>JGI24422J19971_10001028_pt1 | contig 16604 bp, 13 predicted proteins | sample DeeMarSWOR152_54_FD_19971 | JGI IMG/M metagenome (IMG submission 19971) | reverse complement strand
ATAGATTCAGCAAAGTTCCGCTCGGTGGTCGAGCCGGGGCAACGATTATATTTGCTTGGCCATATTACAAAACTCAGGAAAGGCAGAAAATATAACGCTAAGATCCAAGGGGTCGTTAACGGCGATATAGTATTTGAGACAGCCATATCCGGCATGCGAGTTTAGGCGATTAGACAATCGGACCGCTCAGGATTTCAGCGTCTTACGAATAGCCCCAAGGGGATTCGAACCCCTGTTGCCGGGTTGAAAACCCGGTGTCCTAGACCTACCTAGACGATGGGGCCGACCAGCAAAACGCAAAAATAAAACATCAAAATTGTGAAGTCCTTGCTTTGCGGCAGCGACTTCTTTAATTTTGCATTTTGATATTTGATTTTTGATATTAATTTTTATTACTCCATACTGACTGCTTCCTCAGGACAAGCATCAACGCAAACACCGCAATCGATACACGCTTCGACATCAACCACCGCACTGTCAGCAATTATGCTTATAGCATCGCTTGGGCACTCTGCCACACAGGCTTCACAACCTGTGCATTTTTGCTCATCTATTTTAGCCGGCATCTACACACCCTTTCAAAAAACGTGGAACCTGCCAACAAAGTACGGAATGTTACAAAATTATAATGATATTACAACCCATTTTTTGAAGAAATTTTACAGAACGCGGTTACATCTCCTTACAAAGCTTTTCTTGTTTTCCAATGCATGTTTGTCTTGTACCATTACGAGCCAATCGGAAGTCGACTAATGCTTGCTGTATCATTGTAAGAAATGCACACCGCAGCGCTGCAATCCCTGACGCTATGTTTGAAATCGCTTTCCATCAACGGCAGACTTCTCGTAACAACAATGACAGATAACACCTTATTCCGCCTCAGGCCCGCCTTGGGCAGGCTATGAACCGGCGGAAAATTTGCTACACCCACATTCTACGTAAGTCCTATCTGACCGGTTCAGCACCGGTTTTTTCTGGCCAGACCGGATCTATCTAAGGCTACTCTCGCTACCCTGATACGAACTACCTAATGCAACCGCCATATCACGAACGATCTCGCTCGGATCATATTTTGCCATCCAGTCCAAGACTTTATCGAATTTGCTGTCCGAGCCTTTACTCAGCAGATAAATAGCCATCATACGAACCGGCCAGTTGACGTTGTACAAATTTTCTGCCACTGCACTGATTAGCTCGTGGTCCAACGGCAAAGAAAGCATCTCAGCCATAGTATACACCTTAACAACCCACTCATCATTGGCAGGATTACGTAACAATCCAGATTCATGTACCAGCGCAGTTCTCAATAAAGACGGCATCCAATCTGCATAAATAAATCTGTAAGGCGGCTTTCGATTGGACATCATATGCTGCTCTGTCAAAAGACCAATGAAAAGCTGCGCAGTTTTGACTTTTTGGCCAAAGTGGCCTTTTGAGATAGAATTGAACCGGTTTGTCAGATATTTGCTGGTAAGTTCGACGCCCGGACGTTTTACACGCACCTTGGTCGGCTCGATATGAGTGAGTCTGTTAGTAACCTTGCCCTCATCAGTCTGCCCCTGAGGGACAGGATCGAGATACAGCGTAAATTCTATATCCAAAGATGCCTGTGGATATGCAAGGAGCGTCCTTCCAAGCTCGCCCGTAACAAGCCTCAGAGAAATGAGAGTGCTGCGACCAGGCTCGAGAGGCAAGGCCGGCCTGATCCTGGTAGAGACAAGGTTTGGTATCTTTTTACTAATATCACCACTGATATCAGCATCAACCCTGATATTACCCTTAAACAAACCATCATTGCTAATTACAAGAGGCTCGGAAGAATTATTTATTATTGCAACAACGCCGTCGAATTCGCTGCCGTATGAAAACTCCTTGCCCCGAATATTAAACTGAACTGAGATTATCTGCTCGGCAGGGGCAAATGCGGGAACGAGTGTTTTGCCAAAAGTATTTTTTAACCCAGTTAAGGTAACATCAGGATCAACCGACGGAATATATTCTCCGCCCTGCTGGACAAGAATTTCTTTTGCGCGTTCGGCTGCGAACGACCCCGGGTCTTTAGCGATTACGGACTTTAGAGTCTCAATTGCCGAATCCTTTTGTCCTTCCGTCAATTGAATCTGTGCCAGCGTTAAATCTGCGATTTGATTACGCTCATAATTTTCGATAAGGGGCTTGGCCCACTTCATCTGATTATTCATCATCAGCGCGTAAGCCAAAAAAGCGGCTGCCGCAGCCGAATCAGACTCATCTGCATAGGCTTTATTAGCCCAGTACAGCGCTTTGCTCGGAAGCGGTAAGGCAAAACAATAAAACCACGTTAACTGCTTGGTAACGCGTTTCTGTGAGGAGCTATCATCCGGAGTCCCCAAATTCTTCTCACTGCCTTGGAGGCCGGTAAGAAATAATCGCTGTGCTTTTTCTTCAGCGGCCTGGAATATCCCGGTTGCCATCTCGCCATCGCCAGTTTTAGCAGCCGCTTTACCGGCAACGGCCTCGAGGAGGAGATCGAACCGACCATCCTGACGGATACGCTCGGCAATTTGCAGGCATTTAGACTGATTCTGCTGTGTGTTATAGCTGCTAATCGCCCAGGGAAGATAAATACGAGATGGCAAAGGTTCAGACGGATAAAGATAACCGAACAAGTCAGCGCAGTATTCATAGACGTCCACGGCTGTCTCGTAAAGCTCCAGCCGCTCAGCGTACTGTGCAAAGGTAAGGGCAACTTCAATATCCAATGGATTCTCACGTAATGCTAATCTTAAGCGTTCAAGATATATTTCCGGCCCAATCTGTTCAGGCATAAGTTCAGCCAGCTTTGCAAAGGCCAATCTGTTGTATCTATTGTTCTTATAGGCCTGCATAAAGTAAAACGTAGCAGCTCGCAAATCAGCCTTTTCAGCCTTCAACAAACCAAGCAAGATAGCCAATTCAGAACTGAGAACAACATTCTTATTTCCCAGGTTCCTCAACATTTCTTCAAGTAGTTTCTCCCGCTCCTCACGGGAGTTCTGCCGTTCAAGTAAATACCCAACCGCCTTTTTCGCCACCTCAATGTCAGCGGATTCATCTACATAATCAGCAAGTAAACTATATACCAGGCCGGAATAGTCCCGCTCCGGGTCCCGGCAGGCAAGCTTAATCAGTAGAGACTGAACGTCGTTGGCACCGCTTTCCAGCTTCATCGCAGCAGTTAAGAATGCAATCGCCTGTTCGACCGCAGGTCCGTTAACATCTTCACTGTTAGCCAGCTCATAAGCCATTTCATAAAATTTTCTGCCAACAGACGGTGAAAACAGCCGCCCTGCACCCACCACTGAACTCGCTGAGCCAATTACTCCCGAGAGGTTGGGATTTACTACCGATTTCTCTCTGCCTTGTGCTGTTAATCCTTGAGCACCGGCCGATAAAGAACATAAAAGAAGTGGCAAAAACATTAAAAAAGACTTACGCATTTGTTGTTGTCCCGTAAACCTGTAAAACCGTGCACTGCATAAATATATTTTCGGGCAATAACCCGTTTTGCTTTAGATATAAAGATGGGCTAAGTCACGTATTTTGGTCACTTTAGTTACCTTACTTGGCACCCAGCGACAAGTATTAAGTACGGTTTCCTCTTCCATCACAGTCTATCTCAAAAACTATCAAAATGATTAAGCCGAGCAATTCTTGATATGACCGATAGTAATTTGCTTAAGTCTGGCAAAACCAACGACATACAAGTTTAGAACCTCACAGGTCGCTGTAAAATATGCCTAATTTTGAAATGTGGCGCCAACCCTCGCTCATCCGTGGACAAGCTGTAAAAAATAGCCAGCCTAATCATCTAAGTTTATACCACTTAAGCTCTTACATTTCAAATACTACTTGCATAAAAATAAGCTCTCTTATCAGTTAACACCAATTTGCCTTTTGCCGTTTCGTTTGTCACCAACGAACAGAGAAAGCATCTGAATATGCAAGAATTTTGCGGCCAGCAAGTACATCGCTGCCGCTGACGGCACAACCACAGCAAGCCTTAGAATGTTAGACCATCTACTATCAGGAAGGTTCCCCATCAACCAAATAATTGCAGCGCCAACGACGCACATAAAGGCTGTCGCAGCAATTGTTTTTATCAAAGTAACCAACAATCCATCCAATATTGAACGACCTAATCTTCTTCGAAGGACTGTAATAAGAATAACGACCTGCAGGTATGAGCATGCCGCTGTTGCACAGGCCAGTCCGGCACGTCCCAAATACCAGATAAGAGTCAGATTCAGCAAAAAATTCGCAACGACAGCCACCAACGCGCTTCGCATCGGTATTTTCGAATCTTGCATGGAGTAAAATGCTCTGGCAAGAATCTGCTGAGCAAAGTACCCGCACAATCCTAAAGCATAGAAGTTCAATGTTCGTATCACCATAGTTGTGTCTTTATCGGTGAACCTGCCGTGTTCAAACGCAGCCGAAATAAGCGGTCTGGCTACCATTATCAACCCGAGGGTCGCTGGAACCGCAACAAAAATGGTCCCGCGTATCCCTTTTGAAATAGTTGTTCGAAGCGCAGCAAAGTCTTTCCTGGCAGCGTCGGCACTCATTACTGGAAATATGGCCGTGGCCAGTGATATACCTAAAATCCCTAACGGCAGTTGATACAGGCGTTGTGCGTAATAAAGATGCGACACCGAGCCCCGCCACATTGGATACTCAATCTGAGCGCCCAACAACTCAAAGAAACGCCCTTTTTCTTCCGAGCCCGAAAACCACCATGCAATAAGGTCATCCGCAAGGGTATTTATCTGCGTTACCGTCAGGCCCAATATCATCGGCCCCATCAGCAAGAGTATCTTCTTGAAGGACTCCGAATGCACCTGCCACGCCGGCCGAATCGAAACGCCTGAACGGTGAAGCGGCCGAATCTGTATTGCTATCTGCACAACACCTGCAAGAAGAACCGCAACAGCCACATAAAACAACTGCTGTCTGACCTCAAGCTTTAGCAGCCATCCGGTTGACAAAATCGTCCCAATAATGAAAATGTTCAATACAATCGGCGCTGCAGCCGGTGCGGCAAAATGTCTATGCACATTTAGGATACCTGCCAGTATCGCTACAGTACAAACAAATAACATGTAGGGCAGCATTATCGAGCTTAATGATAGTATCAGCTCGGTTTCATTTGTTCGGGCAAAAAATCGGTAATAAAGCCAGATGCCACCCTCACCGACCAGCACCAAAACGGCTAAAATAATAAACAGAACTGTTACAACCGTGTTGACCAGTCTCGCCGCTTTTTCACGGTCCTTGTAAAGCGCTTCACTGTAAACCGGAATAAACGAGGCAGATGCCGCCCCCTCACCGAAAAGCCTCCTGCTGAGATTGGGAATCCTAAATGCGATAATCCAGGCATCGAGTAATTGATTGGCGCCAAAAAAATGGCTATAGGCGATATCCCGCACCAGCCCAAAGACCCTGCTAAGTGCGGTAAGAGAAGCAATTTGTCTGAAGCCTTTTATCATCCTTCGCTGCTCATATCTCGCTTCATGAGATACGCTTGGTTTCCCGCTTTGCGGGGGCGCTTCACGCTTTTGGTGCTACGCTGAAAGGCCTGCACCGCCCCACATTATTTAATAATCCCACAGAAGCCATACTAACTAGCAGGCTCGAGCCACCGTAACTTACCAATGGTAAAGTCAAGCCCGTGATAGGCATAAGACCCATTGTCATACTGACATTGACGATAACCTCAACTACAAACATTGCGACAATACCGACCGAAAGCAATTTACCGAATGGGTCGGTATTATTCGCCGCGATTTCCAGCCCACAGACAACAATAATAACATAAAGCCCGAGCACAGCCAAACAGCCCCAAAAACCCCATTGCTGGGCAATGATGGCAAAAATGAAGTCGTTGTGCCTCGCTCTTAGAAAGTCGTATTTGACAAAAGGTCCCCGCCGAAAACCGTACCCTTTGGCACCACCGGATGCAACGGCATATTTTGAGCGAATCAGATGCCACCCCCAATCACTCTTCCATTTCTTTTCACTGAATTGAGTACCGACAAGAGCCTCGCCAAGCCAGGGATGCCTCTCGGCCTTTTCACGAATCCAGGCGTTTTGCAATATGACGCTACTAATCCTGATTCGCTGGTAAGACCTCATCTTATACCATAGCAACGGGCTTATTAGCAGTGCCATAAGAACAATAATCAAAAGATGCTTTACCTTTGCGCCAGCCACAAACAGCAATGTAAAGAGGATTGGCATCATCAGCATAACGGTGCCCAGGTCCGGCTCAAGAAGAATTAGAACCATTGGCAGCAGAGTCAAAGCAAATGGCCCAATGAGGGCGCTGAAACTACGGTAATTGCTGCGGTATCGCAGATACCACGCCAACGCCAAGATATATGCAAGCTTGCAAACCTCCGATGGCTGCAGAGCAACCGACTGTCCTGCTATTGTGAATTCTATCCATCTGCGTGTGCCCTTGCGCAGTGGCACGGTTAGCACATTAGCGATCCTGATATCCACAAACTTATCGAGTAGCAATACGCCTAATAGCAGCAGCACGAATGCATATATCCAATAGCTTGCCGCCCCAAAACGCCTGTAGTTGACTAAGTTAACCACTATAAAGCCAGCTATCGCAATGGCTAAAAATATGACCTGTTTCTTCCAGAGATTCCCCAAATCGCCTGTTTGACTGGCAGGGCTGAACTCTGCAGGGTGGCCGACAGAGTAGATAGTAGCTATCCCGATGCCAGCCAGGATTAAAGCAGCCGCCAGCAGGCATAGTCTTACAGCTATAAGTCGTCCTTTTAGAAAGTTGAACATAACGGCAAGATAACAAAGAAGCTAAAAACTAAAAGCGAAAAACTAAACACTATGGAATAAAGCTAAAAATTCTACAGTTTTGAGCTTTAAATTTTACGCTTTAACCTTCTGTAGGGCCGCAGCCCCGATTCATCAAGATTAGCCCAAAAACAGATCAAGACCGCGTATACGCTCAAATTACCAGCCCAAACGCACATTCAGCGGCTCCTATATGTCAAATCATACAATTATGCCCTAAACTTCAATTTTTCCCGTGTTTTTTCACATTTTTTCTTTCACTTTCTCACATCCCAAGGATATATCCCATACCAATCCCTGCTAACAGCAACCTGCGACTATTGTTGTTTGCATGTATTTTCGCAAATCGGCGGGAGAAAAAAAGAAGGTGAAACGGATTTTCCAGGTTCAATTTTTTTGTGATTTTTTGCATTATTTTCTTGAAGCAGGCAGGGGTATTGTGGTATTATAAAATTGATCTTCACCAATTAAAACCTGTGTATGTAATTTTTGGCACCTGTTTTTCGCCAACTGGCGAGAAAGGAGGAGAATAGGGAATAAATATATTTACATCTTGTTGTTACTGCCGGCTGGAACACCACGTTCAATTATTTAAAAATTTAAGTATCATAAATTGAACAAGTGTATCTAAATGTTTTGTTAGGCAGAAGACAAAAACCAAGATAGTGCAGAGTGTGTAGCTCTGCGAAGATAGAGAAGAAAAGAAGGGAGTTGTATTATGAGAAAGATGACTCTCACCCTGGTAGTAGCGTTGCTCGCTACTCCGGCGTGGGCAACTGTCACCATCACCGCCACAGACCTGGGTGGAGGAGTAGTAGCTATCGACTATTCGTCGGATGAGGCGAAGCTGGTCAGAGCATTTGCCCTGGACATCACGGTCGATAACGGCACTATTGATGCCATTGCCGACTTTGCAGTTGGTGATGACAACAACGGCTACGGCATTTTCCTAGCCAATTTCAGCCGGTACATCACCGTCGATCCTGATACCGGCGAAGTCAGTGACTGGAGCGCAGCCGGTTATACACCCGTGGCTGATGGTAGTGATGCTGGCGCTCTGGGTGGTCTCGGCACAAGCGGTATTACCATCGAGATGGCCTCACTCTATGATACCAAAGCTCCAGGCAATGAGGGCAGACTCTGCACAGTCACTTGTAGCGATAGCTGCAAGCTGAGTATTGCTCTTAACGCAACCCGCGGTAATGTGGTACTGGAAGATGCTACAGAACCAACTGTGGATTTGACCGGCGCAACTAATGTTCAAGTTAATATTGGTCCAGTGATCACATACAGCGGTCCGCACAAGGACGAATGGCTCGCTGTAGGTTCGCCTGAGTGCTGGATTTCCAGCATTAACCCAAGACAGTGCCATGGCGACGCAGATGGTGCTTCCCAGGGTAAGCAGCAATACTGGGTATCCACCAACGACCTTGACATCCTGATTGCAGCCTGGAACAAGCCGCTGGAATCACTTAGTGGCAATCAGATTTGCGCCGACTTCGACAATCTACCTCAAGGCAAGCAGCAGTATCGTGTCTCGACTAATGACCTGGACATCTTGATAGCCAACTGGCAACTTGCTGATGGTCCAGCTCCTGATTGTCCGTAATGTGGACTCAGAGAGTACCATGACGTGTGCTCAGAGAGACAGCGATTGGCAAACTAAGATATACCTAGAGGTTATGTCGAAGGGACTGCGATTCCCAAATGAAAGGAGAAGATGATGAAAAAATTACTGGTTGTGGCATTGGTTTTTGGAATGGCGTCGGTGGCAAATGCTGAGCTCATTCAAGTCGATGGTATTGATCCCGGCCCCTCTATTGAGATTTTTGAAGGGGTTACACCCGTAATTAGCGTTGTAAGCGAGGATACTTCCAGTTGGCTGGGTTATGTGATCGTTGAAGAGGGCGGCGCTGGAGCACTGAGCAATCCAGCCAAGCTGGATGCAGCAGGTGATATAGGCGCTATTACACCCTATACAGAGGCCGGTTGGGGTGCCGGTTTTGAGCTCACGGTGGCAATGAGTTCAGGGGGTATTCCCGCCGTCGCCATAGGACCGCAGTTTACGCTACATTACTCAGGCGGTGTCTTAGGTGATACTGCCACGATTTCACTGTTCGTCGACCCAGAGTATGGGACCCCGGCCGATTCAGTAGCTATAACCGTTATTCCTGAGCCAATGACTGTTATGCTGCTTGGTCTCGGGGGTCTGTTCCTGCGTCGTCGCAAATAAGACGTTAGCCTTGGCCAAGGCCAACAAATTAGTTCGCAAAGAGGCAAGTCTCTTACGACTTGCCTCTTTTTTTATCTTGCAGCTTAGTCCTATATTTCCTAAAATTGGTTTATCCTTTGTTAACAAATGGGATTCGACCGATGATGAAACGATTATTGGTCTTATCGTTTTGGGGTTTATTTGTTTTTCTGCTTAGTGGCTGCCAGAGTTCCGCCGGGAATAAAAGCGGCGTCGACGTAATCATTGAGGGCGATGGACAGTTCCCGCCGTTTCTTGTTGGCAGATGGAAAGCAGATAAAGGCGGCTGGGAATTTGTCTTCGAGCCGGATGGGACAATTTCCTCAGCGGTAGTCAGTCTCGGCAGGGTAACAATGAAGCCTGGGCAGATAACCACCACATCGATGAAATTGGGTGGTAAAGGAGTGTTCGAGCCTGCTCAGTGGACGGTTCAATATTTGCCAGAGCATCGCGAATTAAGCGTTGAGATTGCAATAGATCGCTTTCGTGTCGAACTGGGCGAAAACATTGTACAAGGCCAAACCCGGGATTTCTTCATCGGTTCAGTCTCCGTGGATGGCCAGTTGTGGTGGGCCGACCGGTTCAGTTTCTCCGAATACATTGCCGATACAAAGAAATATCCTAATTACAAGCTGCCTTTTGACCCTAATGATAACCCCCGGGATAGTTTAATTTTCCAAAAGGTCACAAAATCAAAGTAGATTATTTTTCATCTACTGTTTTTTAGACTCGATAAGCTCAAGATACTTTTGCAATTTTACTACAGTCTCTTTCTCCCCGATATGCAACATAAAGCCGACTGCTTTTTTCAACAACGCTGCAATCGCTTCATCGTAGCGTTCCTGGATTACAAGCGCCTGTGCGAGCGTTGAATGGTTATTGACATCGTATGGATTCAGTTTTACGACTAATTGAAAATATTTCGTTGCTTCGCTGAAATTACCGACTTCCGCTAAAACATTACCCAGCCTGCTCACTATCTTGGCTGAATCTGGTTTTTGGGCCAAATCTTCCCCAAGCAAAAGTAGAGCAAACTGATATGTCATCAACAAGCCGATTTTCATTAGCCGAAATAGCGAATTCCATCGGTATTCAAACCAATGGGAATTACTAACAGGTTCAAAAGCAGATACGGTGAGGTTTTTCAATTAGAAACTGCGGTTTTGCAAAACGAGCCAAAACTCACCAACTTTGTTGGAACTAAAGGATAATTATTAATCATTGATAGCTGACTTATGACTTACGACTTTATATTGTTACGTGTTTGAGCGTTGTTTTTGCATCAGATTCAATTTCAGCGTTAGTTTGCTCACCAGGCTTGAAAGGCAGCGGCTCAGCGAACTGAATGGCAACACGACGCAAGAAGCTATTTACATTATCGACCCGGCAGATATGAGCTGAACGGGTAAAATTTGCCATATCAAAAGAGTCGTCCGGGCCGAAACGCGGAACACTAAAACGGGCGGTTATTTCCTGGCCGGCGTCGGGACAACTGCCGTCGTTGTAACAGGTAAATGCGGCGGCCCTGCTGGAAATATCAATCATCTGGCCTTGTGAAAGCGCATCGTTAAAGTCCTCAGCAAACCAGATGGGCCAATGATATCGCAATCTTTGCTCTGCTCTTCGCTCATTTTCTGCGTCCATTTTTAACACCTCAAACTTCGTATCTCGTAACCTTCCGGCTGTGTTACCATCCAAAACGGTTTGCTTTTATAGTTGTTTGCAAATCGACAGATTTAAGAAGCTACTTTACGAAGGATTACCGAAAAAATCGCTGTTAGGTGAACTGATAATGCAGATTAGCCTGCTCCTGCCTTATAATGATGGAATAACTCAACTAAGCTTTTTTGCAACTTTTTGGCTTATCGACAAACATATTCCTATAACCAACAAATAACTTAAAGCAAAACCTGGCAAAAAGACTCGTTTCGTTTAGACTAAAACGGCTGGTTCGATTGTGTTATAAGTGACGAACGTTCGTTCCAAGACAAAGCATGCAGGATTTACATGATAGAAGACAAGCTGCTTATATGGAAATTTAAGCACGGTAGCACCGATGCTCTGAGCCGTATCTACAAAAAGTACAAAAATAACCTACTTAAGCTGGCAATTGCTCTTTTAAATAACACAAGTGCTGCCGATGATATTGTACAAGATGTTTTTGTCTCTTTCGCCGAATCCGCCGAGAAATTAAAACTCAGCGGCAATCTCAAAAGCTACCTGGCAACCTGCGTTGTTAATCGTGTACGCAACGCAAACAAAGCGAGGCAGCGACAAGAGACTACCGGCCTGAATGAAGCCGAGTCAGCGGTATCAAACTCAGAAAGGCCGGAACAATGGATTATCTGCAGCGAAGAACTCAAACGACTTAATAATGCTCTTGCCCAGCTTCCATATCAGCAGCGAGAAGTAGTAATGCTGCACGCCCAGAACGGGATGAAATTCAAGGTAATTGCCAAATTGCAGAGCGTTTCAATTAACACAGTCCAGAGCAGGTACCGCTATGGGCTGGATAAACTGCGGTCAATTTTAGATAGCGAGGCCGAATTATGAAACCGTCAGAAAATATAGAAAAGCTAATTAAGAAAACAGATATTGATACGAACGCCAAGATGGATGAAGTGCTTCTTAGCGAGGTCCTCAAGGCATTCGAGAAATCCAAAAACAAGAAACCGATGAGTTCTCCGCAAAATATTTGGAGAACGATTATGAAAAGCAGAATCCCAAAACTTGCCGCAACAGTCGTGATAATGATTGCGGTAATTATAGGCGTTCGTCAGTTCGGGAGTTCAATTGATCTATCGTCAGTTGCCCTTGCTCAGATGACCAAAGCGATTAAAAAAATGCCCTGGATGCATGTTCGTGCAGAGATTGATGCTCCAGGGAGCAAAGGTCAAATAAACTCATGGATTTGTTTTGAAAAGTCTATAGAGATAACGAAGCAGGTAGATGGTACAATCAGATACCGTGACGAAGGGCGAGATACGATGTATGTGTACGAGCCTATCAGTAATACAGTTATAATTACATCACTGAGTGATAGATATGCAGTAGAAAGGCGTACGCCTTTTCCCCTATCACCGATGGAAGGCATAGAAAGGCTAATCGAGACGTTAAGGGAAGAAGGTAAGGCCGAGCTATCCATCGACCATGATGAAATAAATGGACAGTCTGTCGAAATTATACACGCCGCAGCCCTATACAGAATACAAGACGAGTCCATAATTAACCAGGATATGACCATTATTATCAATGCCGGATCCAAGTTGCCAATCCATATGGACACGGTCGCCACCAAAGAAAATGGGGTGCGACTTGGAACTGCGCACGCTGATTTTGATTACCCGAATGAAGGCCCGGAGAATATTTATAGTCTCGGAGTTCCTCAGGACGCAGAGGTAGTCGACCGACGGCCAAGTCCCGATGTCGACTCAGAAATAAATATCAACTATCGCTTTGTTACTAATCCCGAAAATCACACCCAAGAAATGCTGATTCTATATGGAGGGATTAATATCGATTTAGTTAAGATTCCTGAAGGTGAATTCTTAATGGGCAGCCCAGATACCGAGATTGGATATCCAGCCCGCTTCTTAGAAATGTTTGGAGAGGGAATCAAGAGAAAAGGAGGTTCTTTCCGTCCCGATAATGAATCCCCACAGCATTTAGTTAAAATAGCTCGTGGTTTTTACATGTCAAAATATGAGATTACCTGTTCCCAATTTCGCAAGTTTCGCCCTGAATTCAGAAAGAAGCCATATCGTGTAGGAACGTTAAGCAAGTCCAAATCAATGGATATGGACATGGATAATCAACCGGCAAGCGTCAGTTTGAACGATGCGACAGAGTTTTGCAAATGGCTAAGCGAAAAGACGGGCCTGAATGTAAGACTTCCCTCTGAGGCTGAATGGGAATATGGCTGCCGGGCTGGAACACAAAGCCGTTTTTATTGGGGGGATTCTGAAGAAGAAGCAGGCAAATACGCTAATTTGGCCGACAAGGCCTATGAAAAAGTGGCACCTGGTAATTTATATACGCTTAACACAGATGATGGTAATGTGGGTCTTGCTCCTGTGGGACACTATTTGCCCAATAACTTTGGGCTTTATGATATGATTGGCAATACTACAGAATGGGTCCAGGGCGTATATTCTGAAAACGCCTACAGCATCGACCCAAACAACATGTCTTTTGATTTAAATAAAGAGGAAAATCAAGAACTCTATATCAAAGGCGGAAGCTGGAAGGGGGAGGTTACCCACTCCAGGTGTGCTTCGCGTTGGCAGGTTTCACAAGACGCAGTATCTAACACATTAAGGTCTTATACAGGATTTAGAATCATAATTGATGAACCGTAATTGGTATCGCATTTCACAACGGCTCCTTTGCCTATTAGGCCAAGTGGTTTCGCTCGGCCTTTTTTTTATGTGGTAATGGAAGCATTTCGGCTGAAAATGAGGTGCGCAGAATGTGTTTCTTTCATCTATAATGGTGAAGGCCATGGCAAAGTGGGCACAGAAATACAGTATTGAGGACAGTTCTTGATAGAGCGGCAAAAAAAGATTCTGCAGCTACTGGATACATCAGGAGAACGTCTGCACAGGCTTCTGGCACGACTGACGCGACGCGAGGATGTGGTAGGGGATTTGCTGCAGGAACTTTTCATAAGATTATGGAATTCCAAAACGTTTAACAAAGCAGAGGACCCTTCTGCTTATGCTTACCGTGCAGCTATAAACCTTGCGTTTGAATGGCGCAGAAAGCAAGAAGCAAGGTGCCAACCGTTGGAAGAAAGTTGCCCGGCAGCAAGTGATAGCTCCTCAGCACTTGGGAAGATGATTCAGGCTGAAGAGTTAGAGCAAGTCCTCAATGCCACATCAAAGTTGACTGATTTAGCCCGAGATGTAGTTGTGATGCGGTATATTGAGCAGGATTCCTTCGAGGAAATTGCAGAACGTCTCGGCAAAAAGGCGCAATATATGCGCGCGTTGTGTGCCAAAGCCATGGCACAGCTTAGAGAATTGCTGGCAGGTGAGAATGGATAATCCAGTGTAAATGAGTATAGCATTGTGACGAGCTGATATTATGTCTGAAATTGATGAAAAAGAAATTAAGAGTCGTTTTGAAACTATTTCACGATTTGAACCAAGCTCCGAGGTTACCGCCCGCGATTTGGAACAGGTAAGAAGAAGATTAACCCAGCACATGAGCGGACAGCAAACAAGGGAGAAAAAAATATGGAGAACAATCATGAAAAGTAAAATAACAAAGTTAGCTGCAGCAGCGGTGATAATTGTCGGTACTTTACTGTCAATTATCCTTTTGGATAAGACCGGTGCTCCTGCTTTTGGTATGGCTGAGGTTATGGCTGCTATGACAAAGGCTGAATGGATGCACATGACCTACGAATATGCCGAAAACAACACAGGATTTGAGGGCATTGAGCCAGGGATAAGAGAAAGGTGGACTTCGGTTAATCCTAAAAGGAACATAACAGTGTACAAAAATGGCAAAATCAACTTCACAGAATATTCAACAGATGAAATAAAAGCACAACAATATGACGTTGAGACTAATGTGCTGACAACACGATATATATCTACAAGCAAGAATTATTCATATACTACCATTGTCGGCATGATTCTTGGAGATATTGCAGAATTGGAAAAGAGAGGAGCCACAGTCGAATATATTGATGGTGTTTATGATGGTAATCCAGCTAAGATCATTAATGTAGATACCATTGATGATAATGGTGTGCATCACAAAAGCTCCACCGTTGTCGACGTTCAGACACATTTGCCAAAGCGTAGGACACACATCTCTGAACGACCAGGTAAAAGTACAACAGCAAACATTATATTTGACTATCCGCAAACAGGCCCAACTGACATCTATCAGGCCGGAGCACCACGTGACGCAGAAGTCAAGGTAATCGGACAAAAACTAACCCCTGAATTTCTTGAAACCATTAAACCGTATCGTGCGGCCAGGGAAAGCCTGCCCCAACAACGTATTGTTGTGGAAGTGGCAAATGAAAACGATAATCATTCTGTAGTGTCTGTAATATATACCAATGGTATTAAAGAAAGATTTGAACAGCTAAGCTACGTGAAAAATGATACACGTCCGGACACAGATGATTTTAAAAGGATTCTGGACTGGGCTAATAAAGCCATGAGCGATGAATTTGGAAAACATGGAATACAACTGAATGATGGCACCATTGTTTATTGTGCTAATCGTGATTACTTTAATCCCTGGACCAGGAAAAAGGTGTCTCGATTACACTACCGTTTTGGTCTTGTTCCTGGCGGATTAATTGATCGTGGTTGGCCAACAATTCCCACAGGAATGTTTGTTGAAAACGATTATGCTATTAATAATAATCTGTTATGTATAGAAACCACGAGCGAGCCGCGATTTACCGGGGACTCAAAGCTGGCTGAAGCTGCTGAAAAAACACTTTATTACATCGACCCTGAGCATGATTATATATGCGTTCGCATAGAAAGTTTCAGACATCCTGTGCCGCCACCGTATGGTAATCCTGCAGTTAACGTGCCGGTTTTTGATCCTATAGATATTCCTTTTGAACCCTACTTGCTAACAGAGGTGGCCCAATTCAGCCTAACGGACACTGGCCACTGGTATCCGAGTTGGATAATAACCACAAACAAGCAATCTTGGTCTGATCCTGGGAGCGGCTGGCAGATGCGGGAAAAAACATTTGATATAAGACTGTATATCGATACCAATCCAGAATTTCCGGATGGGATTTTTGATCCGGAGAATCTGCCAAAAGCAAATGAGTGAGTGCTCTGTTCTGGAAATTCTCAAGGCCGGGTTGGTTTCGCTCGGCCTTTTTTTGTACGGTTTGAACTCATGCAATACAGCCGACCAACCATTGCATCGACTCTGCCAACCGTGATATTTTAATTCCCGTGTTTTAAACGGCCTTTTTGTCGATTTTTTGAGGGAAGAACACGTTTTTCAACTCAATGTGTTTAATTGTGTCAAAAACGTAAATTTTCAGGTAAAAAATATGCTGCCGGTTCGTCCTACTAATAGACAATCGATTGTTCTGATATCAGATAAACGAAGCACATATGGTTGAGGACAAACTGCTCATATGGAAATGCAAGCACGGCAGCCGAGCTGCTTTCCGACGCATCTACGAAAAGTATGAGAGTGATTTGCGAACATTAGCAGCCAACCTTTTAGATGATAAAGCGGCTGCTGAAGATGTTGTACACGATGTCTTTATCTCTCTCCTGCAAGTTGTGGAAAAGTTTGAGCTAAGAAGCAGTTTGGCGGGTTACTTGAAAACTTGTGTTGTTAATAGATCACGAGACTATGCGCGGAAGAGGCAGCGGCAAACCGCTGCGATTAATGACGCGGAACAAGTGATACCAAATGATGATGGGCCTGTTCAGTTGGTTATAAAGAGTGAAGGACTGCAAAAATTAAGTTTTGCTATGAGTCAGATTCCGTATGAGCAGAGAGAGGC
>JGI24422J19971_10001025_pt1 | contig 16621 bp, 18 predicted proteins | sample DeeMarSWOR152_54_FD_19971 | JGI IMG/M metagenome (IMG submission 19971) | reverse complement strand
GGCTAAAGGTACCGCAGTTACCATAGCCAAGGAGTTTGAGTATGATCTCAAGAAATACCCCTTTCTGCTTTGGCAGTGGCGGGTGCTCGAACTTCCTGAGGGTGGTGATGAACGGTACAAGAAGACCGGGGACAGTGCCGCTGCAGTCTATGTGATCTTTGAGGGTCGTCTCAGGCCTGACAATATGAAATATGTGTGGAGCCCATCCCTGCCCATCGGGACCACAACTGAAAGCCCCTACAGCAGTAAGACAAAGATTGTAGTGCTTCGAAACCAGGACTCTCCTATTGGTGAGTGGGTATCTGAAAGAGTGAATGTGTATGCTGATTATAAGAGGCTTTTTGGCGGTGAGCCAAAACCGGTACAGGCTATCGGACTTATGTCTGATTCAGATAATACAGGTTCCACGGCAATAGCGCATTATAAAGGGATAACAATAAGCATGCAAGAGTAGGGGGCGGCCCTTCGCTGAGAGATCCCGAAGCACTTAGACCTGTAGATATACAAGAGATTCCCTCCATGCAAGGTATGGTAAGCTGAAACAACAAATGATTATAGACTCGGGAGCAAATTGATGTCTACGTCTAAAACAATACCTATCAGCTTAAAACGAGACTACGCCTGACGCCAAGGCCCGGAGTAGGCCTTGGCTATTACATTCCTTTTATTTGAGTTATCCCCAGCTTTTTCAGGACCTCGTGCCTGGAGTCTGAAATCAGCCTGGAAAAATTCTCCTTGAATGACTCGGAGTATTCTTCAATGCTCTTAAGGCCTTGGTCATAACAACGCACGGCCTTTTCATATTCCCCGCTCCCCTGATAGATAAGGCCAAGTTGATAGAGGCAATGCACGTCCCACGGTCTCGTCTTTAAATGCTCCTCCAATAGCTCAGCAGCCTCATGTTTCATTCCCATGAGTTGGTATCCTTCTGCAATCATGTAAGCTATCTGGGTATCCCCCTTATAATGGGTTAGTGCCTTTTGAGCGATTTCTTCAAACTGCTGTGTGGGGTGTTTCTGTCTTTGACCAGAGCGTGGCCTTATCAGGCGGGCTCTCGGTCGTTCAAGGAGCGCAGTAAGTGAAAGCAACTTCAGGAATAAACCCTCCCTCTCATATTCTCTATTGCGCAGCAGGTCATGGGCATCCTGAAGGGAGTCCTCATATCTTCCCATGGCAATATGAACCTCGTGCTTAACAAAGTGAGCGCTGAGGCTCTTGGGGTTGGCCTCTATAAACTCCTCACAGCACCGGATTGCCCTTTCGTAAGCGCCATACTGGATAAGGGCATCCACCTTTTTCACCAAGGCCTTCTCCCTCTGCTCTGAAAGCCTTATAATCGCGGTCCCCATAGTTACGGTCCGACATGCCCGTACTCGGTTTGACAGAGCACGGTCTTTAGCCCCTTTCCCTTAAGGATTTTGTGGATGTTCAGCATTTCATCATAGTTCGGCTTGATGAGATCAGGCCTTTTAAATTCCGGTCTGTAGTCCAAGACGCAGACCTGGACCTCGGGGTCTATCTCATATAACTTCTCTCCTATCAGCCCTATCTCTTCAGCCGATATTAATTCTCCATTATAGGGAATCCCTATGCCCGTGAAAACCCCCTCCCTGTATCTCGCAATCAGATATCGAGCTGCATCCCATGCCGTATTCAAATACCTCTCAGCCAGGCCCCTATCCTCAATCCCGGTTATCCGCATAAATGTCTCCGGATAATACCCTTTAAGGTCCGGGCCTATATCCGTCATCCCGGCCTCCACCAGCTCATCGATATAATCCCTTGTGAGGATAGAGGCATTTGTGTCAACGTGAATCCTTGCATTTGGGTCGAGGTTGAGCCTTTTCAGCTCTTTTACATATTCCACTAGCCACCTTCTGTTTAGGGTGCTCTCACCCCCGGAAATCGCCATCCTGTCCACTCCAGCTCTTTTTCTTGTGGTTGTCATGATCTCCGCTGCCTCATGAGGGGTCAATGCCTTACCCTTCCCTTTATAGGTTGTCTCCCAGTTCTGACATTGGGGGCAGCGAAGGTTGCATCCAGCGGCAAAGCAGGCAGCCTCTATATACCCATGGCCGCCCTTCAGCCACCAGGGTGTTCCAACCCCGCCAACAGTATGCGGGGTGAAGCCGTGGACTATTCTCTTGGGTATATAATCCTCTGCGAGCTGTGTTCTGATTCTAAGCCCATCCCTTACGGGAGTGACACAGGCGGGCCTGATCTGCTCATCTATTTCAACTGCACAGCTCCAGCAGCCGCCAACCTCACAGGGTGCAAATAGAGAGCCATTCTCTGGATACTTTGTCACCTCGTGTCCGGTCATTTCCAGGGCCCTCTTGACCGTTATCCCATCCGGCACTTTCAGCCTTTTCCCATCGACCTGTATTGATAACTGCCGTTTCACCTTCCTGTGACGGGCTCCCTTAGCCTATTTCCCCCTTCGACCATCGCCCACGAGGCCACGGAGGGAGTTGGTGAGGATCACGCTAGATTTCTCAGTAATTCCAGCTCCTCCTCTGTGCTTACAAATACGCCGATGTTTCCCAATCTCACGTCCTTAAGCCCTGTGTCCTTTGCCCTCTTGTAAGCCTCCAGCATCTGCCCGAGATTGGGAGGGGAAACATCCCTTAGTTTATATTCCGGGAAAAAGGCGAGAATTGTGAATGGTATCAGGGGATCCACCTCTGAGATAATCCCGGCTATCCCTCCTATTTGGTCCACCTCTACCCAGCCCGGTATAAAAAGGGAGAGCACCTCAAGGACAAAGCCCCGTTTCCTCAGCTCGTAGGGAAGCCTTAAGATACGCTCATTGGAGCAACCGGTCAGTTTCCGATGGATACCATCATCATAGGCCTTGATATCCAGCCAGAAGGCGTCAATACCAGAGGCCTTAAACCTGTCCAGGTTCCTCGGAGTAAGCCCATAGCCATTGGTCTCAAGGAGGACCCAGAGATCCTCTCTCTGTCCCTTAATCTCCTCTGAGGCCACGCAGTAGAATTCCGGCTGGCAGGCAAGGTCACCCCCTGTAAAGCCCACTATGTTTCTTGCTGGACCCCATCCCTGGGGTGAGAGGACTACCTGATCAGGCTCCAATACTCCTGGGCAGTACGGAGATCTGTTTTTCTCAGTAACACAGAGTCCACAGGAAAGACAGAGGTCGTGCGCGTGAAAACTGGTGGCCCTCTCCCTCGGCTCCCAATAGGTGATCTCCTTGGCATAATCACGTGCCAGTACCCCGATATCCTTTGGGGACATCCACTGTCCGGAGGCATACTGGGTAAAATACCACGAGTGGCACTTCCTGCACGTGAAGTTACATCCCGATTGATAAATAGAGAAGTAGTGCTCAGGCCTTGATAGATGGGCAGACTTTATAAGTCTCAAAGGCACCTTGCCTTCCCATCTGAGGGTAACCGTGCAGGCCCTATCGATCCTCCCACCTTCAGAGCACACCATGCAGCTTCCCGACGCAAATCCCTCCTCCCTTAGCCTGCACGCAGCCCGTAGATTGACTCTATCTTCTGGCAATGCTCCACCCCCTGAGATTAGTTAAGACCCTGCGTCACATTTGTGAGGAGTATCTCCCTCTCTGGCCCTTGTGATAAGCCCTAATATTCTAATGAGGGATAATTCGCCTGTACTGTCCGCTATTTTTTCTTGACATAGATAACTCATCGACTATGTATGAATATTCGCTCGTATTCTGGAGCCCTATGTTTTGGCAAAGACTAGAGACGCGATTGTAAGTGAAGCAGAAAGGTAGAGGAAAGGAGAATCATGAGAACGGTATCTATTTTCGTCGGAGTCGTATTTTCCTTACTGTTAGTATCTTCACCAATTATGGCCTCTGAGGTACTTACCCTGGAAGAGAGCATTGAGATTGCCTTAGAAAGGAGCTTATCCCTCTACTCCGCAAGAGAGGAGATAAGGGCAAAGGAGTTTGCGGAGCGCTCCGCAAGGGCCGATCTCTTTCCGAAATTCAGCACCAGGTACGCTTATACCCGCCTTGATCAGAAAACTGTTGACGATGCCACATACGTTATTGGGGGAAGGGAATATTCCCCCTTGGAGGAATATTCCTACGATTTTAATATAACGGGCACTCAACCCCTATTTACAGGATGGGCCCTTACCATAACACGGGAGCTAGCCTCATTAGGGGTAGACCTAGCTAAGGTCCAGAAGGAGACCGCTATCCAAGATCTGATAGTGAACGTCAAGGGGGCCTATTTTGGGATCTTGAAGGCACAGAAGCTCGAAAAGGTGGCAAGACAGGCTGTTGAGCAACTGGAGGCGCACTTAAGGGTAGCTCAAGCCTTTTATGAGGAAGGGCTTATCGCCAAGAACGAGCTGCTACAAACAGAGGTCCAGATGGCCCAGGCGAGGCAGGATTTGATCAGGGCAACGAACCGGGCCGAGATTGCGGTGTCCCTCTTTAACAAGTTGCTCAGGAGGGAGCTGGGCGAAAAGGTGAGGATTAAGGACATACTCGACTATCATCCTGTAGGCCTCACCCTTGGTGAATGCATGGAACGGGCGGAACTGAATAGACCGGAGATAAAGGAGGTATCATTAAACGTAGCATCTGCTGAAAAAAATGTGGGATTGAGCAAGAGCAGCTACTATCCAACGGTGAACTTAATCGGAAACTTTGAGAGACAGACCGCTACCGAACAATATATAGGGAAAGTAGATCCTGATAGGTGGACCATAACTCTAGAAGCTCAGTGGACATTCTGGGAATGGGGAAAAAAGAGGGATGAGGTGGCATCAGCCAGGGCTCAAATGGCAAAGACGAAACATGTCTTGCAGGAGCTTAAGGATAATATTCAGCTGGAGGTGAAGGACGCCTATTTGAATTTGAGGGAGGCGGAGAAGAATATTCAGGTAGCCAGAACAGCAGTGGTTCAGGCTGAGGAAAACTTCAGGATGAATGAGGAGCGCTATAAACAACAGGTGGCTACCTCGACCGATGTCCTGGATGCCCAGACCCTGCTTACCCAGGCGAGGACAAATTATTTCAATGCCCTGAGTGAACACAATATCGCCTGGGCGAGGCTTGAAAGGGCTATGGGGATAGGATACGAAGGTGGAGGGGAGAGTTAGGATATGAGCGTGACCTTATCCTTCTCTTTTTCATAGTGAAAGCCACAGGCATCGCAGGTTGCCATCCCATCTTCAAAGTCAAGCCTCACACCGCACCTGCAAATCCACCCCTTTATCACAGCGGGGTTTCCGGCCACCAATGCAAAATCCGGTATGTCATCAAGGACGACTGATCCAGCGGCTACAAAGGCAAACCTCCCTATGGTATGCCCGCACACAATAGTTGCATTAGCCCCCAGGGTGGCCCCCTCTTTTACCAGTGTAGGTCTGATCTCATTCTTACGAGGTATGTAACTCCTCGGGTTATAGACATTGGTAAAGACCATGGAAGGGCCGCAGAATACCCCATCCTCAATGGTCACCCCTGGGTAGATAGAGACGTTATTCTGTATCTTTACCTTATTGCCAATCCTTACATCTGGGCCAATCATTACGTTCTGGCCTATGGTACACTCAGTGCCAACGACACTTCCCTTGATGATATGGGAGAAATGCCAGACCTTTGTTCCCCTCCCTATGACGCACCCCTCATCCACGACGCTTGTCTTATCGACATAATAAATGTGATCCCCTCTTTCCCTCCAATCGGACAACTGAGAGACTGGGATGACCCTCCCGTTATTCTCCAGGGACTCCTGACATGCCTGAAGGACTGTGAGGACCTTTAGTCCCTCAATCCCATCTGTCGAGGGCCGGCGGTTGTCGATGATACATTCCACAAAATGCCGACATTCCTCTTTTAATGGCTCAAGTGGATCAACAGGCACTATCTGCCCTTCCTTCTTGTTCGGCGTGGGAAGATGATCCTTCCATTCTATGGTATGCGGATAGACAATCAGTTTGTCCTCTGAGTTGAGGTCGTCGAACAAGGCCATCTTTCTATCTCCAACGACCACGAGCTTCTGTTCCTTATATGGGTGGAGCCAGCTTACGAAGATGTGGGCCTTTATTCCCGAGGGGAAGGAGAGATGACTCAGTGTTACATCTGCAATCCTTTCATGGAGATAATTCGCCCCGAAGGAGGATGCCTCCCCTGGCATCTCTCCTGTCAGGGCCAGGATGACCGATATATCATGAGGCGCGAAGCTCCAGAGGATGTTTTCCTCTCTTCTTATCTTACCGAGATTCAACCTATTAGAGTAGATGTACTGGATCTTCCCTAATTCCCCTTCCTTCACCAGCTCCATAAGCTTGATAACTGCAGGGTGATAGCGGAGGAGGTGCCCTACCATGAGGGTCCTCTTCCTCTCATTGGACAGGCCCAGAAGCTCTTCGCCTTGGGCAACGTTCAACGCCAACGGCTTTTCCACAAGGACATGCTTATCAGCCACGAGGGAATCCCTCGCCATCTGATAGTGCAGCTCCGCAGGAGTTGATATGACGACTGCATCAACACTGCTATCTGATAGTACCTCCACGAAGGAATTGGTGGTCTTCAACCCCGGGTATTGCTTCTTAACGAAGGCGAGGTTTTTCTCCTCCACGTCACATATCACGGCAAGTGAGTCAAGAGAGGCGAAATTCCTCACCAGATTCCTTCCCCAATTACCAGTACCAACAATGGCTATTCTAACGGGCTTCCGCACCAGCACGCTCCGATCTCATGATTTCCCTAGCCAATCTTCTCTACAATCCAGTGTTCGATCTCCACTGCCAAGGATCGCTGAAGGAGCTCTATGGAAACAACCACCTTGCCGGATTTACCCCTGTGCCTGAGATAGAATCCTGTCAGACCCTTTAGAGGCCCCTCCATAATCATAACCATGTCCCCTGTTTTCATATAGGTCTGGTTCCTGACAGTCCTGTCAGTGCCGTGCAATATCTGGAGGGATGCTATCTCTTCCTCCTTGACCGGCAGTGGTTTACCTTTGACACCGATTATCCTGACAACACCATACGTTTTAATGATATCCCAGTACTGATGTGGATTCAGGTCTGTATGTACGAAGACATACCCTGGCAGAAGGGGGACGAATATCCTTTTTCTCCGGTCCCTTCGCCGGCTCATAACCTGGATCTTGGGCAGAAAGGCCTCGACTGACTTCTTCCTCAGGCCCTGAAACACGACATCCTCATGCCGGCTCCTTGCATGAAGCGCATACCATCTTAGCTGATCCTCCTTTATGTCGTAACCGAAGCTCATGCCCTGTCGTGATCTTCAATTAATAGACAATAGTGGGCTGTGATTATGGGACTTGTCCTTGAAACCCCTTCCTTACCTTTATGTGGAGGCTATTAGGCCTGAGGATGTGCCCAACGATAGAGAGACACACAGATGGCATAAAGCCATATGCACGATCGGATTTCGTCTGAATAAGAAGATCAAATTGCTCCCTGGATATAAAGGCTACCTTACGGGATGTAAGGGGCATGACACTGGCTGATCGGCGTGAAAGTCCTTGGCCTTAACTTCACCGAATCAAACGTCCAAACCTATTCCAATGAGGCCAGGACCAATAAATAATGATAGCCTTTCCCTTAACCAAATCCAAGGGGACAAACCCCCAGTACCGACTATCGTAACTATGATCCCTGTTGTCTCCCATAACAAAGAGGCCATTCTGAGACACAACAATAGGGCCTAGGTTGTTGTCCCTTCCCGAACTGTTATCATATACGCCAAAACGACCATCAAATGGTTTCCCATTGATAAAGACCTCTTTGTCCATAATCCTGATTTCATCTCCAGGAAGACCTATTACCCTCTTTATATAGTCCTTTCTCTTGTCCAGGGGATACTTAAAGACAATGATATCTCCTCTTTTCGGTTTACCAAGAGGGATAAGGGTCTTACTGATGAATGGTACCTTTATACCATAGATGAACTTATTGACCAAGATATGATCGCCCACAAGAAGCGTCGGCTCCATAGATCCTGAGGGGATCTTGTAGGCCTGTATCACAAATGTCCTGATAAAGAGAGCTAGAAAAACAGCTATGAGAGCCGCCTCAGCGTATTCCCTCAGGGCACTCTTCTTCCTGTGCTTTTCCCCCGTTTTTTTTCCTGTTTTTGTCTCATTACCCAAATGCAGAATACCCCCTTCCACCTCCATTTAACCTTAAAAATGTAATGTAAGATCTACTCCTTTGTAAAGCGATTTCTAACCGCAGCCAATTTCAATACATAAGCAAAAATTTTTTGCGAACCTTGGCCAGGATCTTCCCCCGTGTCACTATATGTTGTGTCGTTATTAAAAATTACCACTATATATCTATAAATTGTGGTAATTTTATTTAATTTATTAAAAATACTTGACAAATTAATGCACACATATGTTAGTATGGGAACGATTTGTCGCCAATTGGATTTTACTGTTGGAGGTAGGCAGTGGGCCAAAATAAGGTAAAGAAGATGAGGGAACAACTCTTACTGAGTAAAGCAGAGCTGGCCAGAAAAGCTGGTGTTTCCCCGCTCACAATCGACAGGATTGAAAAAGGTAAGGATTGTCGGATGGAGACAAAGAGAAAGATTATTCTGGCCCTCGGGTGCGACCTGCGTGACAAAAGTAAGATCTTTATGGATGATAAATAGATCTTCACGATACTACGTCTAAGATGCCCGTATCAAAGAAAAACCAACTCGTTGGAATTGATATTGGATCCCACTCCATCAAGGTTGCCGAGATCGATGATAGTAAGAGGGGGATGATCCTAAAGAATTTTGGCATTATAGGGCTCCCGGAAAACGCCGTAGTGGAGGGCTCCATAAGGGAAATGGAAGTCGTGTCCGCTGCCCTCAAAAACCTCCTTAAGAATCTAAAAATTAAGAACGAAAACGTGGCCACATCTATCTCCGGCTATTCAGTCATCGTGAAGAAAATTACAATCCCCAAGAAGAAAGAAAGGGACTTAGAGGAGAGCATACAGAGTGAATCAGAGCAGTACATTCCGTTTGACATCAATGACGTAAATTTGGACTTTCAGATCCTCCCCTCTGAGAGGGGAGAAACAGAGGAAGAGGAGAGGGAAGAGCTGATGGATGTCCTCTTAGTTGCTGCAAAGAAGGATATCGTTGAAGAATACATAAGCCTTCTCCACTTAACAGAACTCAATCCCGTTGTTCTGGATATAGATCCCTTCGCCCTCCAAAATGCCTTTGAGATCAGCGACCATGAGCAATCCGGCTGTCACGCCCTCGTCCATATAGGCGCTCAACAATTGACTATCAATGTTGTCAAAGATGGTATCTCCATCTTTACCAGAGATTCATCCTACGGTGGTGCCCAAATCACACGTGAGATACAAAACAAGTTGGACCTCCCTTATCGAGAAGCGGAAACTTTAAAATTGGGCGTTAAGCCAATAGAAATAAGCCAGAGGCCTCCAGTTGAAGAGATCTTTTCCTCAACCGTTACCAAATGGGCTCAGGAGATTAAGAGGGCTCTCGATTTCGTGACAACGACGTTTTCAGATGTCAAAGTTAAGGACGTCCTACTTAGCGGGGGGTCGTGCATGCTTCCAGGGTTCAGTAAGTTTATTGGCATAGAAACCGGCTTGAAGGTGGAGATGCTGAACCCCTTCGCCAACCTGGAAATCAAGGATAAATTGTTCGATACGGGCTACTTAAGGTATGCGGCTCCTCTGGCTGTTATCTCAGTCGGCCTTGCATTACGGAGTATAGGTGATAGATGATCAGAGTCAATCTCCTTCCTTACAGGGCTGCCAGGATAAAGGAAAATATAAGGAGACAGGTAACTATCTATGTCCTCTCTACTTTATTCCTTATCCTCTTATTGGGTTTCTTCCCCTATAATCCTTATAGTTACGTCGCTCTCAACAAAGAGATAAAATCCTTAAGACAGGATCGAGATGATAGAAAGAAAGAGCTTGCCTCCTATAGGGATACCACTGTCAAGATAAAGGCCCTGGAGAAAACAAAGGCCGACATCGACGTAAAATTAGGGAAGATAAATGAATTGAAAAAGATCAAAACCGGCCCAGTCAGGCTCTTAGATGATATAGCCACGAGCGTACCAAAAGATAAGCTGTGGCTCACCGCACTTAAAGAAAATAAGGGAATGCTCGTTTTAGAGGGAACAGCAATGGATAACGAGACAGTTGCGGATTTCATGAATAGGTTGAAGGATACACAGAGTGTAAGGGCCGTTGAATTAGTCAGAACAAAACAAAAGGAGATAAAGGAGCTTAATCTCAATCTAAAGGATTTCGCCCTCAAGTGTCAGACCTACGCCTTTAAGCAAGAGCAGAAGGCGCCGCCAAAGACAAAGAAAAAGAGTAAAAGAAGATAACGACCATGGCCATCGACCTAGACGCCTATTTCGATAAGATATCCAAATTGAGGATGGTACATAGGGTCCTCATCTTGGTAGTGACAGTCGTTGTCCTCCTTGGCATCTTTTTTGCTTTTATATACACGCCGAAGACAAAGGAGATAGCCACTGTAGAATCCGAACTGGATCAATTAAAGAACCAGATCAACCAGGCCAAAAAAAAGGAGAAGGATTTGGAAAAGCTTGAAGCGGAGCTCGCCGAGCTACAAGACCAATTGATAGTAGCACTTAGGCTCCTGCCTACTACTAGTGAGATCCCGAGCCTATTAAAGAGCATTACCAGGCTTGGAAATGATTCCCATTTAGAATTCCTCCTGTTTAGTCCGGAAAAAGAGGTCCCGAAAGAAGAACTGTATGTGGAGATACCGGTAAGCATGGAGGTGATGGGCGGGTATCACGATGTCGCTATGTTCTTTGACAAGATAGGAAAACTGGACAGGATTGTTAACATCGTCGATGTCAGTATGAAGCCAGCCAAGCCGGACACCACCACGCTTAGAACTAAGTGCAGGGCACTAACCTATAGGTTCAAGGAGAAAGAAAAGGCTAAGGGTGTGCAAGAAAAGAAGAAATAGCATAATCCCGCTTTCCATACTTGGTATCGTGACCATTCCGGCCTTTCTGGGGATAACCGATGCTCAGGCCAGCAAAAAGGCTACCTTTAAGATTCCAAAGGAGAGAGAAGAGATCACCGAACCAGCCAAGAAACCCATAGAAGAGGAGGTTCAGGCTGACAAGGTCGGGGCCGAAGCTGAAAGGGAGGAGTATTCCTACGATCCTGCTGATAAAGTGGATCCTTTCAAGTCCTTTATCGTCGTAAGGAGGGAGTTAGAGGAAAAGGAAAAAGAAAGAGCAAAACCAAAGACCTATCTCGAGACCCTTGACGTCTCCCAATTGACCCTCTCGGCCATAGTATTAAGTAAAAAGGGAGATTGGGCCCTCTTCCGGGACTCAAAGGGTGACGGCCATGTAATCAAGGTGGGGACCCCTGTAGGGAATAAGGGGGGACACGTCATTAAGATCCTGGACAAAGAGGTTGTGGTGAGGGAATACTACCTGGATATCAGGGGTCGCGAAAGAATACCGAAGGACATCTCTATTAAGCTCCCATCTATAGACTAATCCAAAATGGTAAGATAGAGGGAAGGAGAGCTTGCATGTCTGACAACATAACCGTGAGAAGAGAGACCAGCGTTCTCCTATTGACCGCCTTTTCTCTCATCTATCTTATTGTTAGCTGTGCCCAAGCACCCACGAGGAGAGAGATAGCAGGTATTGCAGAGGAGGGAGCTGCTCAGATCGAATCAGTGAACGTTATTTCCGGCCCCTCTGAGAAAGGGACAGCTATTAAGATAACCAGCTCACAACCTGTCACCTATACTGCCTTTAAGTTGGTTCAACCGCTACGCCTCGTAGTGGATGTAAATGCGAGCCTGGCTGAGGGACTGACTGGACCCGCCGTTTTAGATCGCGGGATCATAAAGGCTATCCACTTTGAAAGCATTAAAGAGAAGCCCACACTTACACGGGTTGTCGCGGCCCTTTCCCGAGATGTGGAATATGACGTTCAGAAAGAGGATAGGACAATAAAGATCTTAGTCTTTCCCAAAGAACCCGCTGAGAAAGGGGAAGGGCAAGTATTGGCTGCCAAAGAGGAGGAAATAGGACCTAAAGAACCTCGCCTCTTCTTTTCGCCGGGCAAAACCGAACTGAATGAGATACTCGGAATTGACTTCTTCATGCTCCCCGCGGACAAATCAAGGGTTACGGTTGCGACCAGCAAAAAGGCCGAGTATGAAATAAGCCGGAAGGACTCCCTTACCTTGCTTTTGGAGATAAAGGGGGCCACCATCATCCCTGAACTAGCTCGATATATAGACTCCTCCCACTTCAAAGGGGCAGTCAACCGGATTACGCCTATTGTGAAGGTCGCGGAAAGGCAGGTCGATCTGGAAATAGAGCTGAAGGAAATGGTGCCCTACCACTTGAGACAGGTTGATAACCAGATCAGGCTAGACTTCAATAAGACATCTGTCGCCCCTCCCGCCAAAAGGATAAGCCCAGCCGGATTAGCTAAGGCTGCTATAGAACCAGAGGAGGCGCCCCCTGAGGCTAAACCAGCTATTAGCACTGCAGCCGCCCCTAATAGGACTCCCAAGCCCCCCGTTAAAGTGTATAAGGGGGCCAGGATGACCCTTGATTTTGCCAATGCGGACATAAGAAACATCCTCAAATTGATAGGCGAGGTCAGCCAGCAGAATATTGTGTGGGGGCCCGAGGTGAAGGGTACGGTCTCAATGAGGTTAAAAAATGTCCCCTGGGATCAGGCCCTGGATATACTGCTTGAGTCAAATGACCTTGGTATGAGAAGGGAGGACAATATCGTCTGGGTGACCACAAAGGCGAAGATAAAGCAGCTAGAGAAGGAGGAGGAAGAGAGGATAAAGGCTGAACAAGAAAGGATAAAGGCGATCAGGGCAGCACAGGAGGAAGCTAAGGCATTAGAGCCACTGATTACAGAATACATCCCGGTTGATTTTGCAGATGCCGAAAAAGACATCAAACCTCATATTGAGAATATCAAGAGCGAACGGGGCACTATTAGCGTGGATAAGCGCACCAATACACTTATCATGACAGACACGGCCTCCAACATTGAAGGGGCAAAAAGGATAGTCACTCGGTTTGATGAACCGCAGAAACAGATCATGATCGAGGCCAGGATAGTCGACGCCTCCACCACCTTCAGCCGAGACCTCGGAGTTGAGTGGTATGCGGAGGGACAGCGAAAGAAGGATATTAACACAACATGGAGGGGACAACCCCTCTGGGCACCAAGAAATGTCGAGGCGGACTTCCCTACAGGAGGTGCACGAAGATATGAAGGCATCTTTGCCACCAATAGCCCGGAAGGCTGGATCCCCAATATTGGCGTGAGTTTTGCGACACTGACAGGCAGCGCCTTGGGAGGGCTTGCCTTAGATGCCACTCTTGCGCTGGCGGAGACAGAGGGGAGAGTAAAGATTATCTCTGCCCCCAAGGTGATAGCCAGACTCGGTGAAGAAGCAAAGATAAGGAGAGGTGATATCGTTTACAAGGAGATCGTGACCGCAGATCAACGTGATATAAAGGAGTTGCCAGCGGAGCTATCCCTGGCCGTCACACCCACGGCTATCAGTTTCAATGATTATATCACCATGGAGGTCGAGGTCAAAGATGACAAAGTCTTTTCGGACCTAAGCGGGAAGACGAGTAAGGGCATTGACACGGAATTGATGGTCAAGAGCGGGGAAACGGTTGTTATTGGGGGCATATTCAAGGAGGACATATCCGACACAGAGACGGGGATTCCTGGGTTGAAAAGCATCCCCATTTTGGGGTGGCTGTTTAGGGCACAAACCAAAACCACTGAGAGAAGCGAATTATTGATATTTCTGACTCCCACCGTTATAGCTGTTACCAGCAAAGGGATTTAGACCGCGTTCTTTCCCCCTGGGGTGATAATCCTTGAGAGAGGAGGTAGAGATTCACCACGAATTCGATGATCACCACGTCGATATGCCCAAGATAAAGGCTGCCCTCCTAATCATCTGCCTTTTAACCCTCTGTATCGATTGTGCTGGGAACAAAGAGCTACAAAGGAAAAAGGCCAGGGCCAAGGAAGACCTTGGCCTTTCTTATGTCTTGAGGGGTGACCTCAAGGCGGGCCTCGAACAACTCATAGAAGCGGCGAAATTAGATCCTGAAAACCCTAACCTCCACCATGAACTGGCACTCACTTACAAAGACCTTGGTTTTTACAAGGAGTCCCTTGCCCATTTCAAAAAAGCCCTGGCCTTGAGGCCTGAGTTCCCCGAGGCCCTGAACAACCTGGGCACCCTTTACGCGATGGCCGGGAAATGGGACCTCGCCATAGCCTCTTTCGAGAAGGCGGTGAGCTATGTGAGCTATCGAACACCTCATTTTGCAAACAATAACCTGGGACTCGCTTACTACAACAAGGGCGACTACCAAAAGGCGATCGATAGCTATCTGGAGGCACTAAGACTATCACCTTCTTACGTTATCTGCCATGCTAACCTAGCTCTGGCCTATGAGGCCATGAGCAGATGGCAGTTAGCTATTGATGCCTATGAGAAGGCCATCTCATACGGTCCGGAAAATCCCGTTGCGCATCTTAACCTGGGAAAATTGTATCTCAAGCTTAATCGAACCACCGAGGCAGCCGAGGAATTGAGGCAAACCATAGAGATTGATCCGGAAGGGCCTTTTGCGGAGGAGGCAGGGAAGTTACTCGACAAGATCAAATAGGATACCTGATGAGTCGCGCCGGTTTATCGCTGCCGTGACATGCCGTCTGGGCAACCGGGATTCAGAAGCCCAGCGATCTCCATCAGGCAGTCCACATGATAATCAGCATCTAATTCCCGGTTCTTGTAGGAGATAAATCCTACCCCTGCCGACCTTGCCGTTTCATAGTCCACAAGGGAATCACCCACATAGAGGCATTCATCAGGGCTGATCCCAAAAAAACCAGCTATCCTGTATATGGACTCCGGATGTGGTTTGGGATTTTTGACATCCAGGGATGAGACAACTAGGTCAAAGTAGTGGTTTAGCCCGTTTAGCTCAAGGACCTTTCCTATGGTCGTGCTTCGATTGGTTGCCACTGCAAGACCATATCGGAGTTTTAGAAACTCAAGCACCTCCTTGAGCCCCGGCTCCATAACCATGTCCTTTATGAAGGGAGTGTAGTCGAGCTTCAAGCGAAATTGCTGGGCCTGGGCCAGATAAGGGCTGCCTCTAAGGATATGATTTAACGATTCCACGGCAGTGTGCATGTGGACAAATTCAATATCCTCACCTGTCAAGGGAGGAAGGCCAAAATGGGCGAGGATGTAATTGTAGAAATTGACGTTGGCCTGCCGGGAGTCAAACATGACCCCATCACAATCAAATATAATCGCGGATACGCGCATAACATTTTAATTATACTCTCTATTCCGTCGCGAGGTCAATAACCTTGAAAACCCCATTGCCAAAATAACCTTGGGTTTTATTCAGTATCTGTGCCTTGACATTTGCCATCCGGGGTCCTCAGCTTCACCCATGTCTTTATTACTGCATGGATCAGGCCAAAGGCGATGACACCTAGGACAAGATAAAGGAGCCCCATAAAGATGAGGTGGGCAGCGTCCCACGCCCATTCAAAACAAAACGGAAACATATCAAGCCCTCTTCACTACTCCGAAATCCCCTATAACCCTGCCAAAGACCTTAACCGGATTAAGTTCAGGTTCTTGTGGAAAGAGGGGTAGATACCTGTAAGTGAGGGAGAACAAGAGGATTCCATAACCAATAGCACCGGCTGCAATGCCCCACTCCTGCCATGATGGAAGATAGCTCATGAACTTCTCAAGCGGCATGACTGGTATGGCCAGGGTTTGAATAGTAAAGACAAACCTGTTGAGCACGATGCCAGTAATATTCATTAAGGCACCTATAATGAGGAGCCCGTTTCTCCCCCTTAGCTTAGGAGTTATCAGGATAAAAGCGGGGATAATGCCAAAGATCGCGATCTCGGCAATCAGCAGCCAGACCCCGTAAGGTCCCCTATAGAAGTCCATAAAGGACAATCCAGCCTGGGGGACAACTCCATAGGCCCAGCGAATTGTGTCCAGAATCTTGAGAATTATATAACTACTGAGAAGCCAGCCTGAGATCTTCCCCAGCAGGTTAAAAACACTCCTTTTCACCAGCTCTTTCCCCGTGACTTTTTCGGCTACCCATACACACAGCAGGGTAAAAGATGGTCCTGCGGCAACAGAGGAAAGGATAAACAAGAAGAACGTCCATGGCCATATCAGGAAACCTTCCCTAAAGGCAAAAGGACGACCGAAAAGGACTCCAAACAGTCCTCCCAGTGAGCCCTGATGAAAAAAGGAAAGAAATGTTCCGGCAGCAGCGAATAGGGCCATCACGTGGTGAAGGTTATCACCGAAGATGTTAAATTCCCTTATCTCATTCAGCTTTCTATTGGAGAGTATCAAAGGGAGATATTCAATGGTTAGGACCCCAACATAGGCGGTGATACAAAAGGAGACCTCGGTCAACATGGAATGGATATTGGCATGCCAGAAAATAAACCAGAACCGTAATGGCTGGCCGATGTCTACTGCCAGCACAGCGAGAGCAGCCGAATAACAGATGAAGCCTATGACAAC
>JGI24422J19971_10001020_pt1 | contig 16643 bp, 14 predicted proteins | sample DeeMarSWOR152_54_FD_19971 | JGI IMG/M metagenome (IMG submission 19971) | reverse complement strand
CCACCTACCGTAACATTCGCACCATGGTAGTAATTGAATGTGAGGGTGGCTACTACGCCGGTGGCTGGGCTTACGACTATGATGGTAAAAAGATAAAGCAGTTTGAGGTCACGGGAGGCGGCAGTCACCACGAGAATTTCATCAAGGCGGTGCGCAGCCGCAAGGTCAGCGACCTCAATGCCGATATCCTCGAAGGGCATCTTTCTACTGCATTATGTCATATGGGAAATATTTCCTATAGGCTCGGGCAGGCAGCCTCACGTGATGAAATTGTGCAATCGACAAAATCAAACAGAGAATTGTTGGATGCATTCGAGCGCTTTCAGGAACACCTGTTACTTAATGTAGTGGACGTACAAGAAACCCCCCGTATCCTTGGACCCTGGCTGACAATCGATTCCGACATGGAAAAATTCATCGGCGAATTCAGCGACCGAGCAAATGAGCATCTCTCGCGCAACTACCGAAATCCCTTCATCGTGCCGGAGCAAGTATAGTCGCTTGCCTTGCTTGAGAGCCTGTGGAGCCGACATTCTGCTCAAATCGCGTGTGTAACTGATAATGGGCGAGACACCAGCGCATTTAACAGCCCGGTCAGCCGTTATCCTTTCTCGGGGCCTGAGCTGGCCCATAATGCTTTGATGTTGTCCTTAACTCGCTGGCCGCGGTACATCCTCATAAAATATCGTTGAATTTTTAATCCGCTTGACTCGACGATTTTCACAGCGTCCGTATTGTCGAGAGGTATGTCAACAAATACCGGCTCTCCCGCACAACGATTCAATGCGTCGGATAATAAAGCCGGACCGGCATTCGTTGTAGCTATACACGGACCTATTTGGATGGCATTTGCTCCGGGACGCATAGTAGCAAATCCCGTTATTGTGTCACCGTGCTGAAGGATACGTATATATTGCGGAAATTCCTCAAATAACCTGCTAAGCATTTTCGTACGGTCTGTGCCGGTCATCCGTTTATCAAAATCAATTATCTGTGTAAAGACCTTCGACGTTGCCTTGGTTACGACTGGCCCTATTCTGCCCGGCGGTGCTATTCCCTCGAACCGGGCTAATTCGTATTGGGCCACAAATCCCAATTTCTCATAGATAGGTTGTCCCGCAGAGGTTGCATCAAGACGAGTGGTTATTGCTTTTCGCTTATCAAGATAAGTGAGAGAATGCTTCAACAGTTCTGTGCCGACGCCTTTGCCGCGGGCGTTCACATCAACTAGGACCATAGATATCCAGGCTACCTGACCGAGGTTCCCATTTTGCGAATTAGTGCAAAATGGGGTCCCACCAAAGATACAAGTAGTGGTAGTCCCAACCGAATATCCATCCAGCTCAGCCACGAAACAGCCTGTAGGTTCCAGATTCATAAATCGCAGCCAATCCGATTCGGTTTGGTTCCATCCTGCTTGCTGCGTTAATCTCAACCCAAGCGAAAGGTCATCGATTGTCATCTGTCGAATTTCTATCATTGAATAAATCCGTTGACGAAACCCTGATAGTTTGGATACTTTATCATATCCTTTGCGAAGTGCTATGAAAAGATGTTGGTTTTCTGGCCAAAAGAACGTAAATAGAAAGGAGAGTCTAACAATGAGTCGAGTACTACTAACAGCCATATTATTAAGTGCAGTGCTGGCGTTTTGTCACCTTTGCCAGGCTGAGGAAAACGTAGTGCGTCTTGGTATGATCGGCCTGGACACCTCGCATGTGATCGCCTTTACCAGGATTATCAACGACCCCAGGAATAATTATGGTTGCAGGGTCGTCGTGGGCTATCCCGGAGGTTCGCCTGATATGGAAGCTTCTGCCAGCCGTGTCGAACAATTTACAAAGCAGATGCGCGACCAATTTGACGTTGAGATTGTGGACACTATTGAAGAGCTGTGCGAAAAGGTCGATGGGGTGTTGTTAGAGAGCGTTGATGGTCGGCCTCATCTAAAGCAAGCAAGGCCCGTTATCAAGGCGAAAAAGCCTCTCTTTATAGATAAACCTGTGGCCGCCAATCTGGCAGACGTGATTGAAATCTTTCAGCTTGCTGAACAAAACAATGTACCCTGCTGGTCGAGCTCCGCCTTCCGGTATGATGAGGGAATTGTCGGGATACGGAACGACCAGAATACCGGTGAGGTGAAGGGTTGCGATGTGTTTGGGTCCAGCTCGTGGACCGAGCATCACCCGGACCTGTATCTGTACGGCATACATCCGGTTACAGCGCTGTTTGCCGTGATGGAAATGGGCTGCGAGACCGTGTCGCGGTATCGTACCGAAAGCGCCGACCTCGTCGTCGGGGTGTGGAAAGACGGTCGAATCGGCACCTTCAGAGACCTCCGCGACGGCAAAAGTGATGCAGCAGTTTTCGTTTACTGCACCAAAGGTATGGTTAAAAGCAAATCCTCAGGTTATAAGCCGCTGGTTGACGAAATCGTCAAATTCTTCAAGACCGGCAGAGTTCCTGTATCCGCGGAAGAAACGATTGAGATTTATGCTTTTATGAGCGCCGCAGATGAATCTAAAGCTCGGGGTGGTGCTGCGGTTTCCTTGCGGGATTTGATAGAAAAAGCGAAAAAGCAAAATGCGCTTCGCCGCTTGGAAAAAAATTCTTCCGACAAAGGCATGTGACTTTGCTTTAAAGCGCAAATTGCATAGTCGCCCGCTATGTAGTGCATGTGAAGCTTATAGCTACCTGGAGGATTATTTAGCTTTTCGTTTGCTACTTAGCCTTCGCAGAGTAGTAATGTCGGCTGCGGAGAACGGATGAGCAAGCTTTACGTCACAGGTCCGTATCGCGGGCCCAGGGTCGGTGCCAGCTTCTTGCCGAGTGCCATCAGCGAGGAGCGTTGTTCTTCCGACAGGGGTGTGTACTTGCGGGCAAATTCCACATTCTGTATGGCTTGTTCGACCGTGTACGGACCGACGACGGCTACACTGACGCCTTCAAGGTCGAGGGCGTAGGCCAGAGCCTGCGGCAGATAAGCCGGCTCAGTGGCGCAGCCGATATAGCCGGATCTATGATTGGGGAAGCCGCCCTTTATGCCGGCGTAGACCTTCATTGCCACACAGCCGACATTGTGTTTTCTCGCTTCTGGCAAAACCACACTTTCAAAATCATAAATGTTCCTGTCCGCGTAATTCATCACGCACATAATCACATCGATCTGGTCTGTCTGGAGCATACGGACGAAATTGGGTGGCCTGTTATGCCCTGATATTCCGATGAAACGGACCTTGCCGGCTTCCTTCTGTTTAAGCAGGTACTCCAAGACACCTTCCTTGCCAAGGACTCGGTCAATGTTTTTGCTGCCGATGCTGTGGATATGTACGAGATCGACGTGCTCGATCTTGAGCCGGTCCAATGATTCACTCAGGGAACGCTCCGCTACTACGGCCCTGTCGGTCGAAACTTTTGTCGCAACAAAGAGCTTATCGCGCCGCTTCGGTATCAGGTGGCCCAGTATTTCCTCGGCATTGCCGTATATCCTCGCTGTATCGACATAAGTTACACCTCGGTCGATGGCTTCACCGAAGATTCGAATGCCCTCCTCAAGCCCGACCGGGCCTTCGCCGACTGGTGCCGTGCCGAGACCGAGGATTGAGACTTTCTCTTTCGTCCGACCAAGCACCCGTTTTGGTAATGGGCGGACAGGTTCTGCTACAATAGGTTTCCCGGTTACTTTTTTCGGTTCCGCTGCCAGATGTGGCAGTGCAATGGCCGTGGTTGCACCCGCAATGACGCCTCCAAGAAACTTGCGACGTGTGATTTCTTTGCATGTGTCCATAATTTTTACTCCCTCAATACAATTTTGGGGTTCCCTATTGATTGTGAACTCATTATACCGAAAAGCTCGGCGCCGGCAAAACAACAAAAAACCATCTCTTGCCAAAACACTTGGCCTTTTCGAAAAACAGCAATCCTTATCCTGACGGATTTGCCCAGGCCGCAGGAGCAGCTATGGAAGACGTCCGCTGCTAAAGCCTGATTGTGGTTGTCGAAATAGTGCCATTTCAATGGGCTATCCGTTCAGTATCCATCCCTCACGGTGCGTCTTGCGGATATACTGGTCGGCCTCGGGGCAGTTGGTGGCCTTCAGATTCTTGGCATCCCAATCGAGTTTCTTGCCTACGCGGTAGGCTACCAGGGCCAGCAAGTTGTGCTCGATGAGCGCGCCGGAGTAATCGAAGTTGCAGAGAGTCGGCTTGCTCGTCTTGCAGCCGATAATCCACTCCTGATGGTGGCCGGGCGAGGGCGGAATCAAATGCTCCGGCTTAGGCGACTTATAGTGGGTCATATCTCCCCTCAGCATCAGAATGCGCCAGTCGTAGTCAGCCAGCAGCCAGCCCTTGTCTCCTGTGAACACGACCCCCTTGTCCATCTTATCCTGGTGGAACACCCTCGATGGCATCCCCGGCTTCTTTCCGCCGTCGTACCAATAGACCTTGACGGCCGGCCGCCAGTCGTTGGCGGGGTGGTCCCAGTTCGCCATGAGCCACAGCGGGCATGTGTCGGGATGGACGGGTGTTCCGGCGGCCTCGCAGGTCGTGGGGAATCGCAGGTCGAGCGCCCAATACGCCATGTCTATCATGTGGCTGCCCATGTCTCCAATTTGTCCGCTGCCGAAGTCCCAGAAGCGGTTCCACGCGAGGCACCCGCCGCCGATGTAGCCCGAATTGTAAGGATGAAACCTCGACGGGCCGAGCCAAAGGTCCCAGTGGAGGTGGTTCGGCGGCGGGCCTGCATCCGGCAGGTAGTTACCACCCTTAGGCGTGCGGCTGCACCAGACGCGAGCGTCCTTCACAGTGCCTATCGCGCCATGACGCACCAGCTCGACCATACGCCGATAATTATCACTGTCGTGTATCTGCGTGCCCATCTGCGTTGCGAGCTTGTGTTTGTTCGCCAGGTACGTCTCGCGGACCAGGCGGGCCTCGTGCACCGAGTTAGCTAAGGGCTTCTCGCAGTAGACGTGCTTGCCGCGGTTCATTGCCCACACATTGACAAAGGCGTGCGTGTGGTCGGTCGTCGAGCAGACGACGGCGTCGATGTTTTTCTGTTCAAGGCACTTGCGCCAGTCGATGTACGTTTTTGCTCTGGGGAACTGCTTGGCGGCTGCGGCGAGGTTCTTTTCGTTCACATCGCACAGGGCGACGATGTTCTCGCTTTTGACACTGTTCATGTTGCCGGCACCGCGTCCACCCACGCCGATGACGGCGATGTTGAGCTTCTCGTTGGGCGATTGCCCGGCCTTGAGGATTCCCGACTTCAGAATCATGACCCCCGCTCCAACTGTGGTACTTCGTTTAAGGAACGTACGACGGTTAATTTGACGATTCATTGGTTACCTCCTTGGTTTGCAGTTACGGAACTTATCGTAAAGTTGATTTTGTGCATGGCACCAGGTTAAATCAAAAAGGAACTGGATTCAAGGTTTTTTTGTTTGGAAATCCGGCAGAGTCTTTAGGAAATCTGTTAAAGCGTAAATAGTATTAACATTATAGCTGGGTTCAAGGTGATATATGTATTCCAGATTGCCACCGCTATTTTCTTCGAGAACGCGTTTGGCCCAGCTTAATATCGGGTCTGTGCTTTCAGCGGACATATCACGTGGTAGAGGAGCAATACTTATCAGCATTTCTTTTGGGTTCCCGCCTTGCGGGGTCTCTCCAAATATTTCCCGCACTCTGCTGAGCGATGTCTCGCCGCCGAGGTCGAGAGAATAAAGATTTTCAATCTTGTAAAACGCTTCCAGATGGTTGGTGCTGGGGCCACACGAATGTAAACGAATGGGGCCGAGTTCCTGCCCGAGCTTTGACGTTACCGGCACCACAAACTGTTCAATCAGGTCCGGGCTGACCATGCACGATGAGCATTCGCCCACATGTACCCCGGTTATGGGCAAATTGGCTATTTCCGAAAAATGCTGGCAAAGGAAAATATAGGCTTCGCCAATCCAGTGCATGATTTCCAGACAGCGCTCTGGTTTGGTCATCATATCCATAAAAATGGTTTCACCGAAAAATTTCTGAGCGGTGGTCATCACTCCGTGTATAGTGGCACGGCCGGATACATCCCAGAAGAACGGTGGGATGGGACGAAGCTGCCTCTGAGAATCGCCTTGCACCTTGCGAATCTGGTCATCAAAAAGAGTGATCAACTGGTGATTAAGCAGACTTTCAGGTGTCGGCAGGTCGGCAGCGTTCTTTCCCACCAGGCAGCCGGGCGTGATATCGGCGTCACCGCTGTCCATCGGTACAAAATCGGCACCCAGCAACATCCCCAGAATCATATTTGGTTGAATGCCTCCAATCTGAATTTGGCCTTTGTCCCAGTAATTGATTTGTCCCAAATTAGATTCTGAATAGAAAAGTCGCATGCCGGGGAACTGTTCAGCGGCGTACTCGTTGCACTGACAATCAACGGCATAGCGTTTGTTCGGATCAAAATAGTAGTCACGGTCAAAAGTCACACCGAGCGCTTTGGCCATCCATCCCTTTGAAAGCGTCCCTGAGATAGTAATCATCTCTGCCCTTTTATATGACAGGATTTACAGGATTATCTTATTAATCCCGTCCAAAAGATTTGTAAAGCGTGCAGATACATAAACACGATTGTCTGTCCACAATGTCACTTGTCCTTGTAGATTTGATAAAAACCTGTTATCCCTACGCAATCATATCCAGAGCGAAGCAAGGCTTTCTGGTTTTCCATTTTCCACGCGTAAAGTCGGGGACCTTCACCGGGACGCTGCCCTTGGCAATCGATATTTCGGAAAGCGGGCCATGCACGCACATAATTACCGAGTCATACACATCAATAGGTGTTTGTGTTCTATTCTTGACGGCCTGGACAAACAGCCTGAGCTCGCGCATATCGGTGCCACCGTGGCCGCCAAGAGCAGGGTCCTTGGTCCAGGCGTGCTGGTATTTTTCATGGTAGGGTGGAAAGGGCTCCCACTGGTGATATTTGGGGCTCATGCCCTTGATATAAACGGATTCTCGTTGCTCGTTATATAGGCCGCGGGTGCCCTGAATAAGCCAGCGATTATCATACGGCCTGGGCAGTTGCATATCGTAGTTAATGACAATGGATTTTCCTTTCTTGGTTCGCACGACCGTGGTCACGATGTCACCCTGGGCAAACTTGCGTTTGGCGTTAGGATGCTCATGTCCAAATTTGGTGGTGAAGTATTCGTTGATGCTGACTGAATCCGTGGCGGTAGCGGTAATGTAGTCAAAGTAATCGCCGCAGTTAATATCCATCCAGCTAATTACCGGCCCTAACTGGTGGCTCGGGTATTGGTCACGGTTGTGTTCNACGAGATACTTGGCCGGCCAACGGTCCTTGCCGGTCCCGCTGTCAAAGAAGAAATGGTCGATGCAGTCGTGAGAGTGTGCACAGTGACAATGCACAATTTCACCGAGCAGGCCCTTACGAATCATATTGAGCACAGCCAGATTGTCGCTTCGGAAGCTCCAGTTTTCCAGCATCATACAGGGAATGCCGGTCTGTTCGCAGGTGTTGACTAACTGCCAGCATTCATCAAGGCTGTAAGCGGCAGGGACCTCGACGCCGGCATACTTCCCGGCCTTCATTGCGAAGACGGCCATGGGAGTGTGCCATTCCCAATATGTGGCGATGACGACGGCGTCTATATCATCTCGCTCGACGAGTTTTTTCCATATGTGTTCGTCCCCGGAATAGGTCTCAGGTTTGTCAAAGCCTGCCTTGACGACCCGTTGCTGGGCAGCTTTAGCTCGTTCGCTGTAGATATCGCAAACCGCCCGGATTTCAACGTCATCTTTCATATGAAACAAGTTGCTCATCAAGCTGTTTCCGCGTCCACCCATGCCGATTATGCCGATACGAGCTTTATCGATGGCCGGCAGGTTAATCTCTTGTGGCCGGGATTTAGACTGAATAGCGCTGCGGGCCAGTGGTATGCCCCCAAGAACAGCACCAAGTCCGGCAGCGGTATTGGTTTTCAAAAATTCCCTGCGGCTTGTTTCACAAGTCATAATCATCTCCTCACAAATGCGGTTTTAGAGAGCTTTGTACTTTTGACCAATACGTAAGTTATAGTCCCAATGATAGGTCACAACATCTAATCTAATTTGCTGATCGCCACTGGTCTGCCGGATTCCGCAGAAAGGTCGGCAGCAAAGCACACAGCCTGAGTTTGTGCCGCGTCGTCAAGGTCGGGGAAAGGCCGTTTGTCGTCGATAATGCAATCGAGAAGATGGGACACTTCGCCCTGAAAAGGATGATGAGCAACATCACCACTATCCGGAAGAATGCAGGGAATCTTCATAAAGTTGTTTTGTCCGGGGAAAAGTTTTGGCGCAAAGAGCTCATCATTACGAAGCGTGCCCTCGGTCCCATAGACCCCGATGTTGAACCTGTACGGCATCTTTGCATCGAAAGTCGTAGTGCTGCGTCCGATCTTTCCATCCTTGAATTTTACGTTAACTGAAATCGTCCCTGGGTACTCGATGGGGTTGTCGGTTTTTACCTGATACGCGCAGACTTTTTCGGCCTCACTCCGTGCAAACCAGCGCAGTGCATCCACAGCATGGCAGCCGCCGGTCAGGATTGCCGTGCCGCTCTTTTCCCGGCTGCCATACCATTTCAAATCCGTCGTCATCCATATCCGGTGCATATAATCGACCTCTACCATAAAGATGTCTCCGAACACTCCTTGCTCGATCAGCCGGTCGATGGTCATCAGCAATGGATTCCAGTGCAGCACAAAACTGACGATGGTCTTGACCTTGTTCTTTCTGACCACCTCCTGCTGCTTTCGCACATCCTCCATTGTCAACGCTACCGGCTTTTCGATAATAACGTGCTTGCCAGCCTCCGCAGCAGCGACTACATATCGTGTGTGTACATTATGCGGCGTGCATACAGCTACGATATCTACGTCATCCTGTCGGAGCATCTTAGAAGCGTCGGTTTCGATGCTGCACCGTAAGTTGTAGCGGTCGCGATAACGCTCTGCGTTTGCGCGATTTCGACTAACCAGTGAACGCACTTCTGAACGTTCATCTTTCTGAAAAGCCTTTACGTACTCTTCAGCCACCCAGCCACAACCAATAATTGCCGCGCCAAGTTTTTTCATATTATGTTCCCTTTCCAGTTACCGGTACTACAAGTGTTTTTTTGAACAAACAGGACTATAATAAAATAAATCGTTAAGAATAGAAAGCAGCATATCGTTCCATAGCGTCCATTACGGCTTTTACATTTTCAAGAGGCAAACCTGGATAAAGTCCGTAGATCATCATCAGGCCGCCTTCCGGGCTGCCGAGCTTTTCGACCTCTTCCCGGATTAGACTATCAATCTGCTTGGGGCCGCCGAACCGGGTAATTTGTTGTCGGTCTATGTCGAGATCGATACAGATTCGGCCTTTAAGATTAGCAGCTATCCAGTCGATACCATTGACGAGGTCCTGCAGATTGAGAGCGTCCACGCCGCTGACGACGAGATCGTCAACAAGGTTCCGGATGTCACCATCAGAATGCATGTGTACGAGACAGCCGGCCTTATGTGCCGGTTCCATTAGGTGTTCGTAGATGGGCTTAATGTAGGTCCGAAAATGGTCCGGCGACAGCATTGGGCCGACCTGCATACCCAGGTCTTCAGGATAGCATATCATTTCAACGCCCGCGTCAAGGTATCGCTGAACAATCCCCGCACTGAAGGTCTCGACCATCTCGATTACTTGCCAGAGTCTGGCGTCCCTGTCTGTCATATCGAACATCAGGTTTTCATATCCTCGCAGATAGCAAAGTCGCAAAAACGCATGACCGTGTTCCAGGCTGCCAGCACAAAGCTTTCCTTCTGCTCGGGCTTTCTGGATTTTGTCCCTGATTATCGACCAGTCAATCCTCGTCATGCCATTTGTTTCAGCCGGGTCGGGAGGCGTAAAATCTTCGAAGGCGGCCCAATCCGACAGCGGATGTCCCGTAACTGTACCTGTGATGCCGTCGTCGGTAGTTTCCCACACACAGCCCCAGGCATCGGTATAAGGTGCATCGGCACGTTCCCACGGATATAGCTCGGGTAATAGCTCGTTTTCCGGATTAAAGTCGGCAAACAAAATGCGATGTTCAGCCATCAGCTCAAACAGAACATCCCGCCGGTAATGATGCCAGCATGCAGGATTGACCCAGAAAACAACCGGGATATAATCCGGCCGCTCAAATCGGATGGCTCGTAGGGCATTCTCAGTGATAAAATCCACAAAATTCATAGTAAATGGCAAATCGCAGTAGGCGATAGGCGATTTGCGATACGCAAAAGATTTTAGAAGCCCTAATCCACTTCGATTACTTTACCCGATTTGGCGGACTCGTAACAGGCAGACAGGATTTTCTGACTGCGCAAGCCAAGCTCCCCGCCGATGAGCGGCTCACGGTCGTCGATAATCGCCTGGCTGAATTCCTCAATCTCGGCCTGATAGGTGTTTACCGGTTCGGGAGCAATAATCATGCCTTGTGCTTGTGCACGTAACTGTTGGGCCTCGTAATCCTTACCTTCTTGCTCAAGGAATGCCACCATCTCGCCGGCTGGACTTTGCCCGATGGTTCCCCTTGCTAATATCGAGCCTTTTGAGCCGTAAAGTTCGAGTACGTTCTTACTGCTGTTGTCGGGAATGCAGAAAAAGGTATCAACGGTGGCCAGTGCACTATTTTCAAAGAACAGCATCGCTACCGTGCTGTCTTCTGATTGATAATGGTGCACGATATTATTGATAAAACAACTGACTTTTGTAACCTTTCCAAAGAACATTTCCAGCAGGTCAATGCAGTGGCCTCCCATATCAATCAGCGCTCCGCCACCGCCGGTGGCAGGATCCTGACGCCAGGCACCTTCGATGGGTGGATACCAGCAGGAAAGCTGAGCCCGCGCATAGGCCGGTTTGCCGAGCCTGCCTTGCTGGATGAGCTTGAGCGCTTCTGCGTGCTGCCTGACGAAGCGCATCATAAATGCACAGCCGAGCTTGACGCCCAACTGCCTGCACATCTCAATCATTTCTTCCGCCTCAGTAACCGTCATACTCAGAGGCTTCTCACAGAGAACGTGCTTGCCGGCTTTGGCACTCGCCTGAACTTGTTCGCCGTGCAGGTGCGCGGGCGTAGCAATGTAAACCGCTTCGATATTCGCATCCAGCAGGGCATCAATACTCCCTGCCTCCTTGGCGCGAAACTCTTTGGCCACTTCAGCGTTTGCTTGTGAGTTGATGTCGAATACCGCAGACAACTTGGCATTATTGGCTTTTGAAATACCCTCCGGAATCGTTCTTCTTCGGGCAATTCCGCCTGACCCAATCACGCCCCATTTAATCTTCCTGGACATAATAAGAATCCTTATTTTTCCGCACAGTCTGTTTTAGTTGCCCTGATGTGTCGTTGTCATTATCAGTGATAGGGCGGCCACACGGGGCCGCCCCTAACTTGAATACGCCTTTATTACCTTGGCCAGCGCGTTACCTATCTGTCGGCAATCTTCTTGGGTGTAGGTTGGAAACGCAAAACAGGTAAATGTGTGGCTCTGGTGCCAGACGGCGTTGGGCACCTCAACGTTGCTGTAGTCTACGCTTTCGGGATTAGTATATTCTTTGGATTTGAACGGAAACCTGCTCTTTCCGAAGGAATTATATTCCTGGAAGGCCCGTTCTGTATGGCACTGTGGCCAGAATACCCTCCAGCACGGAGCGCCTTCGGCACCACACGCGTCGACAAATTGATTTATGTCGCGGGTCATATTATCAATATCCAGGGAAAACGCCAGAACATACCAGCCATTCTGGCGTTCCTCGGTATCGACCGGCATATATTTGACCTGAGGCAAATCTTTTATGGCATCGATTATGATATGAGCGTTACGTTTGCGCGTGGGCAGATTCCAGTTATCAATCCGTTCCAGTTCCGCCAGCCCGATGGCCGACTGCATCTCAGTCATGCGGTAGTTCCAGCCGACCATATTATGGATGTAAGGCAGTTTCTGTTCCAGCTCGAGCAGGCTCAGGCGTTGTTTGACGTCGTAGCCGTGGTCACGAAAGCTCCTCGCTTGCCAGGCCAGCTCTTCGTCGTCGGTTGTCACCATACCTCCCTCGCCGCCGGTGGTAAAGGTCTTGTTCTGGCAGAAGCTGCAGGCGGCAATGTCACCGATAGTGCCGGTTTTTTTGCCTTTGTAGACACCGCCAAAGGCCTCGGCATTGTCCTCGATGACAAGCAGATTGTGCCTTTTCGCAAACGCCATTATCTTGTCCATATCGCAGACATTGCCGTAGAGATGCACCGGCATAATAGCTTTGGTTCGCTTATTGACCAGTTTCTCTGCCGATTCGACGCTGATGCAGTGGTCGTCGATATTCACATCTGCAAAACGTGGTATCGCCCCGGCCTGCACCACCGAAAAGCTGCTGGCTATGAAGGTGTAGCTGGGAACGATAACTTCGTCGCCGGGGCCAACGCCCAGAGCGCTAAGCGCGATGTGCAGTGCCGCGGTGCCGCTTGAGGCGCTGATGGCATATTTGCTGCCCTGCCAGGCGGCATATTTTTTCTCGAATTCCATCCCTTTGGGGCCGGTCCAGTAATTGACCTTGCCGGACCTGAGGACCTCTTCCACAGCCTTGATAGCTTTCTCATCGAAACTTGGCCAGCTGGCCAGCTTGTTCTTTACCGCCTTCGGCCCGCCATCGATTGCCAATTTTTCTGCCATTTTCAACGTCCTTTCATCAATTATTCCGGAAACATCGGCCCGCAGCCCCGTCTTGCCCCCGTTTCTGCTTTCGCCTGCCCCCGCGTCTCCCGACGCGAGTCGGGGCGGCGGGCAGAAAGCACGGGGGCCGGCGCTGGCCTCCCTGCTAAACAACGCAGCACACGCTTCGCATTTTCAAACCCCTGACCGTAAGCGGTATCGAATTCCTTTCTGGTGATACTTTCAAGAGGGAATCAACCCCTCTATCGAAGTGCCCAGCAAAGCCCGCAAGCACCATTGTTACGCAGAAAACACAGAATTTTCTGGTTTGTGTGATTATAGAAGTTTTGAGCTGAAGAGACAAGAAAAAGACACAGCTAATACGCTCTGCTAATTCGAATCACATATTTCCTCGGCTGTAGTGGAGCCCCCAAACGCATTTTTTCGCGTTTGGGGAACCTCTGTTAAAATCTCCAGACGAGGCTCATGTTAAGCGCATCAGCCTTAGCCGTATGCTGATATCCTATGTTGAATGAGGTGTTTTCGGTGACGTCAAACTGCACGCCAATATAGCCGCCGAAAATTGAGCTCTCTCGGATAGCCCAGGAGTATTTCGAAGTCAAGACCCCTTCTTCGGTCATTTCACTGAACTTATCGTCCAAATCGCCGTCAACGAAGTGAAGGAACGGGCCGCCATATATCGAAACACCCTCCAGTAGCTTGTAAGTTGGGCCTATCGCGATTTGTATTTCTGTAAAATCGATATTAACAGAGTCAGCCGCGGTCCAGTGTGCTGCCTGCAGTTTTCCGTGAAATGCAGCCCAACTGGTTTGAAAAAGGCCACCTATCTTGAGGTTATCCTCTTCGTAAAAGGTTGCTTTGACACCGAAGCCGATGGCAAAGTCGGTGGGACTATCAAATTTTTCTGCATCTTCCCATATCGAGTCGCCAAACGTGGCATCTGCTCCGCCCAGGCGCAAAAACGCCTCCCAGTTGTCCGCGATGCCATATCCAAGGCTGGCATATACCTTATTAGTTTTAAAGTCTTTGAGCGTGAAGGACTCCGCTTCCCCTGAGTCGTAAAACCAGCCATCAAGGTACTCAATCCAGCTACCTTTTCTCAATTTAAGGTCCGTTATGCTGTAGGAGTAATCGGCCCCCACTTGAAACTGCCCCTGTCTCAGGCCGGCCGTCGGAGGCCCCATAGGGTCCAATGCAAAAGCAGCCGAGCTGACCCAACCGACCACCAAAAACGCAAGACCTGACAGCCAAACGTTTCGGGTATTTCTGACCTTTGATAAAATCGTTCCTCTTTTCATAATCAATCTCCTCTGCTTTTATTCTTTCGCCGCCGATAGAGTGACATTTCCATATCCACATTGCCGCAGCGAGCGCACCAATGCTCACGCCAGCATCTACGTCCAACTTTCACGCTCGCTGTCACTTCTCGTTCGAGGGCCGATACCTCGAATTCATTTTTTTTCTCCTTCACGAATTGAATAGTCTCACTGGCTGCTAAGTGGCTCTTACTATCGGTCTCTATTTGCATAAGGCACCTCAATATAAAAAGGTAACATATTTCTTGAGAGGTTTTCTTGCCCCGCGATAGGAGGTCCACCGTGAGATTGTATTATAATACGAAGCTGACCTGTTTTATTCTGCGTTTGATAGCTCGAAGGACAATATATAGTCGTGATTAAGAATGTTTAAAAAGTATTAAAGGTATTCCATTTCGTAGGGACCCTTACGATGGTTTTCTGCCATTGCCGCTATAAAGAGCAAAGAAACATCGCAAGAGCCAAGCATCACAAGGAAACTAAAAACTGATTGTCCCGGAAACACTTGCCCAGACAAAGCGTTATTTTATTTGGCCGGAACAGAACAGCACGAAACCAGCTACATGCTTTCATGCCTACACTCAATTTTTACAGTTACAGGAATCATTTGCCTATACACGGCCTCTTTGGTAAACTTCAGCTTGAACATTAAAACCTTCAAGGAGAATATTATGTTAATTGTCCATGTTTTTACCCATGTTAAGCCTAATCAGGTTGAGGCCTTCCGAGCAGCCACACTCGAAAATGCCCGTAACAGCATTCAAGAACCAGGTATTGCCCGATTTGACGTCGTCCAACAACAGGATGACCCCACGCGCTTTGTACTGGTCGAAGTTTATCGCACTTCAGATGCTCCGGCCCGGCACAAGGAAACGGCGCATTATCAGAAATGGCGCGATACTGTGGCTGATATGATGGCTGAACCACGCACCAGTGTCAAATACACAAATGTGTTCCCTGATGAGTAGGGCTGGGACTAATTGTAGCATCTCGCACTAAGCAAGAGAAATCATGAGATTCGAATTTGCGACCGCCAGTCGTATTATATTTGGGCCTGGCACACGGCACGAAGTAGCATCCTTAGCGGCCGAGATGGGAAAGGGGCCCCGCGAAGCGGGAACCCGAATTCGTGCTTGTGTTGTCACAGGCCATACCCTTGAGCGGGCCCAGCCGCTTCTTGAACAGTTAAACAAACAGGCAATAGAATGTGTAACGTTTAGTGTGCCGGAAGAGCCGACCACGACTATCGTAAAGGCCGGTGTAAAACAGGCCCGACAAGCCGGAAGCGATTTGGTTATTGGCATTGGCGGTGGAAGTGTTCTGGATACAGCTAAAGTGATTGCAGCGATGCTAACAAACGCTGGAGAGCTGGAGGATTATCTGGAGCTTGTTGGACGCGGCAAACCACTAACGCAAAGCCCTGTACCCTGCATCTCGATTCCAACCACAGCAGGAACCGGTGCTGAGGTTACGTGCAATGCAGTGCTCCGCGTACCTGAACACCAGGTAAAGGTTAGCATGCGTAGTCCGTTGATGCTGCCTTGTCTGGCTGTGGTTGATCCTGAATTAACTCATTCGATGCCGCCATCGGTAACCGCCGGCACCGGCCTGGATGCGCTCACTCAGCTCATGGAAGTTTATGTTTCCAATAAAGCAAATCCACTTACAGATGGTATTTGCCGGGAGGGTCTCAAGCGAGCCGGACGTTCTTTACGACAGGCCTATGAAGATGGCAGCAACCGGACTGCCCGTGAGGACATGGCCTTAGCAAGTCTCTTCGGCGGCTTGGGCCTTGCTAACGCGAAACTGGGGGCGGTTCATGGTTTCGCCGGACCGCTCGGTGGCATGTTTTCCGCCCCTCATGGGCTTATATGCGCCAGACTTTTACCGATTGTTTGCCAAGCAAATGTGCAGGCGTTACAAAGTCGTGAGCCCAGCTCACCGGCACTGGCCCGATATGATGAGATAGCTCAGATTTTGACCGGGAAGGTCACAGCACGAGCGGCTGATGGAGTTGCATGGGTGCAGGGTCTTTGCGCGGCATTAAAAGTGCCGCCGCTGGCAGAGTTTGGATTGAAAGAACAACATTTCCCAACTATAGTGGCAAAGTCCCAAAAATCAAGTAGTATGAAAGGTAATCCGATTACGTTAACAGAGGGCGAATTGCTGGAAATCTTGAAAAAAGCCAATAAGTAAACGCAGTAATAGTTGAGTTCTTGACCACATTACAAGTTGACCCCAGCTTGTAGCTGGCGGGAGTTGACATTTAAAAGTTTTTGTATGCCGTAGCTCTTGCGGATGAACATATCGGCTGCGGGCAGTTGCTCACGGGGGATAATTACCACTGGATTATCCAGCTCAAATTCGATTACATCATACTTGGATTCGGGATTCAGTTTCTGAGCTGTCAGGATGTCTGAGATGGAATGTATGGTCATGCCGTTAAACTTGTTGACAACAATTTGTCCAAGGTCATTGTAGCCGATGTTTATATTGGCAGGCAGGACATAACTTAGTATCACAATGTCACTACGTTCAGGGGTGGGTTTGAAGGCAAAATCGCGGTAATAATGATACAGGTGTGGTGAGACCTT
>JGI24422J19971_10001013_pt1 | contig 16691 bp, 12 predicted proteins | sample DeeMarSWOR152_54_FD_19971 | JGI IMG/M metagenome (IMG submission 19971) | reverse complement strand
TGATGGGCTGGATTCTCAATGCTCGATGAGTCGAATTTAGAATGGCTGGATTTGGAAGATAAATTAACCGCAGAGAACGCAAAGGACGCAGAGTATATAAGTATATGCATATATACTTATGTAGTACACTATGTTTTGAGACAAAGATACCCGCCTGCGCGGGCACAAGTTCCACGGTTTTGTTTGGCAACAAAAAGGCACAAAGGGAGAAAAAGTGCACAAGGCATAAGAGCACAATTGCACAAGGCGGGGGGAGAATCGTGGCTCGTGGATCGTGACTCTTATTTGAATAAATACGAAATACGAAGCACGAAATCCGAAAAAAAATTCAAAATTCAAATGACCGAACTTTAAAATTGGCTACAGAGGTCGCAGAGAATTCAATAATATTTAACCGCGGAGAACGCGGAGGACGCAGAGTATATAAGTATATGCATATACACTTATGGAGTACACTATGTTTTGAGAGAAAGATTGCATAGAGAGAAAAAGTTTATCAGGTAATCAGGTAAACAGGAAGTGGATATCGGGGGAACAGGAGGTATAGCGTACAGCGGATAGCGTACAGCGGGTAGCGTGTAGGACAATAGTATATTTGCTAAACTCAAATCTATAAATACGAAACAATATCAAATTTCATAAATTCGCAGAGTAGCATTTGCGTTTAGGCCGTTGCTCCACAGTCCTAAGGACTCCTTACGGAGGACCCCGCCGATAGGCGTCCCCAAAGGGACTTACGGGGCTAATGGTATCTCTTTTTGTGAGTCTCTATTAACTCCGCTCTTGTTTTTGGTGTTTCTGTTTGAATATCACAACTTAAAAAGTACTGGGGACACTTAAATCCCGGGTACCTTTAATTTCCTCGCTTTAGGTCCAAATTGCCGCTATTAAATTCGACAAGCTTTTTCCAATTGATAACCCCTTGATCACAGAAGTCCGCCAAAAACTGCTGAGTAAACAAGTTAACGATCTTACTTTTCTGCCTCAAGAATTTAGTATTGTGTTGCTTGGCTCTGTGTCCTAAGGGTTCAATAATGTCGGTGTATAAATTTTCGTCTTCGCTTATTAAATACCAGAAATTCTGACCTACAACTTTTAGGTAGCCCCTCACATGGCTGGTTTTGACTTTGCCGTAACAGATCCCGAGAACAGGGAGAACATTTATCGTATGCCTTGACTGCTTTAGCACTTTCACCGCGTTCTGAAAATCAACTTCTTGTTTCTTCTGTTGCGAACTGTTGCCCCAGTTGGGGCCAGACTTGACCGATACCAGGTAGACCATGCCCTGATTTTCAAACTCTAAGTCTATACCAGTCGCTGCTGATTTTTTCCCTCCAAATGTTTTCCAAGATATGAAAACGGCTAACTCCTCAAGAAAGTCTCCGAATAATTTCTCCTCTGAAGAGGAGAGGAAAGCATCACTTTATATTAGAATTAATCATTGTCAAGTGAATTGCATCATACCAATTTATATAATCACCTATTTTATCTTCAACTATTCTTACTTCTTCAGGTGAAAGCCTTCTATCAAGTTCTTGTTCTGCAACCGTCTGAATGTCTTCAATGTTTAGAGAGTACACAACATTTTCTTTTCCGTCCATGATTCTTCCTCTTCCCCCTCTTGTGGGCTGATTGGGTCATAGCTAAACCGCATGACTATCACAAACGATTTACAAACGATCTTCTTTTTTCACAAACTTGTATTGCTATTTTCTATCTCTTAAATATTCCCAAATTCTTCTCCATTTCCTTATAAGCTAATTTCTTTTCAAGCAATTTCTTAACAGCCGCTGCATCAATGAAACTCATCTTGTCCTCAACCTCATGGAATGTTCCTGAGATTAGCTCTTGGTACTTGGCCTTATCAGATAAAGTCGCAACGAGAAAAATATGACTATTCCACAAGTCAAAAGCATGTTTTAATTTTGCCATTGCGTGATAGATGTCGCCTCCGATTTGCACTTCAAAAACAAATGTGGGAACTGAACGTTCAACTCTTCTCCAAACGACATCGAGATATGTAGTTTCGAGACGGTATTCTTTATCCGGAATATACCCTTGAATACGTCCAATTTCACACAAAGCGGATTTTAGCTCATCATGGCTGATTTCCACAGGGCCAGTTGTTAATACAGTTTCATCTGGAACGGAAGGGACTGTTTCAGAAACAGGACTTAATCCCAAAGCAATTCTTGCAGTATTCACCTCTTCTATAGGGTAACACTGAAAAACCATTCTTGTAATCAACTGTAGGTCTTGGCTGCTATAGCTGTGTGATTTCCATAAATCGGGCGGGAGGCAATATTCAATATCGAACTCAAATCGCAAGGGCCAAATCACGTCATTTTTCTTTATTTCCTCAGGCCATAAGGGATTCGTCTGTCTGAATTTTGTTCGCACATGCCCACAACCTATAATTCCGTGTACTGGTTTGGACACATAGAAAAGTAAGCCATCTCCATCCCTTAACATATTCCATAAAGATCGAATCTCTCGGAAATCCTTTAGTCCCCAAATATTATTATTCTCAAAAGCAATTTCCCAGTTCTTATGAGACCCGACAATAAGCCAGAATTGCTGCATTTGTAAATTCCCTTTATGTTTTTATAAGTTCCAGAAGTCCACCAACGTGGATTCTCTCAAGGGCGAAAAGTAGCACTATGATTTCTGTTTCCACATTCGGTAGCCAGGTATAATACGTTGGTAGGGTAGGCCATATCTCTACCGAGCCAATTTGAAATATTTTTCCCAAATCCGCTGTTGACCTTAGATTCGTCACGTCTCTTGTCAGTCGCACTAAGCTTCCTGAGGCGGGTTTTGGCCCAATCCCCGGTGGGAACCATTACTGCTTCTTGATACATGTTGAATTTTTTATGCTTGTTGAATTGTAGACACCTTTCCCAGGCATCTCTGAATCTGTTCGGCCATTTGCCGGGATAGCAATTCTTTTTATGCCAGACAAATTCCTCTGTCCATAGCCATCCCTGCTCTTTCATTCTTAAGATAAGCTCAATAACGAAGGTGTGTCTTTGGCCCTTAACGGCTTTTTCCTTTATGTTTAGGACGAATGTTCCGCTGGGCTTCAAAACTCGTAAGAATTGTTCAGATTTCGGAAGAAACCATTCCACATACTTGTCAGGATGTATGCCTCCATACGTGTTCTTACGACAATCTGCATACGGCGGAGATGTAAAAATCAAGTCGACACAATTATCTGGGAGGTCTCTTAGCACCTCTTCGCAATCGCCACAGACTATGGAATTTGTTGGAAGGTTCTGAGCCATGGAACAATCTAAATCGAATTTTGATCAAAAAACCTTATATACTTATCATCCCGTAAAATATTGGACAACATACCTATTTCTCACCCGTCATTGAGTTTTTTTCGTATCTCACATAACATTCTCCCAACACATGCGTCAAACCGGGCTCGCTCGGCATCCGTGGGCTTTAGCTTAGCATACGTGAGTCTGTTTGTCACGGATTATCTTGGAAATCCGAAGCACTAAATCCTAAATCCGAAACAATATCGAATTTTAGAAATCTCAATTTCAAAAACAAAAAGCAGTGAGAGAACAGAATCATGGTGGGGTAAGCCCCACCCTACCCATCTGGATTGCTGCTCCTGGGTCTGTTGAAAAAGTCGAGATTGCTTCGTCATTACATTCCTCGCAATGACAAAATAAGCCTTGTTCAGTCGAACCATTCGTCTTGGGGGTCGAAGGCGGGGATAGAGATGTTGACGATTCGCATTTTTCCTACGGCGCGATGGCGGCAGCCGGGCTTGATGAAGATGGCGATGAAGGGCTTTACCGGAACTCGTTGGCCGTCGAGCTCCATATAGCCTTCGCCCTCAAGGATAAGATAAACCTCGGTTAGCTTTTTGTGATAATGCACCCTCGCATCTCGTTCGATGTCAACTATGTGCATTGCCGCGACGGGGTTGTCGGGGCTGGCAAAGGCCGGCCGTGAAAAGCCGCTCGAATCAGTAGCATTTTTTTGAGAAATAGTTTATCTTAATATAACATGCAGGTTCAGTGGCGCTGCTGAAAGAAGGTTAAAGGGAAATGTCAGAGCATTCACCCACGAATTCTGTTCCATCTGGCGCCAGTCGGTTCGCAACCACCCACTGGAGTGTGGTCCGAGCGGCGGGTCAACCTGGGTCTCCTCGCCACCAACAAGCTCTGGAGACGCTATGCCGAACATACTGGTTTCCACTTTATGCCTATATGCGACGACGAGGTTATAAGACACACCAGGCAGAGGATTACACCCAGGCATTTTTCACCCGTTTATTAGAGAAGCATGACCTACATCTGGCTGACCCGAAACATGGCAAATTTCGCTCATTTTTGCTTGTTGCACTAAAGCACTTCTTGGCTAACGAGCTTGACCGGGCTCGAGCTAAAAAACGTGGAGGAGACCGCAAAATCCTTTCGCTTGACTTTGAGAACGCTGAAAGTCGGTATGCTCTGGAGCCTGCTGATCAACTCTCTCCTGAAAAGCTCCTTAACCGGGCGTGGGCCCTGACGGTTTTGGATCGGACAATGGCAAGCCTGCAAAGCGAATGGGCCACCAGCAAGAGAAAGAGATTATTTGAGCATCTGAAGGCTTATTTGACGGCTGATAGAGATAGCGTCCCATACGCCCAGGTAGCTCAGAGATTGAATATGACCGAGGGAGCGGTGAAGGTCGCGGTGCACCGCCTGCGGAGGCGCTACCGGGAACTGCTGCGGGATGAAATTGCCCAGACGGTTGCAACCGAGGACCAGATTGATGAGGAAATCCGTGCTCTCTTTGCCGCACTGGCTTGCTGAGTAGGTGGGTCAAATATTCCTGGAAAAAATGTCCAATAGCATGTAACCTTTCTGCCGGTTTGCTTAAGTAATAGTAGAAGCAGCGAAAATATGAAATGGAGATGCTATTATGGCAGAAGAAAGACTTTGCTCTCAGTGTGGAGCTGAACTGCCGGCTGATGCGCCGCAAGGCCTTTGTCCACAATGTCTTATGAAGCTTGGGCTGCCAACCGGCGCCGAAACTGACAAGGCCGGCCCCTCTGATGCGGGCAGCGATGTTCCAACGAGCGCCACACCGCCGGGCAGGTTCGTGCCGCCCGAGGCTGAGGAGCTTGCAAAGCAATTTGCTCAGCTTGAAATCATCGAATTGTTGGGTCAGGGCGGTATGGGAGCCGTGTATAAAGCGCGTCAGGCAAGGCTGGACCGGCTGGTGGCTCTGAAAATCCTGCCGCCTGAAGTGGGCCAGGACGCTGCTTTTGCCGAGCGTTTTGCACGCGAGGCGCGTGCCCTGGCAAAGCTGAACCACCCCCACATCGTTACCGTGCACGACTTCGGCCAGACAGAGGCCGGATGGTACTATTTTGTTATGGAGTTTGTGGATGGAACAGACCTGCGTCATGTGCTCCAGGTTGGTCAGCTTAAGGCTGCCGAAGCGCTTGCTGTTGTTCCCCAAATCTGTGAGGCCCTGCAATATGCCCACGACGAGGGTATTGTGCATCGGGACATTAAGCCGGAAAACATCCTGCTGGACAAGAAGGGGCGGGTAAAGATCGCCGACTTCGGCCTGGCCAAGCTCTTAGATCGACCGGCAACCGTGTACACCCTGACGCAAGCGGGGCAGAGAATGGGCACGCCGCATTATATGGCGCCGGAACAAATCGAGCACCCAGACCAGGTGGACCACCGCGCGGACATTTACTCATTGGGTGTGGTGTTTTATGAGATGCTTACCGGCGAGCTGCCTCTGGGGCGGTTTCCACCGCCTTCACATAAAGTCCATGTGGATGTCCGGCTGGATGAAGTGGTGCTCAAGACTCTGGAGAAGGAGCCCGAGCGTCGCTATCAGCACGCCTCTGAAGTGAAAACCGAGGTGGAAACGATTTGCTCCGACACGCGTACCGGCACTGACCTTGAATCCATCCGGCACCGTGTATGGATTCCAGCCGCCGGACTGCTGGTCGCCGGAGCGATAAATTGTTTGGGCATCTTCGGAACCCTGTTGAGCGGTTTCATTTCGACGCCTATTACCATAATACCAATAGTGATTTTGATGGCAGCGCACACAATAGTTGTAATCTTTGGCGCCTGGAACCTGATGCAGTTGAGGTCATATCGCCTGGCCTTAGCGGGTAGTATCCTCGGGATTGTGTCTTTTCCCCCGGGTGCTATAGTAAGTATACCCATGGGAATCTGGGCGTTGATTGTCATGACCAAAAAGGAAGTTAAAGCGGCGTTCGGTCAAAAGGAAACCGAGGTTGAAATACCTCCGAAAGTCCGCGAGTTTGCCGTTTCAGCCGTAGAGGATGTGAAGGAGGCATTCAGTCGTGGCAAGGCAGAGGTCCAAAAGATTATAAGTGAAAAGAGCACAAGTTCACGTGAGGGTGACGCCGGTACGTCGAGTAAGAGCCTGGGATTGGGAATTGCGTCGTTTGTCCTGGGTCTTGTGAGCGTCCTAATTGTGTCTCTTGACATTGTATTCGCGATGAAGTTTGCGTATGGCTTTGTTAGCATATTCCTTGCTATCTTCCTGGGAGTGATGGCGATAAAGAATATTAAGAGCTATCGGGATCATCCTGCCGATACAGGGTTTGCCGCGGCAGGAATGTTCTTCGCGCTGATCTCCATTATTAAATTACTTGTTACGGTCACTCCTTAAACGCTGGCGATGGCAGGTTTCTTTTGAACTGCGAAACCGCAACGATAAGTAACGCAGCATGTTGCTGGATGGCTTGTGTCCTGTCTTGGTACGTCGTTATAGCCAGCTCTGACCCGATGGTCAGTGGTTCTGGAACTTGACAGTGATGCAGAAACAAGAAAGGCAAACAAGTGTGACTGTTTGGCGTATTTACGTGAGTAGTAAGCATAAGTAGACAAGTGTCAAAACAGGAGAAATTGTTATGGCTGAGCCGAATCGTTGTCCGCAGTGCGGAGGCGAGTTGCCTGATGACGCACCACAAGGTCTTTGTCCGCAATGCCTTATGAAGCTTGGCCTGCCAACCGGCGCTGAAGCCGACAAGGCCGGCTCCTCTGATGCGGGCAGCGATGTTCCAACGAGCGCTACACCGCCGGGCAGATTCGTGCCGCCCGAGCCGGGGGAGCTGGCCAAACAGTTTCCCCAACTGGAGGTTATCGAATTGTTGGGTCAGGGCGGTATGGGGGCAGTGTACAAGGCCCGACAAAAGCAGCTCGACCGGCTAGTGGCCCTGAAGATCCTGTCGCCGCAGGTTGGCGAGGACCCGGCTTTTGCCGAGAGGTTTGCCCGTGAGGCTCGTTCGCTGGCCAAACTGAACCATCCTTATATCGTCACAGTTTACGATTTTGGCCAGACAGAGAAGGGCTTGTTCTACTTCGTTATGGAGTTTGTGGAAGGGACGGATTTGCGACGCGTGATCCAAGCCGGCGAACTTTCGTCCAGAGAAGCACTCGCAATTGTCCCTCAAATCTGCGAGGCCCTGCAATACGCCCACGACGAAGGTATCGTGCACCGTGACATCAAGCCGGAGAACATTCTGTTAGACAAGAAGGGCAGAGTGAAAATCGCTGACTTTGGCTTGGCCAAGCTCTTAGATCGACCGGCAAGCGTGTACACTCTGACACAAGCGGGTCAGCGAATGGGCACGCCGCATTATATGGCTCCGGAACAAATCGAGCATCCCGGCCAGGTGGACCACCGCGCTGATATTTATTCGCTGGGCGTGGTGTTCTATGAAATGCTCACGGGTGAGCTGCCTCTCGGTCGATTTGCCCCGCCGTCAAAGAAGGTGCAGGTGGACGTGCAGCTTGACAAGGTTGTGCTTCGGACGTTGGAGAAGGAACCCGAACGCCGCTATCAACACGCCAGCGAGGTCAAGACCGACGTGGAAGCAATTTCCAATGGAGGACAAGTAGTCCCTGCGGCCGCTGTCGGCGTCCAAGTCAGTCGGATGGAAAAGCATATTACGGTTGTGGCGGCAATCAGCATAGCATTTGGGACATTGGGAATATTGATCGGAATTTTCTTCTTTGTGGTCATTAGCAGCGGAGGTCTTATATCGGGCGATCCAATGGCAATGAACATCACTGGGATTGTAGGCGCTGCGCTAGGGGGGTTCTTTGTTTTAACATCTGTGCCGGAGGTCATCGCGGGCATAGGGCTTTTGAAACGAAGAAGCTGGGCCAGAATTCTCGCCATCATACTTGCGATTCTCGATCTTATTAACATACCGATTGGAACAGCCATAGGTATATATGCACTTTGGGTCTTGGTAAATGATGAGACGGCAAAATTGTTTGCAGAGGCTTCTGTCAGAAGGAAGACCGAGCGAAGCGTTCAGGTCAAGCAAGCGTAAGACAAACTTGTGCTTCCCATCGTTGCGATAGCGGCAGCCTTTCTCTTTACAGGTCTATTTTCACTGGCTGTCGTTGGCCTGGGCTTGGCATGTTTGCCATCCACTCGACTCAAAAGTCCCCATCCCCCGTTATTTCTGTGCAGGCGGAATTGGCCTGGGCAGAGATTGGACAGTTGGACTTCCCGTTTTGGGACCCCAGACTATCTGACATTTGGGCCAGAAGGACCAACGCTGAGCGACGAGTTCATCCAGACTCTGGAGGTTGAGCCTTCGGAGGCAGTGGCAGCACTCTGCCACCTGAGTATCACCGATTATGGATTGTTGCTGGTTTTCTAAAGTGCTCGATCAGGATGCCGGTTCATCTTTCAATTGAATCGGCTTCGGGGCAGACTGCTTGGCGATATTCAGCAGCACACCAACGGCGGCGGATGAGAGCAGCATACTTGTTCCGCCGGCACTTACAAACGGCAGAGGCAGGCCTTTCGTCGGCAGTACAACTGTCACCACGCCGATATTAAGGGCTGCCTGGGTAGCGATTGTTAAAACAATTCCGCCGGCCAACAGTTGACCAAAACGGTCCTTGCAACGTAGGACCACCAGGATTCCCAGCCAGACAAATGCGATGAACAAAGCAATGACTGCTGCGTTTCCAATGAAGCCGAGCTCTTCGCCGATTATCGCAAAAATAAAATCTGTTGTATCCTCCGGCAAATGGCCGTACTTACAAATTCCCTTACCCAAGCCTTTGCCCCACAATCCGCCGGAACCAAGAGCTATCAACGACTGGTGCGGCTGATAATTAATGGAATCCGTCCATTTATCAGGGTTCAAGAAAGCGATAATTCGCTGCATTCGGTCGGGAGATTGTTTCAGGGCTACGAAAAAAGCTGTGGCGGCGAGCGGCAGAGGGGCTAAGATGTGCCACAATTTTACGCCGGCGATTATTAACATCAGAAAGGCTAAAAGCGCTATCAGTGCTGCTGTGCCAAAATCTTCGGTGATTATTAATCCGACTACTACGGCGACTACGCAGCAGATGGGGATAAACCTTTTCCAGTATAGCTTGATGTCGGCACCGAACTTATCGCAGACGGCAGCCAGGAAGAAAACGATTGTCCATTTTGCCAGCTCGGACGGCTGAAAACTTACCGTAACGGTGCCGAGGGGGATTTTGAACCAGCGGTAGTGCTGATTTATTTTAGGAATAAATCGCGGGAACACCGGGTAAAATCGCTGTAATAAAACAACTACAAGTAACGCTATACTAAAAACTAACAGATAGCTGGTCGGGGATTTTAACCAGCCGTTAGCGAGGCTCAGTCTGCGATAATTAAAGGAAGAAAAAGTGTACATAATTAAACAGGCCAGTGGGAAAAACAAGATTTGCCGCAGAGCGGGGAAATCGTAGAATCTCTGCAAGTCAAGCTCTTGGCTAATGTTGGCGCTCGCAGAGAAGACGAAGGCCGTGCCGAGAGCCATCAAAAGAACAACAACCATTGCGATGCAATCGGCGACCGGATTGTCTCTTATTGCAGTAACCATTAAAGATTGCTTCATTTAGAGAAAAAGGCGATTTTTTCAACAGCTCAAATCAACCTGTTTAAGTGTATTTTCGGCTTCTTTGGGCTGATAGCAGTAGAAATTATTTGGTAGCAAAACGGGCTAAGTTGGGACTCAGTTTTCAATCAAATGCGCAGATAGCTGCAAGATACGTCGGAAAAACGCGCGTTTTTTGACCTCATTTTTTCGACTTCTCTGCGTAAATTGTTGAAAATTCGTGTTTCGTGACCCTTGGCTCGAGATTTGTGATTCGTGGATTGTGAGCATTGGAACAAGAGTAAACAAGTTCAGCGTTTTTGCACAATATCATCAAGAAGGTAAGCATAATTTCTTTCAAGAATATTAGGAAATTCTTTCTTGACCTGAAGTGGCTAATTTGGTATAAGTACAATGGTTAAAATTTGTGCTCACGGAGGTGGGTATTTGTGGATTTTGGTTTTCTACCCTGTGGAGTTTTTATAGCTTCTCGATAGAAGGGAAGTTATGATGCGAGGCACAGAGTTGTAGAGGTTTTGTGCCACCAAGTGAAGATTTTTACATTTCAATTAACAGCTCACATTGGGCTTTTTAAAGGAAGGAGGTAGTGTCAAGTTGTAAGAAATTGTCCTGGGCAGGGATTAAATTTGGTGATATGGAAGTTTTTATCGGTCGTTTTGTTGGAAGCTGTTTGAGACAAGCCCAATTCATTTTCGATTTCCAATTTGCGATTTATAATTTTCATTTTTCAGTGTCCAATAGGCAATTGGAAATCAAGGAATCTTGTAGGTGATTGCTTGGTGCTTGTTGAGAACAGTAGGTGTTTTGGTGTGTTGCCAAAGCACGATTTTTCTTTTTTGTAAGGAGAACTATTATGTCTAAGAAATTGATTTATTTAATGTCTTTTGTTTTGGTGTTGGTCGTGACGGGAACTGCGACGCCCGACCAGCGGACCATCACAATTGTCAATCCCGGCTTTGAGGATCCCGTATTGGCCGAAGATGGTTATACCTGGCTCGACGTTCCGGGCTGGACCCAAGTGGGTGGCGAAGGCCCCGGCATATGGCACGTTACATCTGCAGACTTCGACCCGGTGGTCGCGCCCGAGGGCCAGAATGTGCTGTATACCGAGAACGCTGTAGGTGACGCCGGCGGCGTGGCGCAGGTCTTGACCGAAACGTTCGCGGCCAACACAGACTACACGCTGACCGCGGAGGTGGGAAACTCGTGGTATTACTACAACGGAGGCTATAGCGTCCAGCTCTTGGCCGGCGGAATCGTTATTGCTGAGGATAATGACACGTTGTGGCCGGAGTACAAGACGTGGGCCACTTCGACCGTTGCGTACACCTACGATCCGGCTGATTCGGCCCTTGTGGGACAGCCCTTGGAGATTCGCCTGCTCAATCTGGCGCTCGACAAGGATAACCCTCCCGCAGGTGAGGTTGTCGGAGTCGAGTTTGACAACGTAACACTTTCGTACTTAGAAGTTGTGCACGGAGCGGTATACCTTTGGAACGGCAGTGCCGGCGACGGCAACTGGGATACGCCCCTTAACTGGACCGTGACCGATTCGCTGTGGACCTGGCCCAACGAAGAGCACGGCGACAAGATGGTCAACGACGACACGGTCAGGATCGATATCCTCAACGGGGATGCGGTCACCCGTGGCAGCGAGCTGGCCATTCAAGGCGCCGCCGACGGGTCGACGACCGGCGTGCTTACACTGGACAATGGCAGCTCACTTACCGTATCCGGCAGATTGGCAATCAGCGCTGATCCAACTATGAGGGGTCAGATCGATATCTTAGGCGGAAGTTATGTGGCCGTTGTGGGTGACGGTAATGACCTTAAAGTTGTCGATGACCCGGACACTTGGGGGACGCTGAACATCGTTGATTCCACTGTTGATGTCGCGGACGATTTGGATATCGACCAAGGTGAGGGCTACGTCAATATCAGCGGCAGCTCAACCGTAACCTGTGACGATGTAATCGTCGCCAATACTGACACTTGTGTGGGCCACCTGGACATAAGCGACACCGTGACAATTAACGCAGACGATTTGAAAACCGACGACGGTGAGGGTCACATCACCATCAGCGGCAGCCCAACCCTCAATCTCGATGACTTATTCATTAGCGACGTGCCCTCTGGATTAGGCTTCCTGGACGTAAGTGGAACCACGACGATTAACATCGCGGACGATTTTGGTATCGAAGAAGGGACCGGCACCGTCAATATCGGCGGCGACGCGACCGTAAACGTTGGGGACAATTTATACGTTGCCCACGATGCCGGAGAGGGTCGCCTGAACATAAGCGGCAACGCTACGGTTAATATCGCCGGCGATATGATTATCGCCAACGCTGTAGGCACCACGGGATACCTTCACATCACCGACAACCCTACGATCAACATCACCGGGCAGTTCTATATGAACGACGACGGCCCTGACGAAGGTATGCCAATGGTACCGTCAACGAGCCAGGTGATAATGGATGGCGGCACGGTCACTATGCCCGGCTACTGCACGTTCAACGACGACAACAACGGGACGGCTGAATTTATTCTTAACGGCGGGAGCTGGTACTGCGCTGACTATTTGAATCTGAGCGATAACCTCGACGGCACCGCACACCTGACAATGAACGGTGGTGAGATGATCACCGGCAACCGGCTCAGACTGGGTAAAGACGGCGGCGAAGACACCGGCCAGGTGAGGATATTCATGAACGGAGGTCTGCTTCAGGCCGAGGAGCTGGATATCAAGATTACCGACACCCAGATCATTTACAGCGGCGGCGAGTTCCGGATTAACAAAGCCAGCCTTAGCGAAGCCGACATGCAGCAACTCATCACTGACGGAACGATTGTTCCGAGCGGTGCCTACAGGATCACCACAGACGGCGACTACACGGTGCTGGGTCCTGTTCCTGTTGTCGAGATTGATATCAGAATCGCTAACAGCAATGATGATGTCGAAGAACGGCTTCGTGAAGACAGAAATGGCGAGCTGGATATGAGCAGCAGTGACTTGGAGTTCCCTTATGAAGACTTTCCAGCAGACGATCTGCAGAGAGTAGGCCTGCGCTTTGTGAATGTCCCTATTCCCAAAGGTACCCGGATCGCCGGCGCATACATTGAGTTCACGGTGGATGGGGACAAAGGTGGCACATCGCCCGTTAATGTTATTATCGACGGCCAACTGACCCCGGATGCCGAACCGTTTGTTGACACGCCCTTTAACGTTTCGAACAGGCCCTCATGGACAACGGAGGTGGTGAAGTGGTCTGTGCCTGATTGGACTGAAGCAAACGTCAAATTTCAGACACCGGATATCTCTGCTCTCGTCCAGGAGATTGTCGACCAGGAGGGTTGGGCCAGCGGCAATGCCATGGTGTTTACCATCCAGGACGACCCGGACAATCCCTCCATTGGCGTTCGAGAGTCGGAATCTTACAATGGGGCTATAGAGGACCACAGTGATGTGACCAGGGCGCCGTTGCTGCACATAACGGCTATCATTGACATTGCTACGCAACCCAGCCCTGCTGATGGTGCTGAAGATGTGCTTATAGGTTCTACTCTTAGTTGGTCGCCGGGAGCTGCTGCCGCCACGCACGATGTGTACTTTGGCACGAGCAGCCCACCTGAGTTCGTAGGCAACCAGGAAGCGGCCAGCTATTATCCCGGGCGCCTTGAAACAGGCACTACTTACTACTGGCAGATCGATGAGGTCGAGGCTGATGGTACGACGAAACACACCGGCGATATCTGGAGCTTTACGACTGGGTTCGGCAATTTCGGGGCAAACATAAGGATTGCTGTAGAAAATGATGATGGAGAAGACCACATCGCCTACGGAGACCAGGCCGATGATGGTGCCGAGAGTCGGGGCAGCAGTGACCTTGAGATGCCGTGGGAAGGCGGGGTCCAATCAAGCTCCCTTCAAGTGATAGGTTTGCGTCTCGCGGGTATCCCGATTCCGAAGGGCGTACTTATCACTGACGCCTATGTGCAGTTCACGGGGGATGACGATGATGATGAGAAGTTGGTCGGCGGGCCCGTGAATCTTATTATCAATGGTCTACTACAACCCGATCCTGATGAGTTTGGCAGTGGGGAAAACTTTTACACCGACAGGAATCCCAAAACGACTGCGGAGGTCAACTGGACGGATATACCGGAATGGTCCAACCGCCAGGCGACACCCGCATCGAAGACCCCGGATATCTCCAGTATCATCCAGGAGATAATTGGCCAGGACGATTGGTCCAGTGGTAACGCCCTGATGCTGTTCTTCAGAGACGACGAAACAAATCCCTCCGCCGCTACACGAAGTGCGTTATCTGGCGGTCAGGCCTCTGGAACCGAGCCGCTGCTGCATATAACGGCTATCAGTGAAATTGCTACGCAACCCCACCCGGCTAACGGTGCCGAGAATGTGCCCTTAGACACAATTCTTAGTTGGTGGCCGGGATTCAGTGCCGTTTCGCACGATGGATACATCGGCTTCAGCAGTCCGCCACCGTTCTTGGGTAACACGCCGGAGGTCAGCTTTGACCCCGGAGGCCTTCAACCAGGCACCACTTACTATTGGCAGCTCAACGCGGTCGAGGCCGACGGTACGACGCATGTCGGTGATATCTGGAGCTTTACTACAGCGCCGGAAGTGGAACCATAAGTTCGGATTTAGGTGGCCCCCATTGCTTCTTGCGAAGCAAGATATGGGGGCGTGATTGACGGCGCAGACTTGCATCAATTCGGGGCCTATACCGAATAATTCGGTATAGGCCCCCTTTAATGGATTATTGATTAATGAATATTCATTATTTGGGGCGGTGAGATTGCCGCATCGAAGACAAGAACCCTGTGTAAAGCACGCAGCTAAATATCGGATTCGCCTACTCCGCTTTGCTGCGTTGGGAATGATGGAGGCAAAGAAAACCCTCGGCGAAACCCAGAGCTAAATATGGGGAGAACCTACAATTTGTAAGGCCGAACCTGTGCTCAGGAGCCCTTAGCTTTTTTCGGAAAAAAGGTTGTGAAGGCGTGGTTTTTGGTGTAAACTACGCAGATACTTTTAGGTGTGAAAACTCGATATTTTTGGCATTTTAATGCAGAGGTTTATTATGAAAGTGAATTTTAACAGAGCCGCCCTGGCCGAGGCCTTAGGCCTGCTGACATCTGTAGTGCCAGGCCGAACGCCCAAGCCGATACTGCGCTGCGTGCAAATCACGGCTGAAGAGAAAGAGGTTCGGATGTGCGCTACAGATTTAGAAGTTGGTATCAACTATTTAGTCTCTGAGGTCCAGGTCGAAAAGGCCGGCGAAGTTATCGTTCCGGCTGACCGGCTGGCGGCGATTGTACGTGAAAGCGCTGATGATGTTCTGTTATTGGAGGCTGCTGAAGGCACCTGCGAAATAAAAGGGGCGGACAGCCACTTTACAATTTATGGTCACGAGCCGGGCCAGTATCCAGTAGTGCCGGGTTTTGAGGCGAAAGCTGATATCGAGATTACACTGGGTAATCTTCAGGCTGGTATCGAGCAGTGTCTTTTTGCGACGGCCAGAGAAAGCAGTCGCTACGCGATTAACGGTGTGCTGTGGGAGATTAAGGACAAGAAGTTAATGCTGGTTGCCACAGATGGGAGGAGACTGGCACGTTGCAGGGTCAAGCTTGCTTTGGCTCCTGCGAAGGACAAGGCGCCGGCAAATATAATAGTACCGGCCAAAGCAATGGGACTGTTGAATAAAATGGGCGGCGGCGAGAAAGATACCGTTGCGGTCAAGCTTGTAGATAATCAGATTCTGATTAGCTGTGCGAATGTTGTAATAAGCTCGAATTTAGTCGAAGGTAACTTCCCGAAGTACGAAGATATAATCCCAACCGACTACGAAAAAAAGTTGACATTATCAACTGATGTGGCGTTGAGTGCGGTTCGCCGTTCGGCGTTATTGACGAGCGAGGAATCCAGAGGGATTAAACTCTCGATAGAAAAGAATAAGTTGGTGTTTTCCTGCAGGGCACCGGAGACGGGCGATGCCCAGGTTGATATGCCCATCGATTACAAAGGCGAGCCGATTGAAATCGGGTTTAATCCGCAGTTTTTAATCGATGTTCTGCGGGTTATCAAGACGCCTGAATTCGAGTTCGAATTGGGCCAGCCGGACAGGCCGGGCCTGATAAAAAGCGGGACAAACTTCCTGTATGTCCTGATGCCAATCAACTTAGGATAGGTTCGTAAATGGTGAATTGTGGATTGTATCCAGCCCGAGATATGAGGTATGAGATACACTATGTGTGAAGGTGAACAATTACGCAATTCCATAGAGGGGCGAACCAGACGGCGATTGGATAGGACAGTCAGGTTAGGTGAAGCCGTTCAGCAGCTTATGGAGGAGCAGATTTCACCGCGGCAGGCCAGGTTTGGGGCGGTAGCTGAACTGTGGGGCCGGCTACTACCGGCTGAACTTTGCCGGCATTGTGAGATTGTAGAAGTTTCAGGTGGTCAGCTAAAGGTAGAGGTGGATTCGCCTTCATATAAGTACGAATTGCAGCTATGCAGTTCAGAGCTTCTCAAAGAGCTGCAACGGCAATGCCCGAAAGTTCGGCTAACGAAAATCAAATTCGTTGTCGCTTAAGCCGTAGTTCGTGAGCCGTGGTATCTGAATCGAGAATCCCAAAAAATTCAATAGTTTATCAGCTAACAGGGACGATATACAAGATAGAGGCAGAGAACCGATATGAAGGATCACAGATACGATGCAAGCAACATAAAGATACTTGGGGGCATAGCGGCGGTTCG
>JGI24422J19971_10001010_pt1 | contig 16713 bp, 15 predicted proteins | sample DeeMarSWOR152_54_FD_19971 | JGI IMG/M metagenome (IMG submission 19971) | reverse complement strand
TGAGGCTAATGTGAAGATGAGGGTGGAGGGAGAGGAGCCATCTGTGGGAAGATTTACCGAGAAGCGTGGTGCTCAATTGGACCAGGAGTAAGTGGTATTCAAAGAGGGATCTCGTGAGCGGGAGGGGTGAAACCTGTCAGTTAAGTTAAGAGCTTGTATAGAGGAGTTGAAGGATCGAATCTCAGCTGCTGCTATCGGAGGGCTACTGGGCATCATAGCGGTGCCCATATTTATGCGAATGGATACGACTTCTTTCTATACCCGGCAAAATCAGGTACGGTTAAGCCTTTTTCCACTCCGCCCGGGCAATCCCCGCTCGCAAAACATCTTCCGCCCGGGCGCCGGCACGGGTACCCGTGATGCCATTCAGGGCTAAAATCTCAATTCCCTTCCCGGTCTTCAGATAACAGACCCAGTAGGGATAGTACACCTCTCCCCCCTCTACGAGTTCCACCTTGATCTCTTTCACCCACAGAGACTGCCGGCGGAGCACAAAGGATTCTACCGCCTTTCTTGCTTTTGCTTCGGCTTCTTCTCTTGGAATAGTCTTCTCTAAGAGGAGATCTTCCGACACAGGTAACTGCTTCAGTTCGAGGGAACCACGGATAAATTCGCAAAAGCCAAGGATCCCGTCAACTAAGACGTCGTAACGGTAGAATTGATCCCGATATTTGGGGTTAAGGAAGCGGAAGTAAAAATATGGCGCAAAGAGCAGCTCTTCAGCAACCAGCCTTGGCTTCGACCGCAGGAACCCTCTTCTCCTCTTCAAGCGCTTGTCCGAAAGGGCTCGAAGATTCGATGGGGAGAGACACGCCCCAGGGATGGGTACCGGTGTCTCTCCCCTATCCTTATCTTGCATAGGCTATCCCGATTTTTTTTCTATCTGAGCCTCCATCTCCCGCAGGTTCGCCCTTTTCTTAGCAACCAATGAGACCTGCCAGGCCATTATCGCGAAGAGCAAGGCGGAAGTGATGATCTCAGCCCAGATCCAGAAGAGCCGATGCTCATCAGGTAGCTTGAAGATACCCAGGAGCGTACACAACGCAAAGACGAAGAAGAGCACTGCCAGCACTGTTGATGAAGTAATCTCCATCCGCAGCTCCAGGGCGGCCTCAGCTGGGTCAACTGCCATCTGGTGCGTCCAGAAAGCAGCCTCTGTTCGTTCTTCTATGCCCATAATCTCTACCTCCCTTGTTGGCCTTTGACAACTTCATGCAGTCCTCTTACCTACCACCAGTAGATAGTCCACACCACCAGATAGAGGAGGACAACAAAGCCCCATAGCCTTGGCTGCTTGTACCACGGGATTCCCTCCATTCCATAATACGGGATATCTGTTTCCACGCTTTCGCCCCGGCTATTGATCCTCTCTACCCTCTTGGCCAGATAAGGCTTCACCTGGCGCGGGAACGTGCCTCTCACATATCCCTCCATCTCCGCCTCGGGCAAGGGACCCCGCATGCTATTCTCGATGAGGCTCCAGATGATCATAAAGATGCTGGTGAAAATAACATTCCATAAGGGGATGAGTAACCAGTGGTACAGCCAGGGGGCCTCCGGAAAGAGGCCCTTACCAAAGATGGCAATGAAGGAACCAAACAGGCCCCCTCCGATCATACCGGCAAACGCGGAATTGCGACTCAAGAACCTCAACAATGTGCCCAAGATGAAAACTGCCAAGAGCGGAGAGATCAAGGCCCCGGTGAGCTTAATCCACACGACGATGTATCCTCCTCCCCTTTGAACCAACGGGATAAAGAAGAGGCCAAAGATGAAGTTCACTGCAGTCAGAAGCCGAGCCACGAGCAAGTAGTGGGCATCAGTGCCATCCTTTTTGATGATGCGGGCATAGATGTCGCGGGTGAGGAGGCCAGCGCAGGACTGTGCATTCGAGGGTACGGTCGATAGTGTGGCGGCGAAGACCCCTGCCAGCACCAGGCCAAGCAAGCCCACTGGAAGCCAATCCCTCATAATATAAGGATAGACGGCATCCGGCCTTCCTCCTAAAGCCGGGTTAAAGAGTTCGCTCATGTAGCCATAAGCCAGGACCGCGAAGGCCCCGACCGGGACAATGGCAAATTGATGGATGACAGCCACAAAACCCGCGAACTGATATCCCATCCGGGCATCCCATTCACTACGCGCCGAGAGGGGGCGAGCTACCTGCTCCGCCTGGATAATGGGGTATGAGATAGTGGCCACCAGCATCCCCACGAAGGCCAGCCCTGTGAGCAAGTAGGGTGCAGAGGGGATGGCATGGAACTCCCACCAACCCACCGGGATGATCTTTCCGGTAACCGCATGTGTGATCATTCCCGGACCGGTGAGCTCCAAGAGTTTGTGCCACCCTCCCACGTGAATCAGGCCCGCGATAAAAAGTACCCACGAGGTAATCGTCATCAAGACCATCTGCGCCGTCCCCGTGATCATAGCTGCGGAGATGCCTCCTACAATCGTATATGCAATGGCAAGGGATGCTCCGATAATGGTACCAGTTAAGAAGCTCGTTCCCGTAACCACCTCCAGCATAATGCCCATCAGATTGAGAATCGCACCTACCACGTAAACACGCTGGAGGACGATGAGCAGAGCCCCCCACAGCCTTGCGGGGTAATTGAAGCGGAGCTCCAGATATTCTGCCGGGGTCCAGACCCCTGCCCGATACATCTGGGGAATGATGGTATGAGCCCCCAGGAGCCAACCGGCCTGTAAGTTAACGGTATAATTGGCAAGCCCCAGGCCGCCGTGCTGGTAAGAATATCCGGCACATCCCATATAATCGGCAATATCAGACTGCGTTGCCTGGCAATTGGCAGCAATGATGGGCCAGCGTTGAGTCCGACCTGCAAGCAGGTAATCCTTGACCGACCTTACATACTTCCTGTAAGGAAGACCAGCCCCTATCACCGCAATGATAGTGGCCGCCACAATGATCCAGTCTATAGTATGCACTTTTCCCTCCTTTCCTTGAGATCCTGAAAAAAAAGCACAACAGAATCAGAATAGGTGCTCAATCCGCTCCTTATCACCCCCTTTCTCTTGTCCCCGTGATGGGGTTAGAAGGACAAAAGCCTCGTCGCTCAACACATAATTCCGATTGGTCTTATTCAAAATGTGTCTGAAGTCGTCAGAGTTTCCATGGTGGAAGCCTTTTCGTGTAAGTTTCACTGCGTTCCTGGCATCGTCAACCACTTCTTTGGGGATAAGCTTTAACCCGACAACCACTAGAGCAGGTACAATAACGAGATCGTCAAGATGGCCGAGTATTGGGATGAAATCTGGAATTATATCAATTGGCATGAGCGTATAGGCTATGGCGGCACCGAGGAGAACTTTGGCCAACCATGGCGTTCGTTTATCTTTTAGGACGAGCCGATATACCCTGAGTTCTTGCTGGAACTGTCTTGCGATTGATGTGAGGCGCTTTCCCATGACGTATCTGGTTTTCCCGCATATCTCAAATGGGTGGTATGCAGGGTAATATTTCGCTTTGCCTTGGCTACGCAGATGGGTCGGGTTGCAGCACCACGAGGGCATCTACTGCTATCGGACGGCCCCCATCTACGATAACGGGGTTAATATCTATCTCCTTGATCCTCTCATTTGTGATGCCGATCCGTCCAATACCGATGAGCATGTCTGATAACATGTCCCTGTCAACAGGCTTCATACCCCTGATAGCGCCGAGCATCTTATGGGCCTTGATCTCATTCATCATCTCAAGGGCATCCCTCCTCTCCAAAGGTGCAAGGCGAAAGGATACATCCTCAAGGACCTCGGTGAATATACCCCCCAGGCCGAACATGACGCATGGTCCAAACTGAGGGTCCCTGGTCAACCCTATAGCTAATTCCCTCTTCCCCTTAACCATCTCCTGCACAAGGACAGCACCCTTAATCCCATCCATGCGGGCCATGATTTCATTGAAGGCATCCAGTGCCTCCCTATCATTTCTGATATCCGTCCGGACGAGTCCCCGTTCAGTCTTATGCATTATCTCCGGCGAACATCCCTTCATCACCACGGGATAACGGATTTCATGGGCTGCGGGGATCACATCACTGCTGCTTTCAACGAGTACTTCGCGGGTAACAGGGATCTGGTAGGAGGCCAGGACACGCTTGGATTCGTACTCTGAAAGTCTCCTTCTGCCCTCTTCAAGGGCATTATTGACGATCTCCATATGATATCCCAGTGGCGGATTTCCTCGCTGCTCTCTAGATGCCCTGCTGTTGCTTATCCTTTCCTTATTTCGAGCACCTTTTCCTTTAAGAAGGGTACGATCTTGAATAGGTCATCAACAATGCCATAGTCGGCCGCCCTGAAGATAGGGGCCTTCGGGTCTTTGTTGATAGCGATGATCGTACCTGCCCCCGTGATACCTTGTAGATGCTGGAAGGCCCCGCTTATCCCAACTGCTATGTAGACCTTTGGGGTGACTGATTTACCGGAGCTCCCAACCTGCAAATACTTGGGCAACCAGTTCTTATCGACAATGGGCCTGGAACAGGAGAGGATCCCATTGAGGGCATCGGCTAATTCCTTCACAAGTGCGATATTTTCCTCCTCTCCAATACCCCTTCCAACGGAGACAAGCAGGTCTGCCTGGCTAATATCAACCTCGCCGGCAGCGGCTTCCGCAAATTCGATAAACTGTTTTTTCAGGAACTCCTCTTTCAGGGGAAAGTCCTTCTGAACTATTTGGGCTTGCCTTTGCCCGGTTCTGTCCTTTGAGAATACACCTGATCGTATAGTCAGGAGGTATCCAGGAGATGGCGAAAAGGAGACATTGGAATAGATCTTTCCACTATACATCTGCCTCTGGACAGTGAGTTTTCCATCTTTAAAGTCAATATCAATGCAATCGGTAGCCAAGGGGAATCCAGTCCTGACGGCCAAACAGGGGGCCAGCTCCATACCCCATGCTGTGTTACCAATAAGGGTAAGGGTGGGTTTTGATTCCTCAATCAACCCGGCTATGATCTCTTTATAGAGATCAGCGTTAAAACTCTTGAGCCGCTCATCATCATAGGTGATTAGCTTATCGGCCCTGTCTGAGATAGCTCCAGCAATGGAGTTTACATCATGGCCCAGAAGGATGGCGGTAACCCCATATGAGTGCTCTTGAGCGAGTTCGCCAGCCTTCCACAGCATCTCAAAGGTTATGTCCCTTATCTCACCAAGTCGATGTTCAACAACAACGAATACCTCGCTCATCTATTCCATCACCCCCTTCTTTGTGAGAATCTCGAGGAAATCAGAGGCGATCTTGTCCGCGTCACCGGTTAATATCTGCGCACCTTCGGTCTCCGGAGGAAGATACACCTCCTCGATAATGGTCCTGGANGAGAGCTCCTCATCGGATATGCCCAAATCGGAGAGATCCATGACTTTTAGCTCTTTTTTGGCCGCTTTCCTGATACCCAGGATGGACACATACCGGGGCTCGTTGATCCCCGTTTGGATAGTTAAGAGGGCGGGGAGCTCAATGAGTGAAACCTCACTGAGGCCGCCTTCAAGTTCAGAGGTAGTTCGGGCCTTTCCATCCTCGATTTCGATAGCAATGACCGCATTGGCATGGTTAATCTTTAGCTGCTCCGCCATCATCATGCCAACCATTCCCGAGTAATCATCATCGGCAAGGACACCGGTAAATACCAGATCAAATGGTAGATCCTTTACCACACGGGAGAGGATCTTTGAAATCCCATAGCTATCAAACCTGCCCATATCATCTACATCAATCCTGATAGCCCTGTCAGCGCCCATGGCCAAGCACCTTCTTAAGACCTCCTCATCATCCTCGTTACCGACTGTAATGGCTGTAACTGTTCCGTCGTGTTTCTCCTTAAGGAGAATGGCCTCTTCGATGGCATAGTTATCCCAGTCATTTAAGACAAATGCAAGCTGGTCTTTTTTGATCCCCTTCCTCTGTTCGTCAATTACAAGGTCTACCTCCTCGGTGAGGGGTACCCTTTTAACACAAACTACAATATCCATTTCCCATTCCTCCTGTTCCAAAAATACCTATAGGGTACTCACAAAAAGCTCCATCAGATCAATTACCCTCATTTTACCTTCAAGACCGCTTGTCTTTATGGCATCATCGAAATTGAGAAGGCAAAAGGGGCAGGCACTCACAATAGCAGTAGCCCCAGCCTCTTGAGCCATGGCTACTCTCTTTTCACCCATTCTCATCTCCTCTCCCTCTATATCATACCAGAGATTGATATCACCACCTCCGCAGCAAAAGCTTCGATCCCTGGAGCGTTGCATCTCGACTATCCGGATACCGGGGATTGATGCGAGGAGCTTCCGTGGCGCATCATAGATACCGTTATGCCTCCCCAGGTAGCAGGGGTCATGGTAGGTGTATATGTCCGCAGTGTCAAGGGGTTTAACTGGCTTCAGCAGTCCGCTTTCGATCAGGGGGAGAAAGAATTCGGTATAGTGTTTCACAACCAGATCACCAGGATAGTCGTTTTTCAGGGTATTAAAGGCGTGTGGGTCTGTTGTAACGATCTGCTTAAAGGAGCATGTCTTGAAGGCCTCAATGTTTGCCTCCACCAAGAGTTGAAAGAGCCCCTCCTCACCGAGCCTCCTCACCTGGTGAGCTGAATCCGATTCCCTGGGGCCAAGGATACCGAAGGATACACGAGCCCTATCGAGGCCCCTGACGATAGCCATGGCCATCTGTTGAATCTGGGGATCAAAGGATGCATAGCTGTCAACGAAGTAGAGCACATCAGCCTCATCTCCCTCTTGCAGTATCTTGACAGAGACATCGTTTAGCTCTTCCAGCCAGTCCCCCCTTTTACTTGGTGGCTTACCGAAGGGGTTGCCTGTCTTCTCAAAGCGCATGAGGGCATCCTGGAAGTCCTTGGGGATCATGGCTGACTCGACCATATGTCTCCTCAGATCTATCATCTTGTCGATGTATTCTATGAAGACCGGGCATTCCTCCTCACATGCCCCGCATGTGGTGCATGACCAGACCTCATCGGGCTCAAGGACATTCCCTATCAAGGAAGGACTTTGATCCCCCGGGTCACCTTTTCCTTTAAGAGCAAAGAGGGGCCTCCTCTTATAGGCGTCATCCCTGATCTTTATGGTAACCTCCATGGGCGACAGTGGTCGACCAACCGTATTGGCCGGGCAGTTATCGGAACACCGACCGCATTCCGTACAGGTATAGAAGTCGAGGACATGCTTCCAGGTAAAGTCCTCGATCTTCTCAACGCCCAGGGAGTCCAGCTCCTCGATGTCTTCAACATCCCACCTGGGTGGTTTTATAGAGCCCTTTTTAAGCTTCCTTAAGAACACGTTAGGAACGGCCGTCATAATGTGAAAGTGTTTCCCCAGGGGGAGATAGTTGAGAAAGAACATGATGGTCAGGATATGGAGCCAATAGTTCCACCGGTAAAGGACCCTCAAGGTATCCTCGCCAAGACCATGAAGTAGATAGGAAGCGCTGTGCGCGGCGGGTAGCCAGTAAGCGCTTTCTCCGCCGAGGACGATGGCGCTTGCGTCAATGGTAATATCGGTAAGCATCAGGAAACCGATCAGGCCGAGCACGAGATAGGCGCCGAATTTATGGGCTTTATCATGCTTGAATTCGTATCGTGCAGGTCTCGCTATGGCTCGCCGTAGTACAGCTGCTATACAGGTAAAGAGGACGATAATCTCAAATATGTCCTTGAAGACATGATAAAACTCGCCCAACGAGCCCCCCATAAACGGAAGATAAAACCCGGGTTTCAGTCCGATGCCATAGAGGGTTATTGTCCTCAAGGAAAGGACAACGAAGCCCCAAAAGATCATGATATGTAATATGCCGATCCAGAGATAGCGCGGCTGTCGTTTCTGGAGGATACCGTAGATTATGAGATCGGAGAATCTCCGTAGCAGGGAGTCGAACCGAAGATCGGGCCTTGCAGATCTGAGCAATAGGTACCTCTTGTAGATAATGTAAGAGAAGATGGCCAGGCCGACTATTAAGATACACGAGGTAATAAGGTAACCCGGGATACCGAGATAGTGCTCCAGGGCAGGATGAACTCCGTAATGCATTGTTTTCTCCTGAAAAAAGGACAAGGGGGCGAAAATTTGCCAATGGGATAGCACAAGCCTCCACGGCGGTCAAGCCCTTTTGATCTTCTTTGGGAGGGCATCACTTATGGGGGAAAGTCTTGGTAAGGGCCAGGGGGAAAGGCAAGGGATATTTTTTGTTTTACCAATCCGTCCAATTGAGTTATGATTTTTAAGAGCATAAGGGCAAATGACGTGCCTTCTATGAAAAAAGCCTCTGAGAATGGGAAAAAGCAGAATGACGATATACATCGCAGGGAATTATCCGCCCTTCTAAAATCCTGCGCCCTTATCAATTCCTCACTCCAAATCTTCGATGTCCTCGATTTTGCCATGAAGGTGGCCGAGGAGTTTATGGAGGCTGAGGCAAGCTCAGCCTATGAGCTTGATACGGAAAGGGGGGAGATCTTTTTCAGGCTGGCCAGGGGCGAGAAGGGTGGGGTTATTCAGACCAAGAGCTTGGAGCTGGGTGAAGGAGTTGCCGGCTGGGTTATACAGAACGGAAGACCGGTGATCGCGGCAGATGTCACCAAGGAAAGCAGATTTAGCGACCGGTTGGACAGGGAAACGGGCTTCAGGACAAGGTCGCTCATCTGTGTTCCCCTTACCATAAGGGGGAAGACCATAGGCGCCCTGGAGGTTATCAACAAGAAGAATGGGTGCCCATTTACCGATGAGGACCTTGAACTCTTGACGGCCCTTGCTCAGCAGATTGCTGTTGCCCTTGACAATGCAAAGCTCTACCAGAGGTCACAGCAGAACTTCAAACTAACTGCCGAGGAACTTAAGGCAACTCAGCAGAAGTTGATCAGGTCGGAGCGCTTGGCTGCCCTGGCCAACCTCGTTCAGGGAGTGGCCCATGAGGTGAGGAATCCCATAATGTCCATAGGGGGCTTTGCAGCAAGGATGAAGGCTGGCTTGGATAAGGATCATCAATTCCACAGATATCTTGATATCATCCTTGAGGAGACCTCAAAGCTCGAGAAACTCGTCCTGGATGTGAAAGAGCTTGCAGAGATGCACACTGCCAATCTCCAGCCAGCCGACATGAACAGTCTCCTTTCCAAAGTTATAGCGGATTTTTCTCCGATTACATCCGAAAAATCCATCCAGCTGGACGCAGATATTCAAGAGAGCTTGCCCCCAATCGTCATGGATAGTGCACAGATATCGAGGGCCTTGAAGAATATTATCCAAAATAGTATAGAAGCTATGCCGAATGGTGGTACGATCAAGTTTAAGGCACGACCGGTAGATATGCGTATTCGCATTGTGGTCGAGGATTCTGGCATAGGCATAGATGAGGATAACCTTGACTCCATCCAGGAACCCTTTGTTACCTCCAAGACAACAGGGGCTGGTCTGGGGTTGACTATGGTATATCAGATTGTAATGAATCACCAGGGTGAGATTCATATTACGAGCAGGGGCGGCAAGGGAACTGTAGTTACCCTTGATCTACCCCTGAATTCTCAATCCTAGAGGGGGGATAAGGGATGAAAGGAAATAGGGGCATTTTGCTCTTGGTTATTGCCCTTGTTGTAGGTGGTTTGCTGGTCGTGTACTTCAGCGCCAAGCAAGGCGAAAAACAACCGGCATCTCAGGAGACGCCAAAGACGAGGGCTGAGGATACACAGGTTAGCTCTCCGGAACTGCAGGCCCCTGAGGAAAAGCTCGAGGATGTTTTAAGAGAAGAGGTGGTTGAAGGACAGCCAATGACGGCTGAAGATGAATGCGAGAGGCTGGAGAGGGAACTCAGGGAGTTTTTCTCGTATCTTGATACAAGAGACTATGTCAGGGAACTGGGGATAGAGGGAGATACATTTACCCGTTTTAAGGAAATCCTTCATGTCCTCTCCGTGCATCCTCCCGTTCCTGCAGGAGAAGGCATTAATTATGATAGGATCATCGAGAATATCTACCATTTCTACAGGGTCTTGAGCTTAAAGGATCTAAAGCTTATAAGGCTCATTGCAGAGCATGAGGCAGATGCCATGGAGATTAACCTTGCCCTCTTCTTTCGATGGCTTATGTCAGGTGATAGGTGTGGCCAACAGGAAGGGCTGCCACCTTCTTGGGATACNATTTACAGGTATGCNGGCTTTATGGTGAATTCTATTGGAGGGAGGGCCTATCTCTTCAGGAGGGAGACGAGGTTGCGACTGCTTCTCAATTATTACTGTCTCCTGATTGTCCATGAAGCTGACAAGAGAAAGATGAACAGTTTTGGGATCGATATCAAGCCCTTCCTTCAGCCCTTAGCCGAAGAGATTGAGAACAATCAGCTCCTCTATTTCCGGAGGGAATATGCGGGGAAATTGATTGATGTGAGGAACTACTATCTTAGAAAAAGGAGGGCATCCTAGGGCCCTTAGCCCTTATCGAGGTATGTAAGGGTCGACTTCCAGAATTTTATATCACGCTTCAGCCTCTGGTAGAATTTGGTATTGGTGATGGCAATACCGCCGATCTCCGCCAAGGCCAAAATAAACTCTATCTCTTCCTTATCATACTTCCTCTCTTCCGCTGAATAGAGTCTTAGCTCACCAATAACGTAATCCCTCACAAAGATGGGAACAGACAGTATGGATTTGATACCTTCTTTGATGGACTCATCTCGGTATTGGATACCCTTATGTGTAGCGACATCCTCCACAAAGACGGTCTTTCCCCTCAATACATCTGGCATGCTCTTGTCGGCCTCGATGGGCCCTTTTTGAAGGTATTCAGTGCTCAATCCTCTTGAGGCAACCATCTCCAGTCTGCCAGTTGTCTCATTCACAAGATATATGCAGCATCCCTTAACATGCATAATGTGGATAATTTTACCCACCATGGAATCTAAGACCTCGGGTGAGTTCAGATCAGACAGTAGATCCCGAGATACTTCATGCAGGACCTTAAAGAATTCAGTTGACCGTTTGGTGTCAAAGGTGCCCTTGGACACAGGCCTGATCCCATATCTCTCAGTCTCCTCTTGTGGGGTGGATTCTATACCTCCCCTCTTAAAGAGGCTGGTGAGCTTCTCCTTTTCCTTTTCATACATCCTGGCATTTAGTATCGCCAGTCCGGCCATTTCACCCAGCGCGGATGCAAATTCGATCTCTTCGTCAGGAAACGATCTGGGAGATGAGGTATAAAGCCTCAGCATTCCAATCACCTTATCGTGAATCTGAACAGGTATGCTCAGGATTGAGGCGATCCCTTCTTCTGCCTTCTCCTTTCGATATTGGATCCTCGGATCGTTCTGGGCGTCGGTAATCAACACCGGCCTCCCCTCCAATACCTCCGGCACACTCTTGTCTGCATTAAGTGGCCCTTTTTCCACGTACTTCTTGCTCAACAAATGGGATGCCACGAGCTCTAAATCATTCGTCCTCTCATTCAGGAGCCGGAGGCTGGCGGCCTTCAATTTCATCGCCGGAACGATCCTTCTTACGATAAGGTTGAGGACCTCTTTTGAATCAAGCACCGATAGGATAGCCCGGGAAACCTCATGGAAGACCCTGAAATATGCGATTTCCTTTCTCGTCATATTCCCTCTGCGGATGAAATTTCAACAATTCCAACTATATGGTAACAGCACCCCATCGGTCAAGAAAATATGCCCTCAGGCGGGAGGAGAACTGTGGAATTGGTAACGTGGACCGCAGGACTTTTTGGTTGACATGCGTTCCTGCAGTGCATTATTAGATCGAACAACAAAATCCCATGTTAACAATACCTTAAAAGAACGAAGGAGGGGAGACTATGAGACGATTAATTTTTACGGTACTCTGTCTAATGTTTTCCGCAGGCTTGTGCTCCAGTGGGGCTGTCCAGGCGAGCAGCCTCAAGTTGAAGCTCGCCACCGTCACGCCGCCTCATCATGCCTACAATGAAGGAGCGAGGGAATTTGCCAAGCGCGTCAGGGAGGCTACTGGAGGAGCCATCGATATCCGTGTTTACCCGGGTGGCCAGCTTGGCAAGGGGGAAAGGGAGCTTCTGGAAGGAATGCAAATAGGGACCATCGATCTAGCTGTGACCGCAACAGGGCCTGTCTCGGGTTTTAGCGAAAGCATGATGGTCCTGGACCTACCGTTCCTGTTTCGAGACTACCTTCACGTCGACGCAGTGCTCGATGGCCCCGTTGGTCGAAAATTGTTGGACGATTTGGAAAGGACCGGGCTCAAGGGCCTGTCATTTTTTGAGAACGGATTTCGGAATTTCACGAACTCGGTTCGTCCCTTGCTAGAGCCAAGCGATTTTAAGGGGTTGAAATTCCGCACCATGGAGAATCCCGTTCATCTGGCCTCCGTCCGCTCACTCGGCGCCCAGGCAGTCCCCATGAGTTGGGGCGAGGTCTACACTTCCCTTCAGACAAAGGTCATCGACGGCCAGGAAAATCCCGTGGCGATTATTCACACCTTCAAGCTGAACGAGGTACAACAGTATCTGAGCCTGACCGGGCACTTTTACTCACCTGCACCACTGACCATGAGTCTGCGGCGATTCGAGTCCCTCAAACCCGACTGGCAAAAGCTCCTGATCAGAATAGGGGTTGAGGTCGCCGCCTATGAACGGCAGATCATTCGGGATAATGAGGAGAAGCAGATTCGGGATTTGAAGGCCTGGGGAATGGATGTCAGGAGTGTTGGTAAGGGCATCTTCTTCGAGGCAATGGAACCGGTGTATGCGAGGTTCATCAAGCAGTACCCCGATTGGAGACCCATCATCGAGAAGATCAGGGCCACGAGGTGAGTCGATCAGAAAAAGGGTAGGGGACATTATGGAGCGGATAAGCAATATGCTCAATCGATTTACGGAGATCGCGGTGTTGATCATTATCTCGGCGATGGCCATAGATGTCTTCATCGAGGTTATATTTCGGTATGTCCTGCTGTTTCCCCTTTTCTGGACTGAGGAGTTTGCCAGGTATTGCCTCGTGTGGTCATCTTTGCTGGCTGCTGGTATAGCGTTAAAGAGGGGGGAGCATATCGCCGTCACGTTCGTTGCGGATAGGTTTCCGAAACGAATCGGCATGATGGCAGGCCTGGTCGGGGACATCTTCATTGCCATTATGCTCAGTGTCATCCTGTGGGGAGGGATTTGTCTGGTCATACTCACGCGCCATCAACTCAGTCCCGCGATGCGACTTCCCATGTCCTTACCCTACGTTGCCATCCCAACGGGCTCCGCTATCATGTTGTTCCACGTGCTCACATCTATCTACGGTCGCTCTAGAGAGTTGATCGGCTCGACTGGACATTAGGAACCAGCAGGGAGGCAGTTGCGTCCGTGCTAGTTGTTATTTTACTCGTTTCTTTCGCTGGGTTTCTCATTATAGGCGTCCCCATTGCCTTTGTCTTGGGGCTCACCCCCCTTGTGGCGTTGTTCTATGAGGGGGAGACTCCGCTCATCCTCGCGGCCCAGCGCATCTTCACCGGTATGGATAACCCCGTGCTCATGGCAATCCCCTTTTTCATCCTTGCCGGTAACATCATGAGCGCGGGTGGTTTAACCCAGAGACTGGTGACCTTCAGTAAGGTCCTCATGGGGCCGGTGCGGGGAGGGCTGGCCCACATCAATGTGGTTATTAGCATGATCTTTGCGGGAATCACGGGCGCCGCAGTTGCAGATACGAGTGCCATTGGATCCATTCTCATCCCGGCCATGGAGAGGGACGGTTATGACGTTGAGTTCTCCTCCGCTGTGACGGCAACTTCCTCCACCATTGGGCCTATCATCCCGCCGTCCATACCTTTTATCATCTACGGCGTCCTGGGAGAAGTTTCCATCGCCTCCCTTTTCCTTGCCGGGATTATTCCGGGCCTGTTACTGGGGCTGTTTCAGATGGGGGTGGTTGCCTACTACGCCCGGAAGAGAAGCTACCCGAAGGAGTCCTTACCGAGCTTCAGGGAGGCCTTGAAGGCGATCTTCGATGCGGTCCTTGTTTTAATGATGCCCGTCATCATCCTGGGAGGAATCCTATCAGGCGTGTTCACGCCTACGGAAAGCGCCTGTATCGCCGTGTTTTATGCCTTCGCCATCAGCTACTTTGTGTACCGCGACATCAGGCTCAGAGATCTACCGAGAATTATCGTCAATACGGGCGCAACCAGCGCCCTGGTAATGCTCGTGATCGGGACGGCGAGCATCTTCTCCTGGCTCCTTGCCAGTGAGGAGATCCCTCAATACATAGGCGCGGCTATACTCAAGGTGACCCACAACCGTATTCTCATCCTGCTCTTGGTGAATATCATCTTGCTCATTGTTGGTACGTTTATGGAGACGACGGCATCCCTGATCATCCTCACACCGTGTTACTCCCATTGATGATCCAGATAGGGGTAGATCCACTGCATTTCGGGGTCATCTTGGTGCTCAACTTGGTGATAGGACTTACCACACCCCCCGTCGGGGTATGCCTATTCATCGCCTGTGCCATCGGGGGGATAAGCCTCGAAAGGATTTCCCGGGCCATCCTCCCCTTTCTCTTGGCCTCCATTGCGGTCCTCATTATCGTCACCTACTGGGGTTCACTTATTATGTGGATCCCTAAGCTCTTCGGCTATGTACCGCTGGTTCACTAATCCCGCAGACAAAGGGGAAACGCGTGGTCGTCGATGCAGCGCGGAGGGAAAAAGGGAGAACTGGGATGGCCTGAAACCTTGCATTCTCGATTCCAACGGATTATAAAGGGAGCAATCTGTTTTCTCCGAGCTCACGTGAGGTCACTTTTGGGAAGATAGCCATGGCTCAAAGGGAATTTAGACTGAAGTATGGCAAGGGAGAGGTGTCATTTACGATACCCGAAGATCAGGTGCTCTATGAGATTAGGGGCAAGAACGTGAGCCCTCCGCCTGATTTGAAAAGGGCATATACATACGCCCTGGAGCGTCCCATCGATTCTCCACCCTTGCGGGAAATCGTCAAGCCTGGCGAGAAGGTGGGCATTACTGTGAGTGATATCACCCGGGCATGGCAGAGAAATGATCAGACGATGCCGATCTTGATAGAGGCCTTGAATGAGGCTGGTGTGCCGGATGAGAATATGAAGATCATCATTGCGGTGGGTGGGCACAGGCAAAACACCCAGGAGGAATTTATCGAACTGTGCGGAGAGGAGGTCTGTCACAGTGTTAGGGTCGTCAACCACGATCCCTGGGATATGGATAACATGGTATACCTGGGTAAGACCAGCAGGGGCACGGAGGTCTCGGTCAATAGGATCGTCGAGAAGGTAGACAAACTGATTTTGACAGGGGGCGTTATATATCACTACCTATCCGGCTATGGTGGAGGAAGGAAGAGCATCCTGCCGGGTATAGCTTCAATCAAGACCATACAGCAGAGCCATATGTTGGCCATGGGACCTGAACTCGGCACGGGCATTAACCCCCGTTGCGCCCCCGGGGCCACCAAGGGCAACGAAGCCCATGAAGATATGATGGAAATAGCTGCCTTTGTGAAGCCGGATTTCATCGTCAACATCGTCCCCAACCTCGATGACGAGATTGTGGGTATATTCGCGGGGAATTGGGTTTCCGCCTGGTTAGAGGCCACGAAACTGGTGGATGAGATGTGCGGCTTTGAGATCGAAAAAGAGGCTGACATCGTCATCGCAACTGCTGGAGGATATCCCAAGGATATCAACCTCTATCAGAGCGCAAAGACCATGGATAATGCCCGGTACGCCATGAAAAAGGGCGGGGTCGCGATAGTTCTCCTTGAGTGCCCGGATATCCAGGAACCGGGGGACTTCTTCGCGTGGTTTGATTATCCATCGACCCTGGAAATGGAAAGGGCCCTCCGAGGGAATTTTACCATTGCAGGTTGGACNGCTCTTAAGGAATTAGAGTGCCATGATAAGGGCTACTACATTATCTTGACGAGGAGGGAAAATGCCGATTTGGCGAGGAGGGCGAAGCTGGCCCCGGTCAGTAGTATAGAAGAGGCACTGGAGATCGCCTTTGGAAAATGCGGCAGCACAAATCCGAAGATTACCGTGATGCCCCAGGCGGCATATACCTTCCCAATCTTGAGGCCGAAGCGATAGCGTAATTGCCCATTCGTGGGATTTGAAGGCAACGAGGAGCAAGGAAATGCGTGGAGACCGAGATAAGAGGGGACCCCTGCACAGCTCGATCATGACCAAAGGGCTCGACCGTGCCACCCATCGCTCGCTGCTCTACTCCATGGGTTGGCATCCAGCTCACCTTGACAAACCCTTGGTGGCCGTTGTGAACTCCTTCAACGAATTGATGCCAGGCCACATTCACCTTAACCAGTTGGCCTCGGCTATCAAGCTTGGGATTGCGGAGGCTGGAGGCACCCCCCTTGAATTTCCATCCATAGCCGTGTGCGATGGCCTCGCTACTGGCCACAAGGGAATGAAGATGCCCATGCCGAGTCGGGAGATGATCGCCGATTCAGTTGAGCTTATGATCACCGCCCATGCCTTTGATGCCATGGTATTGCTGTCCAACTGTGACAAGGTTACACCGGGGATGCTCATGGCAGCCGGCCGGCTCAACATCCCGGCTATTGTCATCACCGGTGGACCTATGGACACCGGGTGCTTCAGGGGCAGGAAGGTGTGCTATACTGACCTGATCGAGGCGGAGGGCTTAGTGGAGAAAGGGG
>JGI24422J19971_10001009_pt1 | contig 16724 bp, 12 predicted proteins | sample DeeMarSWOR152_54_FD_19971 | JGI IMG/M metagenome (IMG submission 19971) | reverse complement strand
ATAATAGTCCTCAATTGACCGACAAACTCTTCCGTGCTATATTTAGACAGGTGGGCAGCGGTTAGCTAGGCTGCGTTCATCAGAATTAATAACGCATAAATCTAATTCATATTATGTTTGAAAGATGGATATTAGCTGGTTAGGCCACTCTTGCTTCAGAATTAGGGGTAATACTGCTACTATTATTACTGACCCATATTCACCTGATTTGGGCTACTCATTAGGCAAGCCTACTGCCCATATCGTGACCGTAAGCCATCAGCATCCAGGACACTCCTATGTACAGGGTATTGGCGGAGAACCAAAGCTGGTTACCGGACCGGGTGAGTATGAGGTAAGTGGTATCCTGATTATGGGGACGGCAACGTTCCATGATGGCGAACAGGGTGGAAAGAGGGGTAAGAACACTGTCTATCTCATAGAGGTGGATGAGGTATCGATATGTCATCTTGGTGACCTGGGGCATGTGCTTACTACCGAGCAAGTAGAAGAGATCGACAATGTGGATGTGTTGCTGATTCCAGTGGGTGGGGTATCCACCATTAATGCCTCTATGGCAGCCGCAGTAGTACGACAGCTTGAGCCGAAGGCAGTGGTTCCTATGCACTACAAGACTGAGGTACTGCACCGGGAGCTAGAACCAGTCGATAGTTTTATGAAGGAAATGGGAGTAAAGGAGTTTAACTCTCAGCCTAAGCTGTCTTTGACTAAAGCAAACCTGCCGGTCAGCACCCAGGTCTTTCTACTTGACTATTGAATTATAAGAGCTTATGAATATCGGTGACCTGGGCTGGCGGTTTGGGAGGTCTGACCAGGCACATCAGGAATGTGGCGGACAGGGCCAGTGCTACGTAGGTGATGAAGGCGGGTATATAACTGCCCCTGATATCATACATCCAACCAGTATAGATAGGGGCTATAAATGATACTGGTGACGCAAACAACGTAGATATTCCCTGAATGGAAGCAAAGGCTTTTCGTCCAAAGTAGCGTCCACCCATTGTAAGTCTCAACAGTACAGGTGCCCCGTTGCCAAATCCGTAAAGGATAAGCATGGCGTAGATACTGGCAATATTCTGGTACAAGAGGAAAATGGCAAATGCTGTACCCTGTATCAGGAATGCCCCTGCTATCAGGAAAGGTAAGTGCTCTTTTTTAACCTTGTCGGCCAGGAATCCACCAACGAATCTCGACGGGATAGTAAAGAAGACCATCATTGCCATCATGCTAGCAGCTACGGTTTCATCGATATACCTATCGGTTAGAAAATTAATACAGTGGACGTTAAAGCCTTGAGAAATAAGCATAACACACATCCAGGATATGGTTACCAGCCAGAAGGCTGGTGTTCTTATTGCCTGTCTGATGGTAAACTCTATCTCTTGGTAATCAGCGGCATACTCTATGCCCCTGTCTATCATGGTGTCTATGTCTGCTTCTGAGCCTGACTCAACTGTAGCTCCATCAGGTAGCAGTCCGTAATATTCTGGACGCTTTTGTTTTACGAAATACCATGATAGCGGTAACCCGATAAACGTCACCCCGGCCCATATCAGGCAGGTTGTCCGCCAGCCATGTGCCTCTAGCAACCAGTTAACAACGGGAAGCACTATTACACCGCAGATGCCAATAATAACAAATCTTATGCCAAGCGATAGACCTCTCTTGCGTATAAACCAGTTGGTCAGTGCCTTGTCAATGGCAATGGTATTGGCCAGGTTACTTCCGATTCCTATTGACAGTCCCCAGACGAGGAAATAAGCCAACGGTGAGTTGACCGAGTTCATTAGCACCAGACCGATACAGACAATGGATAGGCCAGTTATTATTACCCACTTGGGTCCGAATCTGTCCGAAAGCCAACCAGTGACTGGAGCCTCGATACCACCCTGTAATCGGGCAATTCCGGTAGCAAGAGATGTGGCGGCCCGGTTCAAGCTTAGGTCATCAGAGATACGCTTGAACATTACTGATATCCCGTAATTACTAAACCCAAGACCTAAGCCAGAAGTAATGGCGGTCACCAGGTTCATCCACCACCCAAAATATATCCTGGAGAACCTTCTTCTTTTAATCAAAAAAGTCTCTTTCTTCAGATAAGCTGGGGGGATAGCGCTATGAAACGCTAGGCTTTGGTGGCTGCAAGCATAGTGAGAATAGTCTCTCTCGGCAGATATGATTCAAATAGCTGTAATAAGTATACACTCCGTTAAATGAGCAGGTCAATGTAGTTGTAATTGTTCAGCAGGAACCTGATTCAGGCTATTACGGCTATATTCCTACTACCAGAAACCAGGTCTTTTTAATTGACTTGATTGGCTCATTATCACACGATATCGCGGATATCAGTAACTATAGCTGGTGGTTTGGGAGGTATAATAAAAGGGGAGAGGACTGCAGCAAAAGCAACCAGTCCCGCCACCAAGGTGAAGCCTTGTATATAACTGCCGTGAGTGTCGAATACCCAGCCCAAATAGATAGGGGCGGCTATTCCTGCTGGCACCATAGCCAGCGACGCAATGCCCTGAATAGAACCATAAGCCTTGCGCCCGAAGTAGCGTGCCCTCATCGGAAACATTAGTCCCATGCCTGCTCCTGACCCGATGCCATAGATAATAAACCAGACGTAAATCATCGGCATGGTTTGATTTAGCAGGTAAAGAGCAAAGCCGATTGCCTCCAGGGAATAGGCTGCGGTCATTAGGAATCGCAGGTGATTTCTTTTAACACGGTCGGCAAGCATTCCACCAACGAGCCTGGCCGGAATGCTGGCTAAGACCAGCATTGACAGGGTAGCCGCCGCCTTGACCTCATCCATACCCAGGTCGGTCAGGAAGGGGACAACGTGAATGTAAAGAGATGGTCCTGATAAGGCATGGCAGGCATTGGTTACAATTAGCAGCCAGTAAGCCGGTGTTCTCAGTGCCTGCCTGAGGGTAAATTCTATCTCTTCAACCTCGGCAGCGTAGGCTACACCCCTCTCTATCATTTGGCTGGCATCGGCTGCCTCTTCCTCGGTTGTGCTGCCGTCGGGGAGCAATCCGTAGTACTCGGGGCGGTATTGTCTAAAGCAGCGCCAGACAAGGGGCAGGCCAACAACCAGCATTACCAGCCCACCTATAAGGCAGGTCATTCGCCAGTCCCGAATAGTTATCAGCCAGGCAATAAGGGGCAATACCAGCACTCCAGAAAGCCCGGAAAACAACAATTGAATGCTGGAAGCTAAACCTCTTTTCTTGACGAACCAGTTTGTTATCGCCGTCTGCAATGGTACGCTCAGGGTGATGTTGACTCCTGTTCCCAGCATAAGCCCCCAGACCAGATAATAAGACCAGAGCGAATTTATAAAGTACATCAGGGTAAGGCTTAAACCAATGAAGGAGGTACCGACAAAGATAATCCACTTTGGGCCAAATCTATCGGTAATCCAGCCTGCCAGTGGTGACTCAAAGCCCCCCTCAAACTTCCCGATAGAGGCAGCAACGGATGTGGTTGCCCGACTGAAGCCCAGCTCTGAAGATATAGGTATGAATAGTGATGAAATTCCGTAAGAATAGTAGCCGTGTCCCCAGAGTGATAAAATGCCGCCGGCTAGAACTGTCCACCACCCAAAATATATCCTGGGGAACCTTCTTCTTTTAGCCAAAAAATTCTCTTTCTTGGGATGAGCCAATATGGTAGCATCATCAAACGCTGGTCTTTAGTGGCGCTGTTATAGTAGCAAGATGGATTACTATGGCTAGGTAAAATACAGGTAATTATTATACATTCTGCTGTGTGATACGGTCAATGTAATCGCATTGCCGGGGCCTGACTCAAGCTATGGCCGCTTTATTCCTACTACCAGCACCAGTATAGTAATTAGCAGCAGTACTATAATCAGAAGCAGCGTCCCCACCAGATATATTGCCCAGTCGGGAAAGGTTGTCTGAGTTGTAGACGGGGATGGTGGTGTTGAGGGTGACGGTGGTGGGGGTGATGATGCCACCTGTCCTGAAGATGAGGGTGGTTCTGGTGGCGGGCTTGATTGAGACGGTGGTGACTCGGTAGTGAAAGCGCCAGCAGCACTCCAGGCACTTTGGCTTTTAGAGCTTATAGCTCTAACCTTCCAGTAGTAGGTGGTATTGTAGTCCAGGCTTACATCGCTTTGCCAGGCAGTGGCTGGCAGGGAATAAGCACCGGTTCTATTAATTGTTGGGTCAGTAAAGGAAACGTTAGCGGCAACCAACAGCTCATAGCTGTCTGCCCCAGCTATGGCACTCCATTGAAAAACAGGTTTTACGGGCACTTCATTGGCACCGGCTTTGGGGCTATAAAGCTCAGGGGCAACGACCATAGTGCCAAGGCTGGTGGTAAACGACCATTTAGCTGACCACCGGCTTAGAACCGGCTCAATGGCTCTCACCCGCCAGTAGTAAGTGGTACCCATTTCGAGTGCTGGTAACCGGGCTGAGCTAGCTCGAGTATTACCCTCAAATTCGGCAGGTATTGTAGAGAAGTCAGTATCGTAGTCAAGTTGCCACGCATATCTGGTGGCCCCTTTTAATGTTTCCCATTCAAGGCTGACATCTCCTGTGTCTATACCTGATTCTTGGTCGTATGGTGAGGTGAGGGTAACCTCACTAGCCAGGCTATCGATATAGGTCATTAGCTTGGCATTGGTGGTATCTATTGACCACAATTGATTGCCCCGTAACCAGAGCCCAATCAGAGTAGCACCATCATCAAGACCACGGGTTACTGTCTCAAATTTTGGACCGAGGGGATATGTTGGATTAAGTGAACGCTCCATACCCCCTTCCTTCTTCCCAGCATCTACAGTTTGTGAATTGGTAACATATAATGTCCCGTCTTCTGACACGGCAAGTTGGCTGAGTATACTCCCGATGGGCGCCGTGCCATCAATACTTTCCCAGCTATCACTCTTGCCAATAGTTAAGCGAAAGACGCAGTCTGTACTTGCCGTTGTTACCTTGGTATCGCTAGCAGCATAAATAATTCTGTTGCTACTGAATTCCGGATCAAAGGCAACAGTAATGGAGCCAGTAAAGGGTGGGGAGGTAACATCAGGTGGTAATGGCTCAAATGAGTTCCCATTATCATTAGACCAGTAAACAAAGCCATTGGTATTACCTATCAGTAGGGTCTTATCGTAATCATAGCTGGGTGAGAGGGCTATTGACTTTAGTGGTTGATTGCCAGCTACCGTGTCCTCAGAATAGGAAAGGCCGCCATTATCTGAGCGGTAGACCAGTCCGTGAATACCATCATAGCTCCCAATGAAAAGCGTATTATCATCGGCTATTGTCCATACATCAATGGGAAATGGAGTACCTCGGCGCTTGAAGTTCTGACCATTGTCGGTTGACTTCCATATTGCCGGATTGCCATTACTAGTCCCAGCCAGGTATACTACCTGACTGCCGTTACCATACTGGGGAGTAAGCTCAACGAGATTAATGCTGTCAATATTCGCCTGGGTGGTAGTGAGGACTCTTTCCCATCTTGTACCGCCATTCACACTCTGCCACAGGCTATACTCTGCGCCCCAGGTTAGCATAAATAGGGTATCATCCTGGTGATAATTAGGGGATAAAGCAAGGTCAACGATTGTGGCGACAGTAGTATCAATCAGACCCAGTTGATTCCAGGTAGTACCGCCATCTGTAGTACGGGAAAAGGCGCTTTCGATACCAGAGGTCGCCGCATAGGCTGTTCCACTACTGGTAAAATCATGAGCCATAACCACAAAGGTTTTCGACTGTCCCGTAGGCTGTTTTTTGCTTCTTGTCCAGTTACTGCCACTATCGGTACTGATATAGACGTCGGTACTATTGGCAGCACCGGCTATTATACTGGCGGTAGTTGTGTTACCGCTAATATCTAGATCGGTAACATCAACATCGCTCAGGTTATAGTTAGAACCAATATCAAGGTCGATAACCACTGAGCTACCTGGTGCCCATGCCCCGTAAACATTATAGACGTCACCCTCATCACTGCCGGTATCGATGGCAACGAATAGGACGTAGTCCTCGGTGGTGGCATCGTGGTCATCGGGGAAGGCAACAGCTGCTGATATTGGTGCCAGACCCTCAATGATGGCATCACCGATAATCGTGCCCCAGTCAGTATCGCCAATTCTAGTGGTAACAATGGTGTCTTTCTCATCAGTAACCACAGCTACTAGCTGCTGGTCAGAAGCAAAGTCTGGGGAGAAAGCCAGGGCACAGACATCGTAATTGCCTATATTAGTGTTTATCCAGCCAGTCAGTGGCTTATTCTCATCCAGTATATAGACTCCGCCGTATTGAGATTCATCAGTATCTCTGGTACCAACAACGACAATATTATTGTTATCCAGCCGGACGACATCAATGTCGGTAATTGTGATATTATCGTTTCCAGCTCCACCCGGCTCAAGTGGCAGTGAGATGAAGCTGACGCCAGCATCGGTAGATTTATGAATACCAGATTCTGTGGCATAGTAAACAGTCTTGGCATCATCAGGAGCAGTGGCTATATCAACTATGGCGTCCTCCACCTTGCCGATATGTGACCAGCTATAACCGGCGTCCATAGACTTAAATAGTGTGTAGCTTGTTCCTTCCGGGTTAGCGTAGCAGTAAATGGTACCATCAACAGCCATCGATAAATGCTGGATGTTTGACCCACTGGCTAGCACCCAGTCACCGGCCTTTCCCTCAGAGGGAATATTAACCCTGGACCACTTAACTTCGTCCGCAGTAGCGGTTGTCGGTTTAGAGGCTGAGATTGTGCTTAGCAGGCTAAGCAATAAAATCAATGTTAAAGCTGCTATGGCTAATTTCATTTTGACCATTCGGCCAAGTTTAACCATAATTCAGGTAAGAAGTCAATAGTCTCTCGCGAAGATGATGTTGATAAAAAGAAGAGAGGTCGCCTTGGGCGACCTCTCTTTGTATCTAGGTCAGGTGTTGACCGTCAAGTTAGAACTAGACTACACGTCTGGTTCTGACTATCAGGACAATCAGGGCAATAACCAGCACCGCACCAATACCAACTATCGTCCACAGCAGGTATTCTGGGAAGGTGGGTTCTGCTGCTTCTACCGTTATATCAGCTGGCGGTGGTGCTTGTACCGTTACCGGTGGTGGTTCAATTATTATTGGCTCGTCAGGTACTGGTTCTGCCATGGTGGTGAATGAACCAGTTACCCATTCATCAGTACCAGCGGCTCTCACCCTCCAGTAGTAGGTGTTGGAGTATTTCAGTGGCTCCTCAATATTGTAGAAGGTGAGATCAGCGCTGTGGCTGACATCGAGGATAGCAAAGGTAATACCCTCAGGTATCGAGCCGTCAGCCACCTGGACTTCGTAGCTAATAGCCCCTGGGTACTCCGTCCAGGATAACGTAGGTGTGATTGAAACACCAGTAGCCCCGATTTCCGGAGACACGATCTGGAACGGTATTTCGCCCGAAACCGTGAAGTTGCGAACCTCCGACCATGGGCTCAGCCACGGACCGGACTTGATTCCGCTGACCCTGACCCTCCAGTAGTAGGTGGTGTTGGGCATGAACTCACGCCGAAAATCGCTATAAGCGGAGTTGGGGCCAATTATCTGAGCAATCATGTCCTTAGTGATGCCATCCATAGCGGCATCCACGATAAGGGCATCAAATGCCGGGTCAGTGGCAACCTGTACGTCGCACTTGACGATCTGGTCTTCCGAGAACCGATTCCAGGAGAAGGTCATATCATATGCCCTGCCCGTTATCGGGTTGACCGGTACTTCTGCCTCGTTAGCCGGTGCTAAGAGTGTTACACCCTGAGTCGTTAGCGGGTCACCAAAACTGATTACACTAGCAGGATAGGCGACAAAGCTCAGCTTGACCATGGCTGTACCAGTGAAGAAATCTACATAGTTGGGGGCTATCTTCATCGGATGTGGTTGGTAATCAGCGTGCCCAAACACCGAGCCAGACTCAGCATAACCCCAGAGAGCCTTCATACTATCCACGGCGTCCCTGGCGTTCAGAGCACGATAGAGTCTGCTAGCTGTGCCGTTGTCAGTCAGAACATAGAGGGCATCCCCGACCATGGCCAAATCACTAATGGTCATATAACTTGCGGGTAATGCTGTTCCATCGGGTAGATCGATTCCTATGAACTTGGGTATGATCATCGGGCCCAGCACGCCCCTAGCTACAACCGGCTTGTATGTAAACGAGTTGTAATAGACGATACCATTGTCGGCATAGTTGGAATCGGCCGCTACGATTACTGGAAAGCCGCTCACAGAGGTTGCGCTGAAGCTGCTACCACCGTCCTTGGAGTAGATAATAGAGCCATCAAGGGTGCCCATTAGAATATCGTTGTTCGGTGCCAGGGTAATCATGTAAGGCTGTTTACCCTCGAAGCCCACCTCGGTTGACCAGCTTGACCCGCCATTGATTGACTTGGAGAAGGTGCTGGTACTTATGGCATAGATAACATCAGCACTCTCGGCGATAAAGTCCTGGATTGGGTCAACCTTGCAGCTTCTCTTGTTCCACTTTCCTCCACCCGATTCCTGGTTCACCCAGATATACCTGGTGCCACAGGGATTCAGTAAGATAACGGCGGGGTCATCGGGGGCAATGCGGATGTTCCAGTGTGCCTCTGTATCAACTGCTACGTCCCTCATGCTCAGCACTCGGTGCCAGGCAAACCCTACCTTGGACCAGACGCTGACATCGTAGTTGCCGGTACCCTCGGTAGTATCGTATGTGGTCAGGTAGTTTGCCATGCCATCAGCTGAGTTGGCAAAATCGGCAACACGTGAATAAACAGTGTTGACCATGCTGATATCATTGAAGGTGTAGCCGTCATCGTCCGAGCTGGCAAAGGCGCTCTCGTCGCCTTGAGTGGCGGCAACGGCGTTATCGCCAGACCAGGCAACCAGGGTTTTCTCTTCACCGCCTGGTTGCTTGTATTCATGGACACGCTCGCAGCTGGGTTCTCTTGCCGTCGGGTCAAGAGAGGCGAAGACCTGGTTCTCATCGTAGTCGCCAATCAGCAGCTTACCTTCCTCGTGGTAGGCAACGCTGTGAACTGGTCCTAATGGTCCACCAGCCCAGTTTGTTACCGGCGTCGGGTTGATATCGGTCAGCCGATAAACGCCGTGGGATTCGCCAAGATATTTTTGAGCTATGTCCTCGGTTTCCGGTGCCAGGCCAACAAAGACAATCCGCTCACCTTCATCGGTGCCATCGTAGCTTGAGATAAAGGCAATTGACGCCGATTCCAGGTCTGCAGTGACTTCACCTAAAGATACTCCAGTTCCCCAATCATCGAAGCCGTCGATTTCATCATTCCAGAAATACAGATCTTCTTCGAAGTGGTAGCACTGGAAGTCGGCATAGGTATCATTGGCGCTGACGACGCCNATAATCCGGTCAACCTGGAAGTTGGGTGAGAANGCAACGGCNNNTATAGTGTCCTGATCGTCAGCAAATCTCTTGATGTCGCCTTGAGTAGACTGTGCCTCCCAGACTCCCTTCATGGACAGCTCACGGGCATACAGTTCGGCGTCGGCACCAACAGCACCACCAGCCGCCAGGTAGTAATAGCCACCGGTCATCCCTGATACGTCGATGTCATTTACGGTAAGATTTGTTACTTCTAACTTCGTGTCGAACCATGATGCACCGCCGTCATCAGAGAAATATACACGGTCGTAAGTACCATCATTAGCGGCTATTATGACAACATTGGGGTCGTCAGGAGCTACCGCTACCAGTTTGACAGCGTGAGGGGCACCTGCGGTGGTGGGGAAATCGGTAGTTCGAGCTAAGTCCACCCACGTCCCGCCACCATCAACTGACTTAATTAGAGTGAATGCGGTTGTACCAGTACCAGGACTATAGGGGGGGCCCATAAAAGTCGGAATATACGTCCAATTGGTGACTCCCCCTGCAGCATAGATGGTACTGCCATTTACAGCCATGTCAATGATGGGAAAAGAAGGCGTAGCAGGAGACGGAAACGGCGGGAAATCGGGAAACGGCCCAAACTCAAGTGTGCCAGCCGCGGCCGGAGCTGCCGGGGTTACCATTACCATCATACTGGCGAGCAGTGCAACCGTTATGCCTACACCCAATATTCTTGAAATTTTCTTTTTCATCGACCTTTAAAAAATCCTCCTTAAATTAGGATATCCGTAAGTCTCAGTAAATAAAAATATACAGGACATTATATCCCCTTTTTAAATACGGAGACAGGATTTACTTTTCAGTTGGTTGTAGAGTTTTCTCTACTCTCCCCTTTCGGGTTCTTACCATGGCATCACCTCCTTTACTGCCTAACTTATCTAATAATCAAAACTAATTATAATAACTTTATGTTATTATAACATAACTTGTCAAGTCCCACACAAAAATTTATTAATTTTTATACTCTGAGGACTGCTATTTCTATTTAAAATCGATTTGTACCAGTTATATAGTACTGTACCTATTGGTCTATCTGTAACCACTATAGCACGATATTTATGTTTGTCAAGCCCCCAGCTATAAATACCAGGCTTATCTTAAGTTGTTCCAAGCCTGGTTTTGCCTAGCTTGTATTCATAATCTTATCTGGTTGTTATATATAATAACGTAAAAAGGCGTAAATTGTTAGCATAGTTGCTTGACCATATAGTCGCTCTGGGGCCTGTAGTCAAACTCGGAGCGGTAGTATTCCTTGGCGCCGGTCCCGCTCAAGACCACTATTTGTTGTGCTTGAAATTCTTCCTGAGCAATTTCTTCAGCTTCTTTTAATAATGCCTTGCCCAAACCCTTATGTTGGGCGGCGGTCGGGTTTTGCTGATTTAGAGGTACTTCAGGGCCATATATGTGTAGTTCTCTTATCAAGGCTAAATTGCCATGAGTTTCCTGCCCCAGCATAGCTATAGGTTTAGTTTGAATCCTCATCCGCAGCAATCCAAATAGAGTTTCCTTTTCATCCTCGAAGGATAAGAAAATTTCCTGGCCACCTGAAGCTTCGTAATCTAGCCTTACAATTTGCGGGTTGCCTATTTCCCAGCCATCCTGGGCTCGATGACCATATTCCCGACATCTGATGCACCGGCATTCAATTGCCATCTCTCTCATTCGCTGTTTTACCACTTCCCGTAACGAATCTCTTAAACCACCGACGATAAATTTTGAGGGGATATCACGCAGTATCCTGGAGATTCTGACATATTTGGGAACAACAGTCTTAATATCAGCCACCAGATTGGTCATTGTCTCGTTGTCGTATGGTTGGTAGAGCCCATCCTGATACCATTTTTCCAGTTCGGTGCCCTCAACAACCATAGTGGGATATAGCTTCAAGCCATCCGGCCTGAAGCGAGCATCGCTGAATAGCTGCTTGGATAGTTTTAGGTCTTCCTCTGGAGTTGAGCCGGGTAGTCCCGGCATCCAGTGGTAGTGAACCTTAAAGCCGTGTTCCTTGAGCAATTTGGTGGCTTTTACCACGTCTTCTACATTGTGCCCTCTTCTCACCAGGCGGTAAATTTCATCATCTAAGGTTTGAACCCCAAGCTCTACCCGGGTAGTGCCGAACTCGAGCATTCTATCTACTTGCTCCTGTTGACACCAATCGGGTCTGGTTTCTATACAAAGACCGGTACAGCGGTGGCTGGCCGTTTCGTTAAGACGTTTTGCCTCTTCCAGAGTAGCTGAGTCTTTGCCATTCAGGCCATCATAGCAATCCTTTATAAACTGGTACTGATAATCTATGGGCAGGGCAAGAAAGGTTCCCCCCATTACAATTAGCTCAACTTTATCTGTGGGGTGTCCCATCTCGGATAGAATTTTTAAACGTAGCCTGACCTGTTTTTTAGCGTCGTAGCCACACTGCCTGGCCCTTAATACTGCCGGTGATTCTGGAGTATAGCTCTGGGGTGTCACCGGGTAAGTGGGGCAATAGACACAATGTCCGGGGCACTTCATTGGCAGTGTCATTACTGCTACCGGGGTAACCCCTGATATTGTTCTGGCAAATTTCTTCATAGTATACTTCTTTTAAACTCTGAATGGTGACAATAGTTTAGCAGATTTACGTTTATGGATTCAAAGGAAAGCCGAAGACAGGCTTCGCCTCTATTAAATAATCATTTAGCCTTCCCCTTGAGGAGAAGGGGAAAAAGGGGATGGAGTGACTAATAGGGATATCTTCAATCAGATAGCACCGGGCTGGTATAACTTCAGGCACTGGTCAATATTCCGTACCGAACTGGAAGCCCTGGCTCAAAGATGGCAGAAGGGTCGTTTACTTAATGTCGGCTGTGCCCACGGCCCGGATTTTCTGCCCTTCAGACAGAATTTTAACTTATTTGGAATTGACTTTTCCAGCGAGATGCTTGGACTCGCTCGAAAATACTCCCAAAAGTTTGATTTCAATGTTTACCTGTTGCTGGCTGATGCCTGTCAGTTACCCTTTCCTGATGGAGTATTTGACTGGGCAATTTCGGTAGCTACTTACCACCATATAAAAGGCAAAAAAGAAAGGCAAGCAGCACTGGACGAGCTAAGGCGGGTACTGAAGCCGGGTGGTGAAGCCTTTATCACCGTATGGAACCACTGGCAACCAAGGTTCTGGTTTAGCGGCAGAGAGGTAGAGGTGCCCTGGCATAAACAAGAAAAGACCCTGCATCGCTATTATTATTTGTTCTCCTATTCTGAACTAGAAAGTCTCTCAAAGAGAGCTGGTTTTCAGGTAAACAGTTCCTTGCCGGAAAGCTCTTACCACTTCCCGCTCAAGTTCTTCTCCAGGAATATATGTTTACTGGTGAGGAAGGGTGATTAGATAGGCTTTATTATTAAAGAAAAGTAAGTTTGGGGGACAAATTCTATAACCTATTTATAGGTACGTTTACGAGGCAGATAGTTAGGGAATAGGATTTGATAAGACAAGCAGTGATGTTAAAATAGTATATTGAGAGGAGATCGTGCTAAATTATGTTGATAAAGTTTACATGTCCTCAATGTGAAACTGAGGGTAGTATCTCGTTAGCTGACTTAAGATATGAGGGGCCGTATAAATGCTGGAAATGTAAAGGGCTTTTCACTATAGTTATTGAAAATGACGTGCTGAAGTCTTGTGAACCCCTTAGCCAGGAAGAATTTGACCGACAGCAAGAGATAGAAGCCCTAAAAGCTAAGTTCAGAAGACAGTAACTGAGTGAAGGATTATTTTCTGTTAATAGTTATTATCAAATGTGTAGCAATTATGAGATAATTGATCCGTGTTATATATCTGGACATGCTGTAGTCAATGTGGTTTAATTGAACTTAGAACCAAGGTAGGGAGAGACTGATGGACTTTGATGCTATTGGGGAAAATATATTACCTATTGTAATAATACTTGGACTCATAATACTGCAATTTTACCTTGGGCGCAGGCGCAGGGGGGAGAAAACGCAGCGGGGGGTTGTCCAGAGCCTGCTGTTAGAGGTAAGGTTGAATCAGGCGTTATTAGGAACTGCCGACCAGCGAGAAAAACCCAAAGCGTTCGAGGTAACTAGCTGGAAGATTCATAAGAACAGGATTGATTTTCTCAGCCAATCCTTACAGGGAGCCTTGAATGATGCCTATATGATTATTGAAGACTTCAACCAGCAGATAAAGGTGACTAAAAAGTATAAGTCAGCTGGCTACCTTGTTGGTGTCGATGTAGACAAGTTGAAGGAGCCACTGAATAAAAGCCGGGAGGGACTTGAGCAGTGGCTTCTATCAGCCACAGGGTCAAAAGAGCCTGCAACTGAGTATCGCAGTATGTGGGACAGTTTGTTTGGTGGTAGATAGGAGAGGCTGAAGAATTACCCCTATCTGGCATGCAGATTCTGGCTCTATGGTCAAAAGAACCGGAATATTTTTTACCTACTTTCAGGGAGAAAGGCTGAAGGATTTTCCTCAATCCTTAGACGGCATCCTTGATAAAGAGAATGTATCGTATTATGATGCCGTTTATGAGTCCCGCCAGGGACTTTATTATCTGGAGCCGCTGTCTGAGGAGCTATTACTCAAGGTACATTCCCAGAGTATGGTACAAAGGGTTAAGCTGACCGGCGATTATGAATCAGCTTTGTACTCGGCTGGAGGTACTGTCCAGGCGGCTGAGAGAATCTCTCAAGGGCAGCTCGATAATGCCTTTGTTTTTACCAGCTTTGGTGACCATCATGCCGGCAGAGACTTCTACGGAGGGATGTGTTATTTCAATGGGGCTGCCCTGGCTATAACTGCTCTCAGGGATAGAGGAGTAAGGCGTGTGGTCATAGTCGATACGGATTGTCATCATGCCGATGGCACCAGAGACATCTTCAACCATGATAAAGATGTACTGCATATATGCTTTTGTAATCAGGACTACTCTGATAAATATAATAATGTAGATATCAGGATTCCATATCGCACCTCAGATGATGAGTATCTCAACCGGGTGACGCAGGTGCTTTTCTCTAGGCTGGCAGCATTTGAAACGGAGTATATTTTCTGGGAATTTGGCTACGATGCCACCAAGGGGGAATATGGAGATAAGGGTTTAACTATGGACTGTCACCCCAGGCTAGCGGCGATTATAAAAGCAGTGGCTGATAAGGTTTGTCAGGGTAGAATGGTTACCATCCTGTGTGGAGGTTCGGGTCGGGCTGTTGCTACCTATACCATACCCAGAATTATCGATTGTTTAGCCGAATTGGGTAACTACCGAACAATTTGATAGCGGTCTATACCCAATCTCTTGGAGAGAACCCGCTTTAGCTGTTGAAAGTTTGTCTGAAATGCGTCTGAATTAATACTTTCGGTGGTCATTATTATGCCATCTTCTCTATCATCAATGTAGTAACCGCGACGTACCCCTACCTGGGTGAAGCCATATTTGGTATAGAGGTTCTGAGCAGTAGTGTTGGAAGCGCGCACTTCAAGGGTAATGATACGAGCCTTTAGCTCCATAGCCATACCAATAATAGAGATAAGTAGCAGTTCTCCTATCCCCTGCTGACGATATGATTCCCGTACCGCGATACTGGAGATATGTGCCTCGTCAGCCATAATCCAGAAGCCGCTGAAACCGACAATATAATGTCGCCTTGACGGCGATAGGTCGTTGCTTGAGGAGTTGCGTCGTCTGAACAGACGCCCCCAGATAGGGACTGACTTGACAAAGCCATTCTTCGGAATATCCTCCATCTCGGGCCGCTCAATAGGTCTGTCTTCATCGCAGGCTACTATGTAATGGGATAGCCGGTTTTGCAGCTCACGCTGATAGTTAGGTGGTGGCCATTGGGTAGGGAAAGCCTCACGGTCAATCGCCATTATCTGGTCAGTGTCTTCCTTGTACATTTGGCGTATATAGTAAGGCAAATTTTCATCTCCTTAAGGTAAGCTCTATTTCTAGGACATATTATTGTAACATATTCTGTTTACGATCAGCATTAAAATTATAATTTAAATCTGCTGACTGAGGCCAGAAAGCTATCTTTTTACCTTGTTCTTCGTTATACTATATGCACAGGGTAACACCATGATTTCTAAACTGAGGCGTATTATTGGCGCTGAGGTTTAGCTAACGGGGGTTGTCAGGTGCAAGATGAAGAAAGCCTCGTCAAGCGGGCACTACAGGGAGACCAGATGGCTTTTACCCGGTTGTACGAGGAGTACTTCGATAAGATTTATCGGTATGTGGCAATCAGGATAGGAGATAAGACAGAGGCAGAGGATATGACTCAGCAGGTCTTTCTCAAAGCCGTAAAGTCTATTTCTTCCTTCAAGTGGAGGGGAATCCCCTTTTCTGCTTGGCTATTCCGTATCGCCCATAACCAGGTAGTTGATTATCTGAGAAAGAAGAAAAAACAACCGACGACTCTCTTTGATGAGTCGTTGGTTAGTCATAATACTAGTCCCGAGCTAATGGCTGAGCGTAGCCTGGATATTCAGCAGCTCCAGTTAGCAACTAGAAGACTGACCGATGCACAACGCGAGGTGATTTCCCTGCGTTTTGCTGGTGGGCTATCAGTTGCCGAGGTGTCCAGGATTATGGGCAGAAGCCAGGGGGCAGTAAAAGCATTGCAGCATAGCGCAATAGTAGCTCTGCGCAAGATATTATTGGTGGGAAATGATGAAGAAGTCCAGAGAATTTAATAATGTATTCAATGAATGCCTGGAACGACTGCTGGTTAACGGCGAGACTATAGAGCAGTGTCTTCAGAGCTACCCGAAGTATGCCAGTGAGCTGAAGCCATTGCTTGAGACAGCTCTGATTACCCAGGAAGCGACCGCCATTGAGCCTCGCCCTGAGTTCAGGGATAAAGCCAGGTACCAGTTCTATTCAGCCCTTCAGGAAATGGAGCCTAAGAAAAGTCGCTTCTTCTTTAGCTGGCAACCACGTTGGGCAATGGCGGTAGCTGCTGTCCTTATCCTCTTGATGGTGGGCAGTGGCACCGTGTATGCTGCCAGCCGAAGTATGCCTGATGATTTCCTTTACCCCGTGAAGCTGGCAACTGAGCAGGTGCAGCTGTTACTAACGCCCTCGGCTCTGGGCAAGGCAGAGCTCTATGCCAAGCTGGCAGATAAGAGGGTGGTAGAGATAGTTCGTATGGCTGATGAAAGTAAGCCAGAACAAATAGAGCTAACTGCCCAACGCCTTGACGCTCACCTTAATAAAATAGCTGATTTAGCCGATGCCCAGGAGGTAGTGGCTGGTGAAGCTGTTATG
>JGI24422J19971_10001006_pt1 | contig 16729 bp, 16 predicted proteins | sample DeeMarSWOR152_54_FD_19971 | JGI IMG/M metagenome (IMG submission 19971) | reverse complement strand
CTCTACGCAAAGCAAGAATTAAGCCAATTCCAAGAATAGCTGTAACCACTGTGAATAATACTCGTTCCATGGCTGAAACTGGTATCATGTACATGAAAAGAGCTGGAACGTCAGGCAAGCCCAAAGGCGCTAGGAAAAACTCTTCAATCACCGAAAGCGGAATAAAAATGTCAATNGCNTTTATGAAAATGAGATTCCCAAGCATGTGATCTGCTATTATTGCACAATAGCTTGCAACAAAGACCGCTAGAACAAAGGAGTTTCTCCCAATCCCGAACAAACTATACACAATGACCGTTCCGCCAACCAGAAACATGGGCAGAGACACATACGGCAAAATCGTTATGTCACTTGAATAAGGCTGTGCGAACATGTAAGCTGCAACTATGATTATGATTCCCCCCAGAAGAGGAAGCGGTCTCACCTTCCAAGCGCTTCCTTCAATTCCTTGCTCTTTGAACTTGTTTGCTGTCCAATCCCTTGTAACAAGTATTAGGACAAGTGCTGCAATGTGAAGAATCGGGTAAAACGGAGCTCGCTGACCTACTCCTGTCAAATACCATCCTATGATCAGCAAACCCAAAGCCAGAGACGCAAGCATCCATCCTTTAATCCTGCTCTCGTTGTTACCAAGATTCTTTTGTGTAAGAAACCCTGCGACCATTGCGGAAACTGCAGGCGAGAATGAGGTAAGAACACTAAAGGGGCTTCCAGCAGTAATCAACCCACCAATGAGCGCAGCCAAGAAGCCAAGATACGGACCAATGATTAAACCATAAATGGGCGCAAGTACTGCGTCGAATTTGATGCTTGAACCGGACACTCCTACTATTGGAATGCCTGGAAAGACTTCAATTACAACTGCCGACAGAGCCGCAAAAATTGCCACAAAGGCAACATCGCGGGCAGACAGTTTGATCTTCATGCACACTCCCTGTAATTTTCTTCACTGCATTGTGATTTTTTACACAAGATTAATAAAACTTTCTGCACCGATGATAGATCTAGGAGTTGTTCCGGTGATGTCTCCAAGCCGAAACAGTGGAATGATCAATGCACATAGCGTCACATTCGCGGCGGGCCAAGATCCACTGATCCATATACCTGACCACGTTTCGAATTGCCTCCAACTCGCAGTCCTGTTGGAAGTGAGCGCTTACCCAAAGCCAGGTAACGTTCATAGGACCGCGGATTTTGCAGAGACTCGGTATGAGCACTTCTTGGCTTCTGCTGTTGCGTTGTCTTCGCACTTCAGATATGCAGCTCAAATGGGTGCTCTCGTCTCTCAGAAGAGAATTACTGCAAATCGGGTTGGCATTGGAAAAGTAATCAAGGACGGTGTCAGGGATGTTAAGGCGTGGCAGCGCGACAAGAATACATTGTTGGGTTCAATCCTCTTGTTGTCTCCTATGGCTGTTGCCGCTGGTCTAACTATAGGCGGGAAAGAGGCATTCTCTGCTGATACCTTTAGGACTAACCTGAAGTCAGTCGTCGAGTCAACTACCCCGAGAGATGCAGTGCACGTGTTCGACGCCATAAATATAGCCGAGCCCGGAGGATTGGGCAGCGCTCCCAGACTTGATGTCAAGGATGCACGGTCTAGGCGAAAGATTCTAGTTCAAGGAATAAGTCTTCACGAAGTCTTCAAGATTTCAGCGCCCTGGGATTCCGTCTCGGCAGAGTGGGTCAGTGACTTCCACGTTACTTTTGACATCGGTTGTCCCTATTTCAAACGTCTCATTGATGAAACTGGGGACATAAACACGACGACTGTACATACGTTTCTGAAAATCCTGTCGGAGGTGCCTGACACACTTGTTGCTAGAAAAGCTGGAAAACGCAAAGCTGAGTGGGTCTCAAGTGAAGCTAAAAAAGTATTGGATGTAGGTGGGCTAACAACTCAAAACGGGAGGCGCCTCCTCCTAAGGCTTGATGGAAAACTCCATGATGCAGACCACAAACTGAACCCCGGAACAACGGCTGATATAACATCCGCCGTCTTAGCTGTCGCCATTCTTGAAGGATTCAGACCTTAGCAAATCCTTCTGGAAACAACGAGAGATTAAATAGCGATGAATGATATTTTGACATGAGAGTTCAGTCATGTCGCGGGCGTCACAAGTTCAACTCCTAGAACTAAAGGAATGGTTGAACAGGGAAACTGCCTCACTCGTTGGGCCTCTAAAAGCCAAAGCAAGCAATATGCTGAAGGAAATAGAGGAAAGAGTTGACGATACTATAGAGGGCAGCCAAAAAATCTTGGAAAACAGTCAAAACGAAATGAACAAAAGCAATCCCAAAACTCATCGGTTTGCCAGAAACGCGAACAAGTTCGCGCAGAGTCTCATTGATACGTTGGGTGCGGTTAGCGTTTCAGATAATGTTCAATATGAAGCTGTGCAAGCGCTGTGCGAGCAGCTGGAAAAAACCTGCGCCAACGTGGACCAATTGAGGAGAAGCGCGTATCCATACATATCGCCCTACTTCATCTTTGATCGGAGAAGACTCGACGTTTTTGTCAAGCGATTATTCGACATAACCAAGGAATTCCGCGATTTCCTGACTGAGAAATACGCAGACATCAAGGCAATTGATGACGTGTCCTTGCAGGTTGACAAACTAGTCCAGGTCTTGAATGAAGCCAAGCAGAACGAAGAAAGTTTGAGAAACGCAGAGGAAAAAATGCAGACCCTTGAAAATGAAATCGCTGAAACGAAAAGCAAACTCCTACAAGTTCAAACTAGGGCAGAGCTCGGCGAGCTAGTCAAACTAGATCAAAGAATAGAAGAGTTAAGAGCACAGGTCAAGCATAATCTTCGCTATTTGCAGAAACCGTTCCACAAACTTCAAAGTCTTGCACGATATTCTGAGGTCGCTGTGCCGCCGCACGAACTCAGCAAGATGGACGAGTATCTTGCGGATCCCTTGACAGCCTTGGCAATTGAGGATAACGGCTGTTCTACGCTAAGAAGTATTCTCAGGAAACTTGACTCTGCCATAGATCAAGGAAAAGTAAAACTCAAGAGCAGAAGGCTTCGAAAGGCGCAAGACCAGATAAACGCAGTGCTCAACAATGACTCTCTTGGGCATCTGCAGAAGAATGCGCAGGAAACGTTGGCTTATAGAAAGCAATTGCTGTCCTCTGAAACCGTAAACACGCTTCAGGATGAGCTGTCGGGCCTTCAAAAACGACTGAAGACACTGCAGAAGCAATACGAGTTTGAGGCTTCCCGGATCAAAGCCTTGAAAAGCGATCAGACCAAATTGCAGGAGAAAACGGAACACCTAAAGAAAGAATTGGAAGAAAGCGCCTCTGAATTAAGCCGAAAGAGCGTGCAGATAGTTCTATCTTCCTGAAGTTGAGTGATCTTAAACGGTTTTTCTTTTCTTTTTTGATAGCTTGACTAGCAGGTCCATTGCGAATTTCTCTTCTTCAGCGGGTCTGGTTCGAACGGCTCCTGCCTTTTCGGCGCTGTCAAAGATTTCTTCGCCTTTCTTTGTGCGGATGATAGTGAAGGTCCAGCCGCTCAACCCCAGTCCGCCTGTTGAGATGTCGGCAAGTTCTGATGAAAAGTCCGTGCAGGGCAAGCAGCCTTTCCGAGTGTACTGTTTTGCTTCCTGTAGCGGTATTGCCTTGATTTCGCCAGACTTTGTGGCAACTAGAACCTTGCCTTTGATGTTCATTTTGGTGACATCGTTTAGATTGACGCCCAAGACGCCCTCAACGTGTCTCTTCATCAATCCTTCGTAAGTGAAACTCTCTGTGCACATCAGACCTATTGTGAACCTGATGATGCCTGAGTACTTCCTGAGAGGAAACGCTTCGATTCTACGCAAGGATTGCATTTGGCATGGAGTGCCAACAAAAGCTAGGCTCTTTTTCTTTTGCTTAACTGCTTCTTGCAGGGCTAGAAGATTGGGAGAATATGTGTATCGGGTTCCAGCGCTGTCCAAAACCTCCTCTGGAGTTGAAATTAAGCGCGGTATGGGGAACCATGGCTCGTCCTTGCGAGTAGCTGAAACTATGGCAGAGTCGATTACTCCATTGTTGAAGGCGTAGGTGAGAAGAGCTGAAACGACGCCGCCGTCTTGGCACAAACGAAGTATGCTGTCGCTGGCGGCCCGAGCAATGACCAAGCGTCTGTAAATTCCAAACTCCTCTTCGGACCGGCGCTCTCTCTCAAACACAAGCTTCTCTAACGCGGCTTGGGAAAACTCGAATCTGGGACATACTTTCGGGCAAATGCCACAGGTCTCACATTTCTTGATTAGCTTGGGTCTTTCCTCAAAGTACTCCAAGCAGCCGAATGGACAGACAAGAATGCATGCAGCACACCCAGAGCAGAGGTCTTGGAGAACTACGTTTTGCTGAAGGGTTTCTTCAAATCCGAGCTTTGGGGCGCTCATGAATCGATTACACTTCCTTATATTTTCGCTAAAGCCTTTTTCANCTGTTTGTTCTCGGTCTTTTGAAGCCGTTTTAATACTCTCAAAGCGTTTAAGGTTATCCACTTGCTTGGCTTGCCGACGGCTTCGACATTGACGTGCATTCGTCCCGTGGGACTTGCTTCGAGCACCCACGTTCCGTCAGGTCGGCGCTTTTGGATCACCACATTCAACGCGTCAGTTAGACGATCATCGTGAATGTACCCAAGTTTTGTTAGAACAGATAATCCCCGTAGAATGTCGTATCCATAAAACCATGGAAAGCTCAAGCGTAGCCAATTTCGGTTTATGACTTTGAAACTATGATGGTCTGCTCTATGCAAGCGATGCATCAAAAGGAACTCGGCGCCGTGTTCGATTGCGTGTTTCATTTCTGCTGAGCGCTCAGTTTCGGGCACTTCTGAAAACGCTTCTAACGGACATATCGTCCCATAAAAACAACCATGCGTATCCTTGATGTGTGCTTTCCAATAGGGGCAGAGCCAGCCACCGTCAGTGTTTTGGATTTTGACAAGCCAATCCAAAGCTTTTGTGAGCCTTAGGTCTCCGCNATAACCGATTCGAAGCATGGCTACGCATAAGTTGCCTGTCAAACAAGAGTATTCATGTTCTTTGACCAGTGACTTGGCCCATACGTCAGAATCTGCCTGCCGTTTCTCTTTCAGGGCAGTCCGAGTCTGCATCCANTCATATTCCTCCANAGCCCTTTCTTNCGTATGAGATGAGAATCCANCGTCGTCAAGCTGGAGGTTGAACACAAACTCACAGGCNCTTNGGACNCTCTTGTCAGATTTGTCGAGCCCCAGCTGTGCAAGTATCATGACTTGCCAGTAGGTTGACTTGTACTTCGGAATGTATGGATTTTCGCGATGTTCCCAAAAACCTTCAGCCATCTGTTTCGCGAGCACTTTCATGACAATTTTCGATTCTGGAATCGCTGCTTTCGCTTCTTTGACAACGGAATCTCCTTCGTCTCTGTCAAGAAGGTCTCTTAGAGCCAGATATCGCACTGATGGATTTTCCTTTTCCAACAACCATTCAGCTAAACTTTGAGACAGAAGTCGTTGCCATGAAGCCATACGAAAGTCGCCATTGCCATTAAGCGTGTGAAGAAGCATTAATACCGCACGGGAATTATAAAAACCATTTTGCACGGTGTTGCCGTGGTGAGGAGCTCTTTGAAAAACGCGCAGAAGCTTGCAGCCAAATCACTAGAAGCGAATCTAAACGAATTCGTGCAGCTAACGACCCAAGTGACCACACTGTTGCGCAACGAAGCTGGGCGGGTTGGAAGCATGACGGTCACTGGTCGTCTAGTTAGAGCGCCTCCTGGAGGTGAGGCCATTGTGGTCGGCGACCTTCACGGTGACTTAGAGACTCTGTTGAGTATCCTAAAGGCAAGCGAGTTTCTGCAAAAAGCCGAGCGTAATGAGCAATCCTTCTTGGTGTTTCTAGGCGATTATGGAGACAGAGGAATATTCTCTGCAGAGGTTTACTATATAGTCCTAACACTGAAGGCGAATTTCCCTCAGCACGTAGTTCTTATGCGCGGCAATCATGAAGGCCCAGAAGACCTGATAGCTTCTCCACATGATTTGCCAAATCATCTGCAGAATCGATTTGGCGAGAACTGGTCAGAGGCTTATCTCAAGCTCAAGCAGCTTTTCAGCCACCTTTACACCGCGGTTATTGTTGAAGACCGATGCATTTTGCTACACGGCGGTGTGCCGAGTGCGGCTCGGGCGCTTGATGACGTGGCTTATGCGCACGCTAAGCATCCCAATGAAAGTCACTTGGAGGAGATTCTTTGGAGTGACCCTGAGGAAGGCTTGAAAGGAACTTATCCTTCGCCTCGTGGTGCTGGAAGACTCTTTGGGCAAGATGTTACTGAGAGATTTCTCAAACTTGTCAGTGCAAACGTTTTGATTAGAGGACACGAACCAGCGGATGCTGGCTACAAAATCAATCACGGCGGTAGAGTTTTGACGCTCTTCTCAAGAAGAGGTGAACCGTATTTCAACAGTCAAGGCGCTTTTCTGCAATTCAGTTTGGCTGAGAAGGTTGAGGACGCGTTTCAGCTCAAACGCTTTGTGAAGCAACTCTAAGATGGTTGTTCGTTCTAGTTCTTCCGTTCCTTTCGTCCTTATCGTGGAGTCCTGTCTGCATGCGGAAGTAGTAGCAGCATGTTGGGTTGCCTCTGCAATAATGCTCGACATCAAATTCTGCAACTTCGCCGTCCAAGCCGTCTGCTAGCATTCTTTTGCACGTTTTGTCTTGTTCTTTGATTATTAGGTGCGGGCATTGCATTTGCGGACGCGACCTGTTGTTCTGTTAAACAGTTATACGCTATGTCCTAAAGAGGATATATACAAGTAAACATGTGCTGCTGGTTTCCTATAAATATTTCCCAAGGCATACCCGAGCATATCGGAGGCTTTCAACAACCTGTTCAACAATAAGTAAACTCTAAAGGAAGCCACCATTATAATCTTCCATCAAACAACGCCAAGAGAAGTGGAAACATTGAAGATAGGCGTAATCACCAGAAACCCAGACGCTTGGTGTTCAACACAAATCCGCCACGCGCTGGAAAAGAATAATCTTCGATCAGTCTTTCTAGGTTTTCGAGACCTTGCAGCCCGAGTCAAGATGAAACCCGAAGTCTCAACGCAAGATACCAACATCGTAACGGATCTTGACGCGTTGATCATCCGCCCCATCGGTCGAGGCTCATTGGAGGAAATCATTTATCGCATGGATTTGCTCCATCGGCTTCAACGCTTGGGCATGTTCATAGTTAACCCACCACTGTCAATAGAACGGTCGGTTGACAAATACCACACTCTCGCGCTGTTCGAAGAACACGGTTTGCCAGTTCCTCAGACAGTCGTCACAGAAAGTTTGGAGGAAGCACTGAAGGGGTTTCACGATTTGGGCGGAGATGTGGTGATAAAGCCTCTATTTGGCTCACGCGGCATCGGCTCTACTAGAGTCACAGATGCAGACGTGGCTGAAAGGCTGTTCCGCGCCATAATTTTCTATCACGGCGTTCTATACTTGCAGAAGTTCATCCCGCACGGGGACAGCGACGTAAGAGCTTTTGTTGTAGGTGACAGAGTTGTAGCTGCCATGCACAGAGTGGCTAGCAACTGGAAAACCAATGTCAGCTTAGGAGCCAAACCTATTGCCTTGAATCCAAGCGAGGAGCTGGAGAAATTGGCTGTCGAAGCCGCTAGGGTTCTAGGCTGCAAAATCGCTGGAGTGGATATTCTTGAGAGCGACGAAGGTCCTGTTATAGTTGAGCTCAACAGTCAGCCTGGATGGAGAGGATTGCAGACGATTGCGAGTGTCAATATTGCTGAGGAAATATTGAGCTTTGTCATTTCTGCGATGAAGGCTCGGAGCGATTAGAGGCTTGGTTATTTATGGTTAGGGTTCAAATTACACGCGTAGACGTTGCCGCAGGCAGAGCTGAACAGAAGACGGATTACGTGGCTGAGGAAAAGCCGCTTCACCTCTTCTTAAATCAAACACATTACGTCACGATCCTTTGCTATCCAACACTTGTGAAAGAGTTGGCGGTTGGCTATTTGCTCTCTGAAGGATTGTTGAGGTCTGTGGATGAAATCAGTGAGATCAAGTTCGGCAAAGGCGGAAAATGCCACGTACAGCTTGAGAGCGGGATCGATACGCGTAGACGCATCGCGGCTTCAGAACCCTTTTCGAGACTAGTCCTCACGGCGTGCGGCTCACCTGACTATTGGCCTTTGTCCAAGCTGATTGATAGACTTAGCTTGCATAAGCTGCCACTGGGCTTCAAGGTAAAGGCTGAAGTTATTTCGGAATCTGTGAGAAAACTGAACACCCTTGCTGAGACTTTTCGCAAAACAGGTGGCGTGCACGTTGCGGCTCTGTACTCGACAGATGGCGACGTGATAGCTTACGCCGAGGATGTTGGACGTCACAACGCAGTTGACAAGGTAATAGGTGTTTGCGCGCTGAAGAAAGTCGATTTTTCTCTATGTTTTCTAGCTTCTAGTGGTCGTTTAACTGGTGATGTTGTTCTAAAAGCAGCACGGATGCGCATTTCAGTCATGGCATCTCTCGCGGCGGCTATTGACTCAGGAATTGCGGTGGCTGAACAAACAGGCGTGACTCTGATCGGTTTTGTTAGAGGTCACCGTATGAACCTCTTTACGTATCCACAAAGGATAGTTACGGCACAAAACCACTGAAGCCCGAACAGATGCATTTGATGAAGTGCATCTTAATCATGGGAAACACTGGGGCTTTTTGCAGTTGTTTCGGTGACTTACATCGTGCGCTTGGGTATTACTGTGGCTAGGATTATTGCTCTTATTATCAAGGTCACGCCGATGAGCATTATTATTGCTGCCCAGAAAATGAACCATGTTGTCAATGCTCCCCATCTTGTTGGTTCTAGGAGTAGTGTGCGTGTCAAGTAGCCGGCGCCTATCCAGTATACAAGGTTTCCGACGGTTTCGGCCTTTTTGCTTACTTGGGAGCGAGCTGCGAACCTGAGCGCAAGTATGACTATTTGGAACACTCCGAGGGCAAAGCAGAATTGTTGAGCTGCAGTGTAGACTACCGTATGAGTCAAGGGATTTCTTGGTGCTGGTAGATAAATAACTGTGTTAGGAACGCGAACGAAGGCGTCGAAGTTCCTGAAGAAATCAATGATTCTGTCGAACAGCGTTGGCGCGGTTATGAACAGTGCACCAACCAAGAGCAGAAAAAAGCCTGCTGAAATCGCAGTGATGAAGCCTTCACGGTACTTGTAAGCGTATGAAAATGCTCCGTAATTCTCGGTCAATTCATCCACCTTTGACTTGAGTACTCTGACTATCAGAGCATATAACCTTTCTTTTCTTAGCATTGATTGGTGAATGGTTTAAATACCCAGAGCATTCAACTACAAGAATAAGAAAACAGGTGAAAGATGCCATGCCTTATTGCCCAAAATGTGGCGGCAAAACTCGGGAAGACATGAGTTTCTGCCCAAAGTGCGGCGCATCACTAAAAGAACAGNTTGCAGTATCAGCACCGGCTCCACCTCAGCCTCCTGCTGCCCCAATGAGAGTTGAAAAGGAAGAGAAGCGCGAGAAAGAAGAAAAGGAAGAGAAACACGAAAGGGAGGAAAAGGAGGAACGCCTTGAGAAACGAGAGTCTGCTTTTGTGGCTCCGCTAATCGGCGGGCTGATCCTGATAATCTTGGGCTTCGGCTTCTATCTAATCTTGACAACTACCATCTCGTGGCAGATGATTGGCGCCATCTTGTTCGTCATAATTGGAATCATAATAATAGTTGCCGCTGTGTATGCAGCCATGATGGCGGCGAGGCGACATCCACCGACATAGAAAAGCCTTTTTCTCATATTTTCAGCACGAAAGCATCAGTGGTGGCTGGTGAGGCGCTGCCTTGAACCGAGCTGTCATCATTCTAGCAGGCGGCCTTTCCAGAAGGTTTGGGCAAGACAAGTGCCTGAAGGGATTAGCTGGCAAGCTGTTAGTGGTCCATGTCTTGGATCGCATTGAAGATGTAGCGGACGAGAGGCTCGTAGTGGTTGGCTCTGAAGATCAACGAGACAAGCTCTCAATTGTGCTAGGATCTAAGGCTGGGATTGTTGTCGACAAATACGAGGACCACAGCCCTTTACTTGGCGCATTGACAGGCTTTGAGACAGTGAAGACCGAGCACGCTTTGCTGCTACCGTGCGACGCAGCATTTGTATCAGCGGAGATTGCGTCTCTGCTGTTGGACTTGTGTACAGGCAGAGGGGCGGTCATTCCAAGGTGGCCGGATGGTAAAATTGAGCCCCTTCAAGCTGCATACAATGTGAAATCTGCTGCGCAGGCAGCTAGGGCAGCAGTGGATGAGGGAAAACGTGACATGTTGGGCATGATTGCATACTTGCAACGGATACGCTATATCTCCACAGTTGCACTACAGCAGTACGATGAAAAGCTGACTACGTTTTTCAACGTCAATACACTTGAAGACTGGAGACGGGCAGAGTTACTGCTGAAGAAAACCCGATAGCCGTTTGAGATTGCCATCGCTTCTGTTATATGTTCGATTTCACAGTGTGAATGCAATTAACACCATGTTGAGGGCGTAAGCTTGATTCAAGTGCTTCCAGTAAAAGGCTTGCCCATGATCAAAAACGGCGACAATCTGGCACAGGTTATATGCCGTGCAGCGGAGAATCAAGGAACTCTACTACAGGACGGCGACGTAATTGTTGTCACACACGTTTTTGTGTCAAAAGCGGAGGGTCAGGTCTACAACTTGGACGAAATTGTACCCTCAGAATTTGCGAAAGCAATTGCAAAAAGACTTGACAAAGACCCAGCTTTAGTTGAGGTCATTCTACAAGAGTCTAGAGCAATAAGACGCATGGGAAGAGGGCGCCTAATTGCCGAAACCAAGCACGGCTTTGTGTGCGCTAACGCTGGAGTCGACCAATCGAATGTCTCTGGTGGCAGAATTGTCGCGGCTTTGCCTAAAAACCCTGATCGTTCTGCACGAAACATACGGAAAGGGATAAAGAAACTGATAGGCAAAGATGTGGCAGTAATAATTTCAGATACGCACGGGCGTCCATTTAGAATGGGCGAGATCAACATCGCCATCGGTGTTGCAGGCATCAATCCTATCAGAGATAGAAGAGGCGAAACAGACCTTTTTGGCTATGTGATGCGAGTGAAACAAACGGCAATAGCTGATGAACTCGCCTCTGCAGCTGAGTTGGTCATCGGACAAACTAGTGAGGGAATACCTGTGGCAATCGTGCGAGGCTACCCGTACCCTAGATCTGAAAAGGCCAGCGCCAAAATGTTAATAAGAACAAGGAGAAATGACTTGTTTCTCTAGCAATCGTGTAATAAATATGAGAATTGTAGGAAAAACTCAAAGGCGAGCGTATATGAGTTGGCGAAACATAAACGAGCTTTCAGAGAATGTCTACTGGGTCGGCGTCAGAGATTGGAACCGCAGACTTTTCGATGCTTTGATTCCTCTTCCAAAGGGGACAAGCTACAACGCGTACCTTTTAGTTGGAAACGACAAGAAGGCACTGATTGACACCGTAAATCCAGGTTTTGAGAGAGAACTTGAAGAAAAGGTCAGGAGAATCGCTGATCCGACTGAAATTGACTATGTAGTGATGAATCACGCAGAGCCAGACCATGCGGGAGCCATCCCATACATAATGCAAATCAACAACAAAGCCAAACTTGTGACCTCAACTCAGGGAGGTAAGATGGCTAAGACATTTTACAAGGTGCCAGAAGAGCGCCTGATAACAGTTCGGGATCAAGACACCGTCAGCCTTGGTAACAAGACTTTGAGATTCATCGAGGCTCCGATGCTACACTGGCCCGAAACGATGTTCACCTATCTGCACGAAGACAAGATCCTGTTCCCCTGCGATTTCTTTGGTTCTCATATGGCGGGTGGAACATACGATGACGAAGTGGAAGACCTACTAGTTCATGCCCAGAGATATTTCGGCGAAATAATGATGCCCTTCAGCGCCATGGGTCAAAAAGCGCTCGAAAAGATAAAAGACTTGGAAATAAAGATGATCGCGCCAAGCCATGGTCCCATTCATAAAAGTCCCGAACGCATCATGAACGCGTATGGAAAGTGGGTGAATGGAGAAACCAAGCAAAAAGCGATAATAGTTTATGCTACAATGTGGCACAGCACGGAAAAAATGATCCAGCCAATGGTAGATACTCTTGCCTCGCAAGGCATTGAAACGGCGTTATACAATCTGACAGCGTCCGATATAGGTGATGTAGCTAAAGACTTGGTGGACGCTAGGGCCATCGTCCTAGGAGCGCCCACAGTCTTAGGCGGCGCACACCCGCTGGCTGTCTACGCGACCTACTTGGTTAAAGCTCTACGTCCGCCAGCAAAATTCGGGGTCGTCTTGAGTTCGTACGGCTGGGGCGGAGGCGCGATACGACATGTCAAAGAAATCTTGGGACAGACAAAACTTGAGCTCGTTGGAGCAATGGAAATAAACGGCCTGCCTTCCGAAAATGACATCATGAAAATCACAGAGCTAGGCACAATCCTAGCCAGAAAAATCAAGGAGGGCTGACAATGGACGAAGGCAAGAAGAGAGCAATCAAGGAAATAATCAACCAGCTACACTCTGGCTTGTCCGCAGAAGAAGTCAAAGATAGGTTCGGGCAGATTCTAAAAAGCGTAAGTTCCATGGAGATCGCCGAGATCGAACAAGAGTTGATAAAGGAAGGAATGCCCCGCGAAGAAATCCAGAAACTGTGCGATGTGCATATGGCAGTCTTCAGGAACCAACTGGAAAAGCAGAAGTTAGAAGTTCCGGCTGGTCATCCCCTCAGCGTCCTTGTAGAAGAGCACAAAGCGATGCTTCAACTTGCAGAAAAGCTCAACGCAATAGCAGGCAAAATAGAAAAAGTAAGCGGCAAAGACTACGTTGCCGAAGAGCTGCATGATCTTGAGCACGTATCAGCGAACTTCATAGATTCGGAAAAGCATTATTTAAGAGAAGAAAACATTCTTTTTCCAACAGTGGAAAAGCATGGAATTACTGAACCCCCTGCAATAATGTGGATGGAGCATAACGAGATAAGAGAGAAAAAGAAGCAGCTCAACAGACTAGTTGAGGCAATTGATTACATGGGGTTTGAGAGCTTCAAGGAGCAACTCGCAGAGACTGCGAAATCTCTGAACAACCTCTTACCAAACCACTTTCGCAAGGAAAACAACATACTTTTCCCAACCGCTCTCCAAGTTATCACAGACGAAGAATGGGAACAATCAAAGAAAGAATTCAATGAAATCGGATACTGCAGCTTCACCCCTCAACACGTGACCACAGCAGCACTAAGACCAGTCAAAAGCGAAGAGGCAACGACTATTCAAGAAGACACGCTGCAATTCGAGACAGGAAGCCTTTCGAAAGAGGAAATCGAAGCAATCTTGGATACTCTACCAGTAGATGTATCATTTGTCGATAAGAATGATGCTGTGAAATATTTCAACAAGGCTGAGAAAAGGGTCTTCGTAAGGACAAAATCCGTTATCGGAAGAAAAGTGCAGCTTTGCCACCCGCAAAAAAGTGTACACATTGTAAATCGAATTGTTGACTCGTTCAAAGAGGGCAAAAGGGACGTGGCGGAATTTTGGATTACATTAAACAACCGTCTAATTCACATAAGGTACTTCGCTGTCAGAGACAAAAACGGAAAATATCTAGGAACAATGGAAATAACACAAGACTTGACAGACCTGAAGAAAATCGAGGGAGAAAAAAGACTTCTAGACTGGAAAGACTAGCTCACGCAGTCGCTTGAGACAAGTCAAGACAATAACTGCCTCTCTTCAGAACCTGTAGCTTTCCGTCTCCGACAACAGGCTTTCCAAGTCCGCTTCAGTATGTGCTGAACTCAATGCACCAGCTTTTCCTGGAAGGAAGAAGATCCCGTTCTCTATAAGGTGCATGTGATATCTTCTGAGTTTTTCCTTATCAGCGCGACTCACGGCGGTGGCGTCTTCGATTTTCTCCTTGCTGAAGTGCGTTTGCCACAGTGAGCTTGACCCAGTGACTTGTACGTCCAAGCTCTTCCGTTCAAACACATCTTGAAGCTGTGCTCGCAAGTAATCGCCTTGCTTGTTCAATCCACTTATCAACATTCCATCTTCAAGTGCTTTCAGCGTTGCTAAACCTGCGGTCATAGTTATCGGATTCGCTGTGAAGGTTCCTCCATGAAAAGCGAAACTCGGGCGTTGATACATTAGCGGGTTCATGTGCTCCATGATTTCGCGTGAAGCCGCCACGGCGCCTATTGGGAAGCCGCCACCTAATATTTTGCCCAAAACGGTGATGTCGGGTCTTATCCCGAGTAGTTGCTGCGCTCCTCCAGGCGCCAGTCTGAAGCCTGTGATTATCTCATCAAAGACTAAAAGGGTGTTAGTGGTGGTGCAGAGTTCCCTGAGCTCTTGCAAGAAATCTGTCTTGGCTGGAATGCAACCTCCCGAAACCATTATGGGCTCAATGAAAACAGCAGCTAGCTTCTTTCTCTTCACTATCTCTCGAATAGGTTCTATTCTATTGTAGGGCAAAGCAACCGTGTCTTGCAGTGCACCCTTAGTCAGACCGCTGGACTCGGCAATGTTAAAAGGATGCTTCACTGCTACATGTAACGCGTCGTAGCCTCCGTGCCATCCGCCTTCGAACTTGCCAATGCCGTCTCTATGGGTTAGTGCTCTGGCCAATCGAGTCGCGTACATTACGGCTTCTGAACCTGAGTTTGTGAACCGGATCATCTGCGCAGTAGGAACCATTTTGGCTACTTGCTCTGCGAGTGCGATTTCTAGTTCGTGAGCTGTGCCGAAGTGTACACCTTTGTCAAGTTGTCGCCTTGCTTTGCGCATTACGATGGGCGGGCTGTGCCCTAGGATAAGAGCGTAGTGTCCAATCCAGAAATCTACGTATTGGTTTCCGTCCACGTCGTACAGTTTGCTTCCTTTGGCTCGGGCGGTATAAAACGGATATGGCTCAATATAGCGTAGAAAGTAAGAAACGCCCGCTGGGAGAACCCGTTTCGCTTCATTGTATAGCCTCTCTGACTTTGGAGTCTTCGAAAGGTAGCGGGTGGACAAGTCTATGTTCCCCTTTTTATGTGATTAGAGGTCAGCCGTTTTAAAGTCTAACGGCTGAGAAGCACCAGAAGATGTCGAACCAACGGGTAGGCTGTCAAGTTATCTTGGTGGAAGCTCCTGTTTCTGTGCCTTAAGCAGCCTCCATTTTCCGATAATATCCTTTTTGTACAGATGCAACATGCCGCAACGCGTGCACTTCATAACCTTTGAGCTCCTGCGAAAGTCCAATTCGTAAAGTTCCAAGGTTGACCCGCAGCATTTGCATTTGCCCTTCTGTGCTTTTGAGGGCCCAAGCAATGAATCATGAATTGTTTTCCCTACCTCACCCATTAAGCACTCCTCAACGACTGTTTGAGCTCAAACCTTGATAGGTTAGCCGTAGTCGTTTTAAGCCTTCATAATATTCACGTATATACAACCGAACTACGAAGGCTCAGTACCGCCGTTCGCTTTTGTCATTAACGTTCAAAGTTTCTGAAGCACACGCGGTGAATTTGCGTTTTTGCTTTGAATCATGGGTCCCCAAACAACTTAAGAACGGCGGTCTTCCTAACAAACTGCTGATAATAAGGATGACAATTGATAAGAACGTCCTTCTATCTTTGCTCAAGTGTACGAAGACGGGTCCAGTAGGCCGACGGCTACTTGTGAAAGTCTCAAAAGTTCCAGCGGAAGCCGCAGAGATGGCGTTATCGAAATTCGCACAAATGTCGTTGTTCGAACAATACGGCGGCATCATTGAAGCATCACCAAGTCAACGTGTGAAAATATCGATCCGCGCTATTCAGCTAGGCGCAGACTTTCAGCAAATATGTAGCTTGCTCTCTTGGGCTGAGTTTGAAGACATTGCAGCCCAAACCTTAGAGACGAACAACCACAGAGTGATGCGAAACTTTCACTTCAGAAACAAGACGAAGAAGCGGGAAATTGATATTATAGGCCTCAAGAAACCAATCGTACTATGCGTAGACTGCAAACACTGGAGACACGGGTGGCAAAGCGCGGCAAGCTCAAAAGCAGTTGAAGCTCAAATAGAACGAACTGAAGCATTCGCTGAAACCTTGCCCAACTATGCCAAAAGAATCAAACTTGAGGCTTGGCACACTGCCACATTGATACCGGTGATTCTTTCACTGCTCCCAGGACCAGAGAAGTTCCACAAAAAGGTGCCGGTCGTACCGATCCTGCAATTGCAGGACTTTATAAAGAGCGTCCCACTCGAACTCGACCTATTGCTACATATCGATCAAAAGCTTACTATCCAGCCGACAAAATTGACAGATTTAGCTTAAAAAACTTATCTGAGCCGAACGTTGTTGCTATGATTGAAGCAATCATGCCGAAAGACGCCTATTTCTTTTAAGCTTCATATGGAACATTTGACGGATTTGCGGCAATTATGCCTCGCTCCTTATAGTCTTCCGTCAGGGTGATCGCAAGCTGCTACTCTAAGTAGAACATGCCTATGAAAACTAAAACTGGTGATGATTTAAGACCGGGGCTGGACCCTGCGTGAGAAGATGTCCGTCGCCCAAAGGCATTTGACTAGGAGCTATGCCAGCTTTTTAGCGAGTACAATCATTCGCGAGGCTTCAAGCGTGAACT
>JGI24422J19971_10001005_pt1 | contig 16730 bp, 13 predicted proteins | sample DeeMarSWOR152_54_FD_19971 | JGI IMG/M metagenome (IMG submission 19971) | reverse complement strand
TAGAAGCCTTCATAGAAATGATCGGAGGAGTAGATTGAGCAGTGATGGAAACTGCCGTGGAACGAAGACTGCAAACAACCAGAGGCTTCTATCGAGACTACGTTAAGAAACACTACGAAGCCGCTCACAAGGCCAAGGCTGAGGGAAAGCCAGTTGCCTGGGTTGCCTCCACCTTTCCAGTCGAACTCCTCTTAGCCCTCGATATCTTTCCTGTTTGGCCGGAGAATTATGCCTCCCTCTGCGCTGCAAGAGGAGCCTCAGTCAGGCTTTGCGAAGTCGCTGAACAAAAGGGCTTCTCCAAAGACCTCTGCTCATATGCAAGATGTGTGATCGGATCCCTCTTCGCAGAAGAAAACCTGCCTGAAGGTGGAATGCCCGAGCCGGATTTCCTGGTCGCATCAACATGTGCCTGCGACACACATTTCAAATGGTTCCAGTTTGTCAGCCGGCATCTTGGAGTTCCACTAATCCTTTTGGACGTTCCCTACAACATCACGGGTGCAGACTCGAAGCATCTCGACGAATCACATGTAGACTTCTATGTTTCGCAACTGGAAGAATTAATCACCCTCTTACAAGAACAAACTGGCTCCGAACTAGATACGAGAAAGCTCCGAGAGAGTATAGCCCTCTCAGACCGCACCAGCCAACTTTGGGAGGAGATACAAAACTATCGGAAAACGATCCCGACTCCGATGGGCGCTCGTGACGCGTTTTCCACAGTCTTCTTCATGCTCTCTATTCCAGGCACTCAGACAGCGGTTAACTTCTACGAGAAGCTACGCGACGAAGTTAAGAAGCGGGCTGAAAACAGCTTTGGGGTAGTGATGAATGAAAAGTACAGATTGGTCTGGGACAACCTGCCACTGTGGTTTGACCTTTCATTCTTCTCCTACCTCAACAGTCTTGGCGCAGTGGTCGTCGCGGAAACATTCTCCCACGTCTGGATGGGAAGACTGAACCACGCGAAGCCACTGGAAAGCCTCGCAAGAAAGTACCTGCCGAACTTCGCCAACTGCAGCATAAAGAGCAAAACCCGCCTCATACAAACTCTCGTACGAGACTTCAGAGCTGACGGAGTAATTCTGCCAACAAACTGGGGCTGCAGAATGATGTCAATAGGCGAGACCCTAGTAAAGGAAGCAGTTTCCGAGAGACTTGGAATCCCAAGTCTCATAGTAGACGTCGACTCCTCCGATTGGCGAAGCTACAACGAGGCTCAGGTCAAGAAAAACATAGAAGTCTTCCTTCAAATACTGAAAGAAAAGGACAAGGAAAACAAGCAATAAGCTCAAAGCCCTTTTGCGTATCTCTCTCGAAGCTTTCTGTGCAATATCTTTCCAGTTGTAGTCCTCGGCATCTCCGAAGGCGAGATGAATTCTACCGACTTGGGCTTCTTGTATCCTGCGATTTTTCCACGGCACCATTCAACGATCTCTTCGCCAGTAGCCTTGGCATCGTCTTCCAGGATCACAACCGCTTTCACAGCCTCGCCCCACTTGTCGTCAGGAACACCGATTACTGCAACGTCGAAGACCTTTGGATGGGTAGAGATAGCTTCCTCAACCTCAGAGGGATAGACATGCTCTCCACCTGTGATAATCATGTTATCCTTCCTATCGACGATGTAATAGTAGCCCTCCTCATCCCGCTTGACCATATCCTTAGCCGTGAAGAGCCCACCTCTAAACGCGTCTTTCGTCTTCTCTGGCATCTTGTAGTATTCGTCAAACATCATCGGGCCTCTAGAGTAAAGCTCCCCAACCTCTCCGACCGGCACTTCTTTCCCGTTCTCATCAAGGAGCTTTACAACGTCTGTTCCGAGACACTCGCGCCCCATAGATCCTAGCTTTCTCAGCTGATCCTCAGGTCTGAGAATTGTAACTAGACCTGCTTCCGTGGAGCCGTAGGCTTCGTACAACTTGACCGTGGGAAAACACTTGAGGATGCCTTTCTTTATATTGCTCCTGACGGGCGCTGAAGAACAAAGGAAGCTTCGCATAGAACTCAAGTCAAACTTCTTTCTTACCTCTTCGGGAACATTCAATATCAGGTGGTAATGAGTCGGTATCAGTGAGATGAAGGTCACTTTCTCCTCATCTATCACGCGTAGAAGGTCGACCGGGTCAAAACCTTTGTCCCGTCCAGCATAAAGAGACCCGCCAATGTACAGAAAGAGCAAGCCATAGAAAGTTGAGTTAACGTGATACAGCGGCATGACTATCATACCCTTGTCCTCATGCGAGAAGCCGAACTCGACAGCGTTGATCAAGAAAAAAGATATGTACGATTCATGAGAACGGACAACACCCTTGGGCCTACCTGTGGTTCCAGAAGTGTATATTTGAAACCAGATATCTTTGCTGCTGACCCTTACCTGGGTCAGCGTATCCAGAGAGCTACTCACAAGATTCTCGAAGTTTACGTAGCCCTTAGGAGCCTCCTGACCAACCACTATGAAACTGCAGATTTCTTGAAGGTTCGGCCTAACTGAATTTACAGCATCAACGAATTCCTCACCCACCACTATCGCCTTGGCGTCTGAATCGTTAATCACATATTCTATCTCTTTGCCGATAGAGCGCCAGTTGACTGTGACCACGACCACACCGATCTTCGCGCAGGCGCAGCAGACCTCCACAAACTCGACGCAGTTGTAAAGCATAACGGCGAGTCTGTCGCCTCTGCACAGACCAATGGTCAACAAGCCGTTTGCGAGCCTATTCGTCCTCGAATCGAGCTCCGAATAAGTCTCAGCCCTCCCGAGCCAGTCCTTGACAGCGACTTTCTCTGCGTAGCTCTTCGCGTGAGTCCTCAGAATCTCGCCCAGGTTCAGCCACACCATGCTAATTCCGCCGTTAGCGTAGAATAGCTAACGGGAGCCAATAAAACGTTTTAGTCATCTAATGACCTTTGGAAGCTTCAACACAAAGCAGCACAGCACCTGAGAGCTATATTAGGAATGCATCAACAATAGCAGGCAAAACATTGAAGAAGACATCAGAAGAATAAGGCTTTCAAGAGCGACCAAAACGAGGTTGATATAAATGGATTTCCAATTGTCTGCAGAGCAGAAAGCTATCAAAGCCGCCGCCCAAGAATTCGCAGAAGGCGAATTTCAACCTGAGATTGCAAGAGAGTCTGACCAAAAACACGAATTCCCAAGAGCAATTTACAGGAAAGCAGCCAAACTAGGATTCATCGGCTGCTATTTCGACGAGGAATATGGAGGCCAAGGATTAAGCCTTCTCGAAAACGTCTTGATCGAAGAAGAATTCTGCCGTGTAGACTCAACCCTTGGATCAGCAATGTTTGCCGGACTCTTTGGCAGCGACCTCGTCCTTGAATACGGTACAGAAGAACAAAAGAAGGAATACCTACCCAAAACAGCCCGAGGTGAATGGGTGTCCTCAGGAGCTTTCACTGAACCGGCCCACGGAAGCGACATCACAACTCTTGACACAACCGCGCTAAAAGAGAAAGACGAGTACGTCATAAACGGCGGAAAAACGATGATAACAAACGCCACTATTGCTGACTACGCTGTGGTTCTTTGTCAAACAGACAAGGAAGCAAGACACAAGGGTCAAAGTCTATTCATAGTAAGAAAAGGAAGCCCCGGCTTGGACAGCAATGAGCTCCATGGAAAGATGGGAATCAGAGCCTCGACATTGGGAGAATACTCCTTCAGCGACGTACGCGTACCTGAAAAGGCGCTCCTCGGCGAAGAGAATAGAGGGTTCTACCACTTCATGGAATTCATTGACGTAGGGCGAATAAACGTTGCAGCCCAATCAGTGGGTATGGCGCAAGGAGCCTTTGAGCGCGCCTTGAAGTACGCTAAAGAAAGACAGCAGTTTGGACGCCGCCTAGCCGATTTTCAGGTGATTCAGCACAAGTTGGCTGACATGGCTTTAGACATAGAGTCCGCAAGACTTCTAGTATACAAGGCAGCTTGGCATGCAGATCAAGGAAAAGTGATACCAAAATGGGCATGCATGGCGAAGACAATAGCAACAACCAATGCCATAAGGGTGGTAAGCGAAGCCATGCAAATATTCGGAGGCTACGGCTACCTTGCGGACTACGACATTGAACGCTACTATCGCGACATCCGAATTTCGGCAATATATGAAGGCACAACAGAAATTCAAAAGAACGTAACCGCAGGAATTCTACTGCGCGAGTAGAAACACCCACGGCACTCCACAGAGACAGGAAGTCATGGCTACATTCAAAACGACTTACCGGGTGACATGGTCAGACGTCGATGCCGCCCAAGTTGTTCATCACTCGAACTATTTTCGAATCTTCGAGAGAGTAGAAGAGGAATTCTACCAATATCTAGGGGTCGACCTCAAGTACTTCACAGAGCAGAGATTCTGGCTTCCAAGAGTTGAAGTCTTCTGCCACTACAAAGCACCGGCAAGATTCGGCGACATATTGGAGATCTCCTTGTCGATTGAAGAAGTCAAGGAAAAAGCTGTCAGATATGGCTATCTTGTAAAGAAAAAAGACAGCAGCATCTTGCTGGCAGAGGGCTACGTAGTAGCTGTAGCTGCTGATCAAAAATTCAGAAGGGCAATCGACATCCCTTCGGAAATCATCGAAAAACTCAAAGCATTTTCAGAAAAATAGTTCTAGCGCGCAATCGGACTGTAAAACAGCTATGCTGTCAGCAAAACAAAAGAATAAACCTCGGTCTCAAGCCCTTCGAACAGAAACTACGTGGCCTTGTTCAAGCGCTCGCGTCAGTCTGCTTGTATGCAACAGCATTCTACCTACTTCCTGAGGAGCACTTGAATTTCTGAAATGCTCGTTTGCGATTAGCGGCAAAGGGTCGCTCAGTAGTTTGCCTGTTCTGCATATGAAGGGATTAGCGTCTCAGAGATTCGGGTTCTGAGTTCCGCATGCTTTTCTCCGACTTCAGTCTTAAGATGCACAATATCCATCTGCAATCGTTGCTTCGACTCTGGAGCCAAGTCTTTCGACTTGACTATATCCCTTTCGATTCTGTCAACATCATGGTCTATGGAACGCCTTAGTTCCTCGTTTTTCTTGAGTGCCTCTACTTTCATCTTCTCGATTCTTGTAAAGTCGCTTCGGACATCCTTTGCCCTTTTGGTCAACTTCTCTCTTATATTGTTCAGTTTCTCTCTATATTCACGTTCAGAGGGGCCACCCATTGCTGGACCTCCCTATTTCGTCTATCGCAACATTTAATAAAACTTACTGATTAGCGCTCAGTAAACACTTCAAACGCCCTACAGAAATTAAGGCAAGACAGTGTCAAAGAATCGAGCAATAACGGCGAACGATACTGTATTAAATGCACCGCTCCAGTTATTAGAAAACTAACCGTTTGAGTCAAGATTAGAAGGTGAAAACTTGGGCATTGTTTGGTATCCTGCGAAAGAACTTGTCGAGAACAGCAACGTGAAGAGATTCATGGACAGACATGGAATATACGACTACAGGGATTTAATCAGACGCTCAACAAACGATATCGAGTGGTTCTGGAATGCTGCTGCTGAAGAGCTGAAAGTCGAATGGTTTACGAAGCCCGAGAAGGTCTTGGACATGACAAAGGGTATTCAATGGGCTAAATGGTTTGTCGAGGGAAAGCTAAACATAGCCCATAACTGCGTAGACAGACACGCAAGCTCGAGTAACAAGAACAAAGTTGCCCTCATCTGGATAGGCGAAGAAGGCCGAGAACGAAGATATTCTTACTGGGATCTCAATTTCGAGATCAACAGGTTCGCCAACGCGCTCAGAAAGCTGGGCGTCAAGAAGGGAGACACCGTTGCTTTGTACATCCCGATGCTTCCAGAAACCGTAGTCTCGCTGTTTGCGGTTTTAAAGATAGGCGCAATAGCCGTTCCGATATTCTCAGGGTATAGCCCCGCAGCTGTATCCACACGACTAAAAGATGCCGGGTCAAAGGTTCTCGTGACAGCAGATGGATACTATCGAAGAGGCAAGGTCGTTAAACTGAAGGAAATGGCCGATGAATCTGTTAAGGCCGCAAGAAACGTAGAGAATGTGATCGTCTGTAGCAGGGCAGGAATCGATGTTCCATGGACCAAAGGAAGAGACTTTTGGTGGGAAGAGCTTGTCGAGAAAGAAACATGGCGAAGCAAGTGTGAGACTCTGGAGTCCGAGTTCCCAGCGCTTTTGCTTTACACGTCTGGAACTACAGCCAAACCAAAGGGAACCGTCATTTCTCAGATAGGGGCCTTGCTTCAAAGCTCAAAAGAGATTCACTTTAACCTCGATTTGAAAGAGAAAGACGTGTTCTTCTGGATTACAGACATCGGCTGGATGATGGGTCCTTGGCAGATAATAGGAGTCCAGCATCTTGGAGGGACCCACCTGATTTTCGAAGGCGCTCCTGACTATCCAGAACCAGATAGGCTCTGGGGCATGATCGAAAAACATGGAGTCACCACTCTGGGAGGTTCAGCAACTGTCTACAGATTGCTGAAGAAGTATGGAGACGAGTATGTTGAGAAGCATGACTTGAGCAGTTTACGAATGCTTGGAAACACTGGTGAGCCGATAGATCCCGACACTTGGCTTTGGCTTCACAAGACAGTAGGTAGAGAAAGATGCCCAATGATCAACCTTTCAGGAGGAACCGAGATTTTTGGGTGCTTCTTGCTGCCGTTACCGATCATGCCCTTGAAGCCATCAACGCTCGGAGGGCCAGGGCTGGGCATGGACATAGACGTGTTCAACGAAGAGGGAAAGCCAGTAAGGGGAGAGGTTGGCTACCTTGTGTGCAAGAAGGCAGCTCCGTCAATGACGAGAGGTTTTTGGCAAGAGCCACAAAGATATCTTGAAACCTACTGGTCGAAGTGGCCTGATGTCTGGTTTCATGGAGATTGGGCTTCAATCGACGAAGACGGCTTCTGGTTCCTTCACGGAAGAGCTGATGACGTAATCAAAGTTGCAGGTAAAAGAATCGGACCAGCAGAAGTTGAGTCTATTCTGAACCAGCGCCCAGCAACATATGAATCTGCGTGCATTGGCTTACCCCATGAAGTCAAAGGAGAAGAAATAACTTGCTTTGTCGTTCTGAAACCCGGCTACGAGGCGAACATGGGTTTGAAGGAAGAACTTGTAGGAGAAGTTGTCAAGCACATGGGCAAGCCTTTCAAGCCAAGGGACATCATCTTTGTCGGCGACCTTCCGAGAACTAGATCCGGCAAGATCCTGCGAAGGTTGATAAGAGCAGCCATGCTTGGAAGAGATTTCGGAGACACTTCTGTGCTCGAAAATCCAAGAGCGCTAGATCAGATTGTGAAACAACGAAAGAAAGGGCAGACTAGGCATAAGTAAACCTGAAGTTTAGATTCTGAAGCTTTAGATCAACTAGATCATATACAACCGAAAAAGTCGGTTTCGATGATTCATCTGTCCGGGGCTTTTCAAAGATTGTCATCTTTGGTCATGCAGGCAGCCCAAACCAAGCGCTTATGGAAGCCTAACGTTGCCTTGCCTGACCGAACGTGTGGACATAGGGAATTCATGGCTACACTTGGGGCATTTCACGTTGTTGCATTGAACAAGGGAGGGGCATCCTGAGCAAGCAAAGGCTCGCCCATAGCTAATGTCGAAGGTGAAACCACATTTTGGACAATGAATCAGATTTTTGTCTCTTGACAAAACAGTTCTTCTCCGTTGCGAAATGCGGATGAAAGGACCAGCCTTAGTTTTAAAAGCTTTGCTCGGCCCCCAGTTCATAAGAATGGGGTGGGAACGCGGGAAACACTTAAGAACAAACTCAGGAAATCTAGAACGTCAGATAATCATGTCCTGGGGAACGGAATCTAGTTAGGTAGGGGAAGAATGTCTAAGGCTTCAAAGGTGGAGAGAACAGAACTCTACAAGGATCATTTAGTTCAGGTATTTGTGAGCAAGTTCTTGAGCGGGGAGATTGAAATAATGGAGCCAGTCTTTGACTCGGAAGCTGGCTATAAGTATCCGCTTGTCGAAGCGATTCTGGGAGACCCCTCAAAGGTCGAAGCTTTTCTGACCGACTTGAGCAGGGTTGGAATCCTAAAGAAAGAGCTGTATGATAAAGCTCTGTACTGCCCCAGTTGTGGCTCCCCAAGGATCTCAATACATTACAACTGTCCCCACTGCAGATCGTTCAACGTCAAGAAGAGTGCATTGATAGAGCACGTGCAGTGTGGGTACATCGACACAGAAGATCATTTCAAGAGAGGAGATAAGCTTGTGTGCCCAAGGTGCAGCAAGGAGCTCACCAAGCCAGATGTTGATTATAACAGAGCCGGGATATGGTGTACGTGCGGTGACTGTGAGAAAAGCTTTGACATTCCAGTTCCATCACATTTCTGCCGAGCCTGCCACAGCAACTTCACCTTTGAAGACGCCGCCTACGAAGAGACCTACTCATATAGACTAAGCGATGAGGCAAGACGAGAAGCTTCCCTGGGGTGGATTCTGATAGCGCCTATAAGAGAATTCTTGGAAACACAAGGATTCGAAGTTGAGACACCTGGCTTCATGAGGGGAAAGTCTGGAGCAAGTCACATGTTTGACATTACCGCTTTCAGAGATGACGCCGCAAAAGACGTGACCGTAATAGACCTTGCCACGTCTGCTGAAGACATGATCTCTGAACAGCCTGTCATCGCCATGTTTGCCAAAATCTACGATGTTGCTCCTGACAGCGCTTGTTTGATCGCGATTCCCCGAATGTCAGAGAACGGGAAGAAAATGGCAAAACTCTACGACATCGCCCTTGTTGAAGCGAAAAACCCCAAAGAGGCAATAAGAGCTCTGGAGAAAGAGTGCATCAAACCAAAAAAGTAGACTTTCAAAAAAGCAGCTCATCCATTCGCATCATACATGCTTCTGCGGCGCCACCGCATATTCTCGGCGTTAAGATATGGATGTATTTCGATTGCTTCATTGCGATCCTTGTGCGTCCTAGACAACTGGGGCATTTGCTTCATAGTAACAAGATAGACTCCAAGGAAGATTAAGACTCCTCCCGAGACAATCGGCCAACTCAGTCTCTCATCCACAAACAAAACTGCAAGNAGCACTGTCACTAATGGCTCCGCGAATAGAAATGAGCTCGTAACAGCTGCTCCAACCTCTTTCAGTACACGAAACCAAATGTAGTACCCAAGCAAAGAGCAGGCAAGGGCTAGGAACAGGATAGCCAGCCATCCTTGGATACCCAAGTTAAATATTCGATGAAGGGAACCTTCCACAAGCGAGAACGGGACCAGACACAGCCCTCCAAGCATAGTCACGTAGGCAACAGCGAGAAAGGGGTCGTACTTTTTCATCATTCTTTTTCCCAGCAGGCTGTACACGGCCCAAAGAAATGGTGTCAGGAGTAGTATCAGGGTTCCCAGAAAGAAATCGTCACTCGTTGAGAACCCAAGACCACCTGCTGTGACAACAAGAGACGCACCCAGTCCAGCTAACCCTATCCCCAGAATCTGCCTTTTCGTGAGAAGCTCGTTGAACAACAAAGCTGAGANTGTGGCTATGAGAACTGGGGAGAGTAGACAGACAAGAATGGCTGCGATAGACGCCCCAGCCATCTGGATACCAGCGTATTGTGCGCCAAAAAAGAAGGTGACTCCTGTGAGGGCTAGAAGGAGAAACCTTGGAGCATCTTCCTTCCCTATGAGTCCATATGTTGGATTCCTCTGCCTCTTGACCAGTAGCCAAACAAGAAACAATCCGCCGGCAACTAAAAATCGGAAGGTCGCTATCGAAATAGGAGTCANTCCTTCTCTCAGCACTATCTTCACAACTACAAATGAACTNCCCCAGAGCACAATCAANGTAATCATTAAGATCTTGTTGAAAGAACTCATTGCTGGGGCTGCCATGCCTAGACCCTCCTGTTTTAGCGGTATTAAGGATATTGTCGAGGTGCGCAAAAGGAGAACGGAACAGATCGAGGCGATAGCAGCCTGTGCTGTGGGGCTTCTTGTTGATCTCTTTCTAGGCTAAGTCTCCGTTACATTGAGGGCATTTCCAGTGGTTCTTCACGGCGCAAATCAAACAGACGCTGAATCTGCATCCCATGCATTCATAGCAAATGAGTACATGCTCCTCGCACAAAGAGCATTTTCTCATGACACTCTTACTCTTGGGAAACATTGGGCGCCTTCCGCAAACGTCGGCTTTTGAGGATAGCCTGCGGTTCACAGCCTGTGCATTTGTGAAGGAAGGGGCCACGTCCGTGGGCTTTCTACAATCACTCACCAAGATGTGGCTGTGAACTGCAAGCACACACCCCTCCGTAGACTTTCTATTTAATAGCTATGAAGTGTCGTATGTTCGAGGATTGGGGAGCCAGGTAAAAGTGAAAATATAATCATCGGTATATGCCAAGAATGCTTGCATGGTTAGGCTTTGACTGCTTAGTCTTCAGAATATACTGCGACGTTTCCTCTCGCAGTAACCGCTTTGATGATGTGAGGCTTGTTTGGCAGACTTATGTCGCTCCGGACATATGACGTTCTCTCTCCTGAATTGATGAACACGCTGATTTCGTATCTTCTGTGGTGTGTGGAATTGTTAACCCAAAGGGAAACTATATGACAAGTCAAAGATCCTTCTTGCTTGAAGGTGAATTTCGCACCATTGACAAGAACTCTTACTGCTAGGAAGTCGACGTCAATCTTTGTTTGATTACCATCAGCTCCTTCATCGACGAGCTTTAGGCGAATTGTGCCATTGTCATAAACGTAGCTGCTCCATTTGTCAGTGGCGTTTACGGTGTAACGGCTCCACTCTGTTGAGGGTGTATAACCTATAGTGGAATTGAGACCATTGTTGCTATAGCTTGATGACGACCAGTTATAGAGTTTCAGATACCATTTTTCAAAGTCATTGGCTCTGCATCTCATTTGTATTTCTAGAGTTCGAATATAGTCTGAAGGATACGTGGACAGATCTACGGCAAAGGCATTGCTGACATCAAGCCTGTAATTAGCAGCGGCTGCGGAAAACGATAGAACCAGTAGTTGGCGGTGAGAGATTGTGATGTTCGGAGAGCTGGAACCTGGGGTGTTGGAGAAGAATCTACCTTGGATTGTGTGCAACCCGGCTGACAGTTGCCCGCTCCATAAGGATGTAGCTGAGTCGGCATAATCCCGAGCCTGAGGGGACTGCCATGAACTGGTGTTTAGTTTGTCGGCTCCATCAACGTTTAATAAGACTCCCTTCCCTTCTCTGCACTCTGTTGCTCCGTGAGAGTTGCCTCCAGTGTATATTATCAGGCTATTCGAAGAAGTTGTCAGTGTTGCGCTCAAAGTTGCCTCAGTGTCATTAACTGGATCCCCGGAAGCTGTAAAAACTGGACTTGCAGACTCCGTAAACCTGTAAGTGACCAAGTCAGCGGGGAAACAGAACACGATTAGCTGTCTTTCGTCGATTGTGGTTGTCTGACCTGAAGGGGAGAAGAACCTGCCCTTGATGGTGTGGGAGCCAGTAGTTAGAAGAGTTGCGTAGGCTGTTGTGACTGAGTTGGCGTCTTGGAAACCGCAGCCTGATTGCCATTCCACGGTGGAAACGTCAGAGCCATCAACATTAAGCGTGATCCCTTTTCCTTCTTGAGGCTCAGCTGAACCAAGCCTGTTTCCCGCATTGTAGGCTATGAAGGCTACAGATTCTTCATCTAGTGTGATGTTCAAGACAGCCTCAACATCATCAACAGGCGTGCTTGAGACCGTTGTGGTGCTAATGCTCGACCTTACATATTCGGCAGATGCTGTGGGAAACCAATACGCGACAAGCTGTCTCGTGTCGATTCCTACTGAGTAACCTTCCCGGTTTGCGAAAAACCTTCCTTGGATGGTGTGTGCCCCGGCTGACAGATAGCTTGCCCAAACCACTGTTACAGAGTTGGCAGAGTCTGGGGCGTACGGGGATTGCCATGAGAACGCTTTGTCTTCGCCATCTATGTTTATTGAACAGCCCTTGCCAGCTTGGTCTTCTGCTGAGCCGGCCTTGCTCCCTGCGTTATAGATGACGAAGATGTGCGAATCCTCGTCCAACATGATGTCTAAGATCGCTTCGGAGTCATTCGCTGGAGTTCCAGAAGTGGTCGAAACTCTGACGTCAGATGATCTGAACGCGCAGCCATGCTCAAGGGCGGCAGTCAAGCCTTCCTCGAACGTTTCAAAACTGCCGTCGACTGCTTGCGTATTCATGTAGGTGCCGTTCGTACGGCTGCCCTTGCTGATGATGTATTCGCCTTCTGCATCGGACCATGAGGAGTTGTAGATACTTACGACATCAATGATGTCTAAATCCTCCTGCATCCTTTCCCAGTCAAGCTGGTTCATGCGGTAGCTCCACAGAATGACATTAGCCGCTATTACCACCAGAATGACGAGGCTTAGCACTATGACTATTACGTTGCTAATGCCACGCTTGTTGCCCAGTAGCTTACGAGGGTGAATTGTAGTAATCCACAATTTTTGTTCCTCTGCTTGTCACGATGTTAATGTGGTAGAGGCTGTTGCCATCCCAAACGAGGGTTGTGTTTACCCATCCATGCTCTCCAACTTCCAAGGCTAGCGGTGTGAAAGACTGGCTGGTGAAGTTCACGTAAACCGATGCCACTGCGACAGTTACCTCTCCGACGTTACGAACGTAGATCGAAATTCCTTCGGGCATAAACCACACATCCTCAGCGATGACGCGTTCTCCCATGATTTGGCGCATGTTGTCAGTTATGACGTACGTTGCTGAAGCCGCCAGAGACATTGCTGCCACGGCAATAACCGTCAGCAACACATTGCTCAGAACAGGGGTGACTCCACGTTTGTTCCCTAGAAATTCCTTCATCACAATCACCATGCTATTAGTTTCAAGGCGGCGTATCCGCTTATCATTAGGAATACTGTATGCTTCAAGCCAGCCCGTATTGTGCCTTCACCCATTTTTCCGGCTACTAATCCGCTGAAGAACGCTTGTATAGAGCTCATATGGAAGAAAATACGCCACGCTTCCTGAGGAGTCAACGCGGAGAAGCCGATGATTGGATCCCCTTCCATTTGGACGAAAAACGTTTTGAAGAGCAGTATCACAGTGAAGATGAAGACATAGAACGCGACGTAGACTATTGCAATGTAAGGTCTTGTCTGCGCTTTTCGTTCTTTCTGCATTCTCAGGGTGGTTTGAATGAAGCTTCCCATGGGAGCGAAAATCTTCTCTACGTAACCTCCAGAACGACTCGCCTCAACGATCAAAGGCACCGTCTGTCGTACGAGTGATGTGTTAACACGTTTGCCGAATTTCTGGAGCGCTTCTTCAAATGTTAGGCCCCAAGACATCTGATTTGCCATCTTTTTCAGCTCAGGTGAAAGAGGTCCATAGTCTCGCTTCGACGCTTCTTCTAAAGCTTGGGGCAACGTCATGCCTGTTTCCTGAGCCTGTACGACGCTCCTAAACAAGTCAGGAAGGCGTTCGTCCATTGACTTTTTCCAGCGATAGTCTACGTAGTCCAAAATTGCCGGCGGAAACACTGCAACCACTACTGCCATGAAGATGAAATCATCGAAAAGAGGCATGTCTTTGACAGTGAAGGTTGCAGCGATCATTATGACAACTGCAACGCTGATGGATATCACCCATGTGATTTTCTTTACGCGGCTTCGAACTCTAGGCATTCTTTCACCTCGGGGAAAGGGCGTCGAGGATNATTATGAAGATGANCGAACCAATAGGTATCCCAATGTACGTTAGAAGCATTAACAGTAGGTTGGGGTTTAGCANCCCTAACTCGGCTCCCCCNAGCATTGCCATGACAGCTAGCATAACAACAAAGATGAGCGGCCCAGCTATGAGTAGTGTTACGTAGAATTCTGAAAGCACACCAAGAGTGTCTGAAAACTTTCGTAAAGCAATGCGTTTGAGCTTGATGTTTTGCCGCGATCTCTGCATCAGGTAGGACGCTAGGTTGCCGCCTGAACGGATTGTTGCGATGAAACCTTCCAGAAGCTCCTTAAACCTTCCGGAGGAAGTACGTTTTGATGCGCTCTCTAAAGCTGTGATTATATCTGCTCCGAAGAGATCCACATCTCTGACTATGAGTCTGGATTCGTCGATAACAGCCAGTCTCTGGGGGATGTTTGAGAGAGAGCGAAACATTCTTTCGGGGTGTACTCCGGCACTGGCGAGGATCGCGAGATAACTCGTCGAAAATGCCATTGTGTCGTCTAGGCTTCGCTTCATGCTGTCTGCTCGGATTTTGGGATAGATATAGAATGCGATTATTGTTAGCGCCCACCCGAACAAGCAGCCACCTATTCCAAAGAGCAGGGAGGAAAAGATTGCTATCTGCAGTGTAAGGTGAAGTATTAGAGGAATTACGAAGATTGTGGTGAGAGTGACTATTATACTTGTGAGAAGAGCAAGGCTGACATAGGGCTTAAAGCTCACTCTCATTCCAGATTTCCGCAGCCCAGCATCCAAGTCTCTGAAGAGAGGCAGAATAGAACTGGATTTCTCTCCCAGAAGTCGATATGCAATTAGTTGAGGCTGCCACTTGGGCTTGCCTTTCTCGCTGATTGGCTGGTTCAAGGAGCTTGGAGGTGCAGAAGTAAGAAAGCGGGTCTTGGCTGACAGGTACTGGCGCAGCACTTCGACTGCCTTCTTCAACTGAACAAACTTCACAGGTTGCCCATCCTGGCTTTTCTGTATATTCTGTCAGGGTTTGCGTAGTACTCTCGAATGACGTTGGCTACTTCGGTGTATCTTCGAATCTCCGTTCTGACAAGCCACTCGAGGACTGTTTTCCTTCTCAGGAGTTCGTCGCGAACCTCTGATTTGGTCATTCCCAATTTTTCTTTACATTTGTCAAAGAGATTGCTTATGCCTTTGTATTGAAACGAGTCGTCTGCGGGATCCCACTCAAAAATGTCATTAGTGATTAGCTCCTTGGTTTTCTTGTCAAAGGCGGGGATTTCGGTTACGAGGGTTGTCCGTCTCGCTGGCTTGCCGTCGATTTCTACTCTTGCCTGTATAGTTACTGCGTCTACCATTCCCAACAGAGGCTTTGGTATGTTCATAGGCTCAGATTCCAGTCTGTTGATGACTGCTTCCACAGACTCCCCGTGAATTGTGCTGAGGCCTAGGTGACCGGTCGCCATGGCCTGGAACAATGTATACGCCTCCGCCCCTCTCACTTCTCCTACAATTATGAAGTCAGGACGTTGGCGTACTGCTGTTTTCAGAAGGTCAAACAGAGTGATCATGCCCGGTCCTTTTACTCCATATCCAAAACCTGTGCGCACAACAGAGGGTATCCAGTTTTCGTGGGGCAGATTAAGTTCGGCGGTGTCTTCGACGCTGACAACTTTCATCTCCGGCTTTATGAACATTGACAGGCAGTTGAGCATGGTTGTTTTTCCCGACGCTACTCCTCCGGCAACCAAGACAGATGATCTGTTCTCAATGGCGAACCAAAGATACGCCGCCATTTCAGATGACAATGTATGGAAGTTTATCAAATCCGAAATCGTCAAAGGATCGACACGGAAGCGTCGTATTGTGAAAGTTGAACCGCGTCTGGTGACTTCACTTCCATAGGTCAGCTGGACGCGGCTTCCGTCGGGAAGGGAGGCGTCTAGCAGAGGTGATGCTATGGAAATGTTCTTGCCAGAAAGGTATGCTAACCGCACAACAAACGAGTCTAGTTCGTTTTCTCCTTCGAAATTGATGTTAGTTGGAAGCGATTCATGTTCTCGGTGCCAAATGTAGATTGGTATGTTTACACCGTCTGCGGATATGTCCTCGACCATGTGGTCTTTCATTAAGGAGCTTATTCTTCCATAGTAGACGAAGTCTCTTACAATGTAGTATTTCAGCTTGTCTACAGCTTCTTCGGGAATTCTGAACCGATAGTTGTCGATGACTTCTTGGATTTTCCGCTTGAGGTATTCGGCGGCCTTTTCTTTTGTCTCAATCTCCTTNAGGCTGACATCTATCTCTTCCATTAATATCTCTTTTATTTCCTCGAGCGCTTTCTTCTCGTCTTCAAGNAGTGTTGGTTCGATCACCTTGTACCGGATTTTTTGAGTTACCGGGTCNTTGACTATGGCTGCGTAGGCNTANGGTTCTTCGATGGCGTAGACTTGTCTGAAGATTGGGGGCTCTCTCTTTCTGGCTTTTTGTTTTGTCGTTTCCACTAGGCCTGCCTCTGCTTTCCACGACTCGAGTCCTGCTTGAATCTGGAGTTTATTTCGAACCATTTGATATAGTGTCGCAAGTCTTAATAAACTCTATGAATTCATGATACCCCGACCTCTCTCCTTCCGGAACAAGGCCCTACCCAGCCCTGCTTGATGCGTTTATGGAGAAAGAGAGTCCTGACAAGGCGCCTCTCCAGTGGGCAAAGTTTATATTTTTGTTGATTTTGCTTACTCTAGAAATCATAGCATTGGAGTCTGAGAGAAATGGCGTATTTAACAACTCAAGGCGGCCAACCGATACTGATTCTGAAGGAGGGAACTGGTCGAAGACGCGGAAGGGAAGCCCAAAGAAACAACGTAACTGCAGCACGAGTGATCGGCGAAGTTTTACGCAGCACCCTAGGTCCCCGGGGCATGGACAAAATGCTCATCGATTCATTGGGGGATATAACAATAACAAATGATGGAGCAGCGATTCTCGACGAAGTAGAGGTTGAGCATCCGGCGGCGAAAATGATGGTGGAAGTC
>JGI24422J19971_10001004_pt1 | contig 16731 bp, 13 predicted proteins | sample DeeMarSWOR152_54_FD_19971 | JGI IMG/M metagenome (IMG submission 19971) | reverse complement strand
GGATATCCCGCCAGCGGCGGGGTTGACAACCTTAACGACCTCTGGCGGTACAAGCCGTGAACAAACCACGAGAAACCGGTTACCATTGGTGACGGAGTGGAAGTTCGTAGAGTCAGATTGTCTTCATCCATTACGAGAACCTTCCCACCTGCTTCAAGAGCCTCCAAGATGTTTTCCGCCTGCGATGTGTTTCCGCTGGCATCATCTGTTGAAAATCATCTTATATCTCTGCCAAATGATTGATAGGTTATTATGATTAAGTTAAAGATCAAGATAATCTTCGATCATAAGGAACTTTGAAACGTTATACTTTATAACACGCAGCAGGTGGTTGTATACCGTCCTTATCCAAACCCGGGAGGAAAAAGGAAAGGGCAGTAGATGACTTATAAAAATTCTGTGGCGCTCTTGTGACCACTTTGATAGGTTTGGTCGGCTATCTACTGCACCCGTACCAATAAGATAACACGCATTTGCGATGCTGAATAGTGGAATGGAAATAACGCATAGCCAACAAGGTATCCGATCCTTTTTTTCCTTAAAATTATCGTGCAGGAAACGATGATAACCAGGTTTCACAGCATTGACCGTCACCAAAAGTATTCTCCCATAGCTGTTCTAGACTGTAAAAAGGGGAAGAAATTGCTTTTGAACCGAGATACGCTGATCTGAAGGGGTATAGAGAAAAGCTTGGTCCTGAGGATGCAGTGATACTGGAGGCATCGACAGAGGCTTTCTACTGGGCTGATCGGATGGAATCGAAAGGAGCTGTTTGTTATGTGATTGATCCTCACAGGTTTCGGATCATAAAGGATTCTTGGAATAAGACTGACAAACAGGATTATGTGCTACGAAGGCCGCCTTTCTTGTGGGTGAAAGTCCCACGATTGCAATTACTTGTTCAGCCATCTAGCGAGGAGTGCATGTGAGAGGGGTGACTCTCCCACATGAAGCCACTCAACAATGGTTCTTTAAGGAACTACGCAAAATACGGGCCGAACGATGAGGGACCCTGATGTAGCGCCGTGAAGGTCTACCAGAGGGATCTGGGAAATGGAGATGCGGAGCCACTAGTCTTGTTGGCAAAGGCTGCAAGGATGGGATTGCATAACAGGTATATGGGTCTCATTCATCTCCCGGCGTAGCAGGGGCTGCACATATGAAAGAGGGGTAATCTTGAAAAAGTAATAATGAAAATCGAAGAGTCTGTCAAGTATTTTGTATAAACCTTAGGAAAGAAAAAATAAAATCATTTTTTTCTTTGTTTATATAATTCCTTCAATTCATCATCAGTTTGATTAAGATATGTAAGAATAGTTTCCAACTTTCATGCTTTTCGTCCAGCTATCATACCATCTGGTTTTCCACAATTTGGTTTCAAATAAGGTTTGTTACAAGCTGATTTGAAATTGACTATAAAGCTGATATACTTTATAATATATAAATTTTTTTATATTCTCTTGATAACAATATGGTTCCTGTTTATAAAAATACACCAGTCGAATTATTACCGAATTATTCAGCTTAACCTCAAAAATGAAAAAATAATTAATGAGACAAATTGCTAAGAATTTGAAACAAAATGTCAGTGTTTTTCTATTATATTTAAACTATTTTCGTTCTATCAAAAGGATGACTTTTGAATAAACTATAATAAAAATGGAGGTTAATAAAATGACAAAAGAAAATGGATTTAGTAAGAATGTCTGGTTAATTATGATGGTTATTTCAGTGCTGTTTATTATCTGGACTATATTTGCGATTAGTAATGGTACTCGCATTCTAGTAAGGGGCCTTGAACTCGCAGGATCACCCATGTTAGTAGACGACATTGAGAAAAAAGCTCTCGGATTTTTAAACATGTCTATGTATAAACCGTTATGGGAAGAAATATGGATTGGTGTTTTTGGAGTTTTTTATGCTATTGGCTTAAAACAGAAAAAAAAATATGCGAATACACTGGGCATCATCTGGGGTATTATGCTAGTAACAAATGCAATTATTCAAGGAGGATATGAACTAATAATCCTCAAATGGTCGAATGTTTGTTTACAAACATATGTGTTCTTAGTACTTGGCATGATTCCTTTTATCAGTTTGTTAATCACCAGGAAAGAATTTATCCGGAATGCAAATTAAAGTTTAATTACAATATAAATTTTAACTACTCGTTGCACAGAGGGGACTTGTTGTATGTAAAAAGACTTTATATGGCCTGTAACTAGTATATATATCTAACCTAATTCAATTAACTTCATTGATTTAGGAAATAGAACCGATGTTTATTCTTAATTATTATTTGCTTTCTTCGAAATTTAAGGATAATGAAACTCATCCAGTACAAATACCTTTCAGCGATATAAATGATTTTAAAAACCTTAGTGATTTATTTAATGGAGCAGAAAATCTACTATCAAAGAAGGAAAGAAATTCTATTTATGAATTAATTGAAACATTTGAAAAAGAAAAATATAATTATTATCGTAGTGTAAGTGGTGAAGCAATTAATCCTAAGAGTGTTTATAAAATTGCTGATTTAGCAAAGAAACTTCAGGATTTGATTAAGAAAAAAGTTAAGTAACTAATTTTTCCGTTTGTACTTTAAATTGCTTATTGCTTTTGGTGGCTTAAAGGTGTGGGGTATGAATTCTATTGTGAACATCCTACAGTGAAACTGAGTAATTTATATAACTATTGAAACTATCTGAAAATACCTCTAAATCATTAAAAATTGTCTAATTTATTTAAAATCAACCATTTATCTAATAAATTTAATCCTGTGATGACTTAAAATGAAACTAATAATTACTTTCCCAAGATGAATGTCGCCGATTAGTATCGCAGGTTCGACTCCCGTTTCCAGCTCAATTTCAACCCCTTAATTCATAATGAGTTAAGGGGTTTTACTTTTCAGTGGGAGTTTGCTCGACGCTCTTTTTCTATGGATTCTTCTATGGTTTCCATTAGAATGTCTAAATGCTTCAATCCCTTTTCCGATTGATCCGGCAAAAGGTGCCGGTAAATATCAATGGTCGTTTGATACGAAGCATGGCACACAAGCTTCTGCACATCCACTGTGGGAACTCACTCTCCGCTTAAGATACTCACAAAGGTGTGCCGTTTATGCCGAGCTAGGCATAATCGACATTATGCGGCGTTCCGGATTATGCCTAGTAACATATTAGGATTAGATCTATACTGTTATGAATGCTGTGGCAATCGCACTGCTTATTGAAATAGCAATAGCATTTATTCCAGGAACAAAGGTTATAAATGGTAATTTCTATGGTTATTTAAATGAGTGATTTTAGTGTTTTTTATCAACACTTTGAAGTCTGTTATTGCTGCCAAACAAATCAGAACTATCTATAAGTCGCGGCATATCAAAAAGTTATAATCATATTCCTATTATTTACCGGGCAAGTGAAGTTCTCTATAAACCATATTTGCTGGAGAAATGATGATATTCAATCAATGTTGAGTTTATCATAGGGGTAAGTGCTAAGCTCTTTCCTGCACAGGTGATAACTTAGCCTCTTCAGAATCTGTATATGCAATTTAATGCTTGATTACTCGGCATAATTAGAGTGTCTTCTCCTTGCAGCCAGATGAATTGCTGGCTGCACTATTTGAGTAAGGAGGAGATACATATGACAGAAGAATTTTTTTCAGACCCAGTAATGCTACAACGTTTGAAAGTCGGACCATTAGCGCCCTACATCACCAAGTTTGCAGCGCTACTTTCAGAGCAAGGTTACGCAAAGTCGACCACGAAGGGTAAAATCCGACTGGTAGCAGATTTTAGCCAGTGGCTCCGTAAGCAAAAGGTAGGCATTCAAGATCTTGATGAGCAACTGGTCTCTAATTTTCTTAAACATCTACAAAAACATAAGCATATTTACCGGGGCCACCCGGCAACCTTACGGGTGTTGCTTCAGCAATTGCGTGATGCTGGTGTTATTCCAGCTTCAGCCAAAAAAATCGATGATAACATTTTTCATCTAGTTAAGTGTGACTTTGCCCAATACCTTGTACAAGAGCGTGGGCTGTCACGGCCGACGTTGCTCAACTACCTTCCTATAGCCCGCCATTTTCTCTCTGAGCGTTTTGGCAGAGGTTCTATTTTGCTCAACGAACTCCGGCCACCCGATGTTACTGGATTCATTCTACGCAACGCATATACTGTCAGCCCTGGTCGTGCTAAATTGATGACAACAGCCCTCCGCATATTCTTTCGTTTTCTTTATATACGGGGTGAAATCCCCATCGACTTGTCTGAATCTGTGCTTAGCGTTGCGGATTGGCGACTGTCAACATTACCTAAATCGCTTGAACAAGAGCAGGTAGAATGTCTTTTAAAGAGCTGTGATCAAAACAGTAGCATCGGCCATCGAGATTACACGATCTTGCTCCTTTTAGCCCGACTCGGTTTGCGAGCAGGGGAAGTGGTAGCAATGACGTTGGATGATATCGATTGGGAAGCAGGGGAGCTAACCATAAGGGGGAAGGGTGCTCAGCAAGATCGACTTCCGATTGCTCACGATGTAGGCGAAGCATTAGCCACATATCTCCAACACGGACGGCCTCCCTGCTCGACAAGGCGAGTCTTCATTCGTATGAAGGCACCTCGCCAAGGATTTTCGAGCTCTGTGGCCATCTGTAATATTGTTCGGCGAGCTTTGGCACGCACCGAGCTCAATCCGCCTCGTAAGGGTGCACACCTTCTACGTCATTCTTTAGCTACCCGGATGCTCCAAAAAGGAGCATCCTTGTCTGAGATTGGGGATATTTTACGGCATCAACTTCCCAATACAACTGAGATCTACGCTAAGGTCGATCTTGAGGCGTTGCGGGCATTGGCACAACCCTGGCCTGGAGGTGATGTATGATCGAATTACGAAAATCTCTTGAAGACTACCTGGCGATACGCAGCTCTCTTGGGTTTGAGTTGCGACTGGCAGGCGCTGCCTTACATAACTTCATATCTTTCCTTGAGTACGCAAGAGCTCCATTCATCACCAGAGACTTGGCTCTCCGTTGGGCAACCCAGCCGAAAGATGTGCAGCCTTCGCAGTGGGCGAATCGGCTTGGCATGGTACGCCGCTTTGCGCAATATAGGAGTGCCGAAGACCCACGCACAGAGATTCCACCTCAGGGATTGCTTCCTCACCGCTATCATCGCAAGCCACCATACATTTATTCCGACGATGAGATTACACTGCTAATCGAAGCTGCAAAGCAGCTTTCGTCAACCATTGGTCTGAGGCCCTACACATATTCAACCCTATTTGGATTGCTTGCTGTTACCGGCATGCGCATGAGTGAACCAATCGGCCTAAACCGCGAGGAGGTTGATCTATCGCGCGGTGTACTTACCATTCGTAGAGGGAAGTTTGGTAAGTCACGATTGATTCCAATACACTCCACCACGATGAATGTTCTTCGGCACTATGCATGTCTGCGAGACCAAATCTTCCCAAAACCGAAAACCTCAAGCTTCCTCGTCTCCGATCATGGGACCCGGTTGACGGACTGTACCGTACGCTGGACGTTCGTCAAACTGTCACATCGGATTGGCCTACGAAGCCCATCTGATCGTCGTGGGCCACGTCTGCACGACCTTCGGCATCGATTTGCTATTAAGACGCTGTTGAGCTGGTACCGAAATAGCATTGACGTTGAGCAACATATTCCCGAACTAGCAACATACCTTGGACATGTACATGTGGCAGATACCTATTGGTATCTCCAGGCCATACCAGAGCTTTTACGATTGGCCGCGATGCGTATGGAGGGCGAGGAGGGCTTGTCATGAAGACCTGCACGACCTTTTCTGGATTATTGGAAGCGTTCTTCACAGACCGTCTCATGCTCCAACGCCAAGCAAGTCCAAACACCATAGCCAGCTACCGCGACACCTTCTGTTTACTCTTTAGTTTTGCGAAGCAACATCTGAAGAAGTCTCCATCGATGCTGACCATCAATGACTTGGATGCTCCTTTCATCGGTGCTTTCCTCGAACACCTTGAGAAAGACCGAGGAAATAGTGCTCGCAGTCGGAACGCTCGTTTGGCGGCGATTCACTCGTTCTTTCGGTACGTTGCACTGCATGATCCAATGCATAGTGCTCTGATTCAAAGGGTATTGGCGATTCCGAGCAAACGGTACGATCGTAGGCCTATCGAGTTTTTGTCCAGACCTGAAATCGACGCTCTCCTTGAAGCGCCTGATCAGAGTATCTGGGCAGGTCGTCGAGACCGGGCGCTCTTATTGCTTGCGGTCCAGACGGGATTAAGGGTTTCAGAATTGATTGAGCTACGCTGTCAGGATATAGTGCTCGACGCTGGAGCCCATGTCCATTGCCATGGAAAGGGGCGGAAGGAGCGCTGTACCCCATTACGCAAAGAAGCAGCAAACGTGTTGCGTGGTTGGTTACGTGAATATAATAGCTCATCCTCGGAGGAGCCTCTTTTCCCCAATGCACGCGGGGGTTCACTCAGCCGCGACGGAGTCGAATATATTCTCACCAAACATGTCGCTACCGCTCGGGAAAAATGCTTGTCGTTGAAGAAAAAACGCGTCTCACCTCATGTACTCCGTCATACTGCAGCTATGGACCTGCTTCAGCATGGTGTGGATCGCTCTGTGATAGCTTTGTGGCTTGGTCATGAATCGCCGGAGACTACCCAAATGTACCTCCACGCTAATCTCAAGTTGAAAGAACAAGCCCTTGCCAAAACCGCTCCCTTGAATGTTCGACCGGGACGCTACCGACCAAGTGACCAACTCTTAGCCTTCTTAAAGAGTCTTTGATTATGCCGAGTAAAATACAGAAATCGGCTCGGGATCCACCACATAAAGGTGTTACGAGCAAGTAGGTTTCTTTTAAACAAACTTTCTTTGATTTGAGGCTGTCATTCTTCAGAGGTGTTAAATACAAAACAGTTTCTCTATTCTATTGCAGTAAATTTAGATGATTTAAGATATTAGCCGGACTGATCAACCTCAATATATCTGAAATCTTACGACTTTGTATTTTGGTGTATCTATATTGATGTTGCAACAAGAAAAGCTCCTGCGCACAATGCTGACAGAATTTAACTCTTTGCAACAGCTACTCGGCATAATCCGAAACGCTGCATAATACCGTAAATCATGAAACCTCTCACAGAGGATGTAAACCGTTTTCTTTTAATATCTTTCTAAAATTCTTCGCCACCCAGGTGTCAGGGTAGGGTGGTTTATTTTTCTTTCCCGGGATCATCCATTACGGTGATCCACTTTTCTGAAATACAAGGTATCTTGGGCAACATTGATATCAGATAGATGTACTCTCCACCGTAGTTGTGGCATCCTTTTCCCACCCACGTACTCCGCCGAACTTATTGTCCAAGAAAATTAAACTCCGATGACTAAAATTATCGCCTCTTCGGTGTGTCTTTGCCATTTTTAAGCTTAAGGTGATGTTTTACAAGAAATTAAATTAATTTTTCGTCACTACTGATTTTTAACTAATTTTTTTCTCGACAGCGTTTTCCCAGATAAGCCAAGCTTTCGATAAATCTCCAAATGCTCAGGTTCTACCTTCGAGTTCATCCGTACATACTGTTGCCTTACTGTTTCATCTTCATCTTTAACTTTATACCCTGTCGTTAAGCGTTCATGGGTTTTTAAGATATTACGGATTGTATCCCACGTCCGGTGATCGCCTTTTTGATGAAGGCGATATTCTATTATGTGCAGCAGATGATAAGCCAAAACCGATATAAACATATGCGTGTCAACTCTCTTTTCAATCTGATGAAAGTTGGGCCTCAAACCAAGGGATGATTTCATACTCTTAAATGCATATTCTATTTGCTGCAGCATGGCGTATGTTTCCCATATCTCATTATCGCTTAAATCTAATCGGTCTGTCCTGAGCACATAGCTCCCTTCTCGAGCAGTCTCCTCCTCATACAATCCGGCCTTCTTTTCACATATAATATCTACAGCTCGAATATTGGGATCACTTGCTACCTTGTCTTTCTCAGGGATCACTTCCACGGTGTACAATTTTGATACCTTGGGGTACTTCTCTTTGAGCTTTCCTACAAGCTCTACCACCTTTTGATACCTTTTCGTCCGATTGGGCAAGACCAACCCATCTTTGAAATATTCCAACCGTTCTAAAAAGAGCTTCTCTACCCTCCTGCGCTTGCTCCTGTCTTTTGCCACTTTCTGCTCACTCCGACAAAGGATATACACCTCCCCCTCATGTAAAAACCTCTTTACCTCTAATTTTATTCCTTTCGCCTCATCCTCCTTGATCACCTCCATCCCGCTGTAATCTTTTTCAAAGGGTACTTTGCCCCTGTTCACCACCACATAATAATAACCGTTCTCTTTCAGCCACCCTATATTCTCCTCGGTTGCTACGCCTGCATCGATCACTATCATCTTATCCCGGGCACCCTCAGGTAAATGACTCTCCAGTTTTTCAACCATCCCTGCAAGCGTTTCCCATTCAAACTGATTCCCGAAAAAAAGCTCACTGTACTTGGAAAACCCACACTCATCTATGATTAATCCTAACGCGCCCAGCTTACAGTCATCCCTCTTCTCTTTCGATCGTCCCAACTGCGCTTTCGGATTCTTTATCCTTTCTCCCTCAAAATACGTATTTGTTAAATCAAAGAAAAATATCCTCTCCGATAATGAAAAAAGATCCTTCTCAGCACGTGATAAATGTTTCTCCAACTCCTCTTTTACAGAAAAGAGCTTCTCCCCTGCTCGATAATAGGAGTTTAACGACGGCCGTAAAGGATTCCCTGTCAGTTCAAAAAGTGCTGATCGTTTCTCCACCCACTCCTTCGTATACCGTTCACTCCCAGGATCAATAAGCCTCCCTATAACCAATGCCGCCATCAAGGGGATCACATTCCTGGATATTCCCTGTCGGGTGAAAAACTCATTCATGTGTAACTCGTTCCATACAGAATGACAGATATACTCCGGCCCTATGCTTCTATGCGTCTCTGTCTCAAGAGAATTGATATCAACCCTCTGGTAATCTGTTTCAGCTTTTTTAGTAATTTCTAGCGCCTGCTTCCTGAATATCTTCTCAGCTGCAGCTCTCGCCTGCTTCTCAAGCCTAGTGTCTAAATCAATAAAGCTCCTCTGTCCCGTTAGTATATCCTCAACTCTTTTTGCAAATGCCTTATATTGGGTTGGATATATATCCAGATTTCCAAGATTGAGAATGAGACGTTGTCGGGGACCTTTCTCAGTTCTGATATTCTCTACCAGGTGAATGTATTCATACACCTTTTGTGTTTTCCAGTTTCTTTTTCTTACTTTCTTTACATACATGCACTCAATATATCAGGGGTATAGGGTAATGTAAAGAGAAAACTATTATATGTGTCACTACGATAATATGTTTAAAGGAGGAAAAAATTAATTTATAAAATAGAAGGAGTTATAAATTAAAGGACGAAAAAATTAGAGAAAATCAGCTGTTTTTGATATATATTTTACGAAATTGGGATAAAGAAATCTGTAAAAAGATTCATTGAATAAGGAGATTTTTCTGCGAAAGGATATTTTTTTCTTGACAGTCAGTATAAAATTAATAAAATAACTTGTAATAACAAGATAATAGGATAATATGATAACGTTATGTTATCTTTTATAAAATATACGTCCATTTATTTCATTTTTTTGCGTCCCTGAGAGTATACAAAAAAAGAGGAAACATCACCATGAAAGCTGCAGTATATTACGGAATCAGAGATATAAGAATTGAAGATAGGCCTGTGCCTGAGATAGGTGAAGAAGATATTCTTCTAAAAGTAGGGGCCTGTGCGATCTGTGGAACAGATTTGAAGGTATTTATGCACGGATATAAAAAATTTAAACCACCGCAAATTGTGGGGCACGAAATATCCGGAAGCATTGAAGCCAGGGGAAGGCAGGTGCAGGGCTATGAGATTGGTGAAAGAGTTTCAGTGGTCCCCATCATATCCTGTGGAGAATGTCACTACTGTAGAAAGGGATGGACTCATCTCTGTACGATTTTTCAGAAGCGCACAGAGGCGTTCGGATTTTATCATCCCGGGGGCTTTGCTGAATATTTGGCGATTCCGGCCAAGGCTATCAAAAGAGGTAATCTTGTAAGAGTGCCTGAAAATGTGAGTGATGAGGAAGCGGCAATTGCAGAGCCAATGGCGTGTGCCTTGAATGGACAGATGATCTCGGGAGTTGGCATAGGGGATGAGGTGCTCATTATTGGTGCGGGGCCGATAGGATGCATGCATATCAGCCTTGCAAAGACTCTCGGTGCGACAAAGGTCATTGTTTCAGAAATCAAAGAGGAAAGGTTGAAACTGTCCCGGCAATTCGGCGCTGATTATTATATCAATCCTGATAGGGAAAATTTGGAAGCGATCTTAATGGATGTGACGGGTGGTATCGGGCCCTCGGTTATCATCATTGCTGCTCCATCGAGAGTGGCTCAGGAAATGTCCCTGGAAATAGCCGCAAGCCGTGCTCATATAGATTTTTTTGGCGGTCTTCCAAAAGATGATAGTACAGCCCATCTGGACAGCAATTTAATCCACTATAAAGAACTCAATATACACGGATCTTCTGGTAGCACTTCTGAGCAAATAAGAATCTGTCTTGATTTAATGAGCGGAAGGAGAGTAGAAGGTAAAAAGTTTATCAGTAAGATTATTTCGCTGGAAGAACTGCCTGATATGATGAATGAGATTCAAAAGGGAAATTATCTTAAAATTGTTGTTAAACCCTGATTCTCGGTAATCCTGTTAATTTGAAATTTTGTATGATTTATAGAAACGTGAGGAGTTCTCATGAGAAATGTTAAGATTATTTTGAAAATAATTTATATATGAAAAAAGATAAGGGGAGAGGTAGTGAAAATGGAAAAGAATATTGATAGGTTAAGCGTGTGTATCGAAACGATTTTTCCTTACACAGTACCCTATGAGGAACAGATAAGGACATGCGCCGAGCTCGGATTTAAGGCGTATGAGTTCTGGTATTATGATATGCAGAGAGATGGCAAAGGCGGTTGGATTGAGAAAGACGATGCGAAAGATTTAGACGTTATACAAAGATTAAATGAGGAGTTAGGATTAAAGCTCGTTACCTTTACATTGAATTCCCCCCATACTGATCATGGTGGTACTCTTGTAGATGAGAAAGAAACGGACATGATGATGAGGGCGCTGGAGCGACTCATTCCCATCGCTCAGAGGCTAGGTGTTTTACAGCTCATTACTTTTGTTGGTTACGAAGTACCGGGTTGTAAAAAATCCGATTTGACCAAAAAGGTTGCAGCTTCTTTGCGGAAGATGGACCGGATGCTTGAGGGAACCAGCATTGATCTCACCATAGAACCGCTCAGTTATCCGAAATACCGGGGATGCCTTCTGCCGACGGTTAAGGACGCAGGAGAGCTCTGCCGCGAAGTGGGGGGAAAGCACATAAAGATCCTCTATGATTTTTTTCACGTACAGATCATGACGGGGAATCTACTCGCCTCTTTGCAGGAGTATATCGAATATATCGGACATATCCACATTTCAGGGGTCCCGGGGCAGCATGAACCGGCTGAAGGTGAGATCAATCTCCCGCTCGTACTGCGAAAGCTCAGTGATATGGGATATAAGGGCTACTTCGGTCTGGAATACTATCCACTGAAGGATCCTGTTACATCCCTTCAGGAGACAATCGAATACTTAAAGGATGTCGCCAGCTTCTAAACAAAATAATTCCCTTATTTTGAGAATGCTAACCGACCTTCTGTGGGAAAAATGTATGTGCGTATTAAAGAATTAAAAAGAAAATACTTGTGAGAAAATCTCCGGGATCGAAGTGTATTTAGTCGAGCAAGCAAGCATGATACTCAGACATTACCGGTATATATCAGCTGTTTGATCCTATAATGTGTACTACATTAGTTGTAGCAGAACCACCAACGTTGAGAGTTGCAACCCGTCTGGCTCCCGGTACCTGATAATCTCCGGCTTTTCCCGCAACCTGCCGGTACGCATCAAAAAGCTGTCTCGTTCCAGTGGTCCCAACAGGATGACCTCCTCCAATCAGTCCTCCAGATGGATTGATAGGGCACGAGCCATCCATTTCAATAGTTCCGTTTTCGATTGCCTTCCATCCTTCTCCAGGTGAGGTGAGGCCAAAATGCTCGATTGCCGCATATTCAGTGATGGTGAAACAGTCATGGGTTTCAATACAGGAAATGTCTTCTACACCTTCTATCTGTGCCCTTTTATAGGCATCTGTAATTGCCTTGCGGGTATGTGGAAGGACGTATTCACTCTTTCTTGCTTCTTCTGCCTTGTCATCAAATCTAATTGGCGCAGTTGCATGTCCCCATCCCTGAATATAGGGAATTTTTTCCAGACTTAATCCGTGTTTTTTCGCATAGGACCGCATGTAGCCTTGAGAGGCTAGAAATATCGCAGCAGCACCGTCGGTTACCTGTGAGCAATCAGTAGCGCGAAGCCTCGTGCCAATCGTCCGATTGTAGTCTCCAGTACTGCATGCATGTCTTTTACTCATATACCAGTTTCTTGTCTGTGCTTTTGGATTCCTTTTTGCATTTTCATAGTTTATGGTTGCAATTTGTGCCAAATGTTCGTAGTTCACGCCGTATAATTCATCATAAACATCGTACAAGCGATCGAAGAGTTTTGGAAAAGGAAAATCAATTCCTTTGCACTCTTTCTCATACCAGGCTGCAGTTCCTAAAAAGCTCCCACCGGTTTTGGAATCAACGCTCTTCATAAGCTCAACACCAAGAACTAATATTAACTCGTGTATGCCTGCTTCAATTTCCGTACGCGCCATAAGCGCAGCAATAGAGCCGGATGCACACGCTGCTTCGTGACGGGCAGTGGGGATACCCCGCAAAACGGGGTCGTAATTAACAGAAAAGGCCCCGAGATGGGCCTGCATAGTGTACAGCTCTCCGGCAAAATTACCCACATGGATCGCCTGTATTTCTTTGGGTTCAATTTCTGCGGCAGTAAATGCCCCCTCCATGACCTCGTAAATCATTGCCTGAATGCCTTTGCCTTCTCTCGTCCAATTGCGGGCAAAGTCAGTTTGATATCCACCAAGTATATACACCTTCGATTGCATATATAATCTCCTTTAATAAGGTTAACAGGCTATGAAATATTTTGTCACCTCCGGTATTCTGCAATGCCTTCCTTCTGGAAGATTTTTCAGCTGCTCAGGAACCGGAAGGTCTGATTTTTCGATTAATTTCATCGTCTCCCTGGGGCCACCTAAGAAATCAACCCAGGCAGAGGGAGGCAGCCAGGAGAATCCATAGGACATTACTCTGTCAATTCCATGGATACCAATTTCAGGTGGAGTTACTTCACCAATACGGGAGTAACTATAAGAGATATACCCCAGTATAAAATGTTTCACGAGTTTTATTTTATCAGACTGTTCGTTTTTGATAAGGTTAATAGCCTTTTTGTAATCCCCGTCATGTAGGTGAAGCTTTATTTTTTCAATTAACTCATCTACGAAGTGTTCTGTTTCTTTATAATTAAGGCTCAAAGGTTCAATGGCAAGTTTTTCATTTTTGTCATTAAATCGATAAAAACCTCCAACTCCACCACTTTTTATTCCGAGCATTTTTTTATCTATCATTTTTTGTACATAACGCGGGATCTTAAAGGTGTCGTGTCTTTCGTCGTTTACATGCTCATAGATGTTGGAGACAATCTCTTTATGGACATCGAGTCCTACCAGATCTACGGTGGCCAGCGGTGGAAGAGTGCGGCCAGTATAGGGACCAAGCAGGTAGTCTATTTTTTCAACACCATATTTTTCAGCATAAATTGTAGCTTCATTCAACAGCTGAAAGCCTATTCTATTTCCCGCGAAACCGGGTGTATTATATGTTACAATATTAACGCGCCGAAGCATTTTTTCACAGAAATCAGAAACAAAGGACTTCACTTCTTTTGAATTATTAGGATGAAAAATAATCTCATTGGCTAGTAATTTTCCAGGGGGATTGAAAAAGTGCACACCCATGAAATGTGATTTAAAATCATCGCTGCATTCCTTTGCCATATCTTCAATCGATAAGCTCGAAGATATGGTAGATACGATACTGTCTTTTTTTTGAAACCTATCCACCTTGCTGAAATACTCGCGTTTTAATGGTAAACTTTCGGCGACAGCTTCCAGTATCCAGTCGCAATCAGGAAGTTCTTCTTCAAGTGCATCGTAGGTTTTCGGAATAATACAATCTCTGAGAACATCACTACGTGCCTGCTTCACAGCATTTTCAATACCTCTCTGTGCTTTTTCAGGAGATCGCGCGAAAAATATGCATGTGATTCCAGCCTGGGCAAAGATACCCCCGGATAATGAACCCATCGTACCATTTGCACCGAGAACGGCCATTTTCTTGATCCGGTCCATTTCTCACCCCTTTTCAATACGCTTAATTTTTTTCTTGACTTCACGGGTTTGTTTGATACAATAAAACTTGTTATTATAAGATAATAGGATAATATGATTACAATATTTTTGTCAATAGGTTTTATGGAAGAGTAACCTGTAAAATTCTACCATTTGGGGGGCTTCATGTCCAACCAAAAATTAAGTGGGAAGACCGCCATCATTACAGGCTCCAGCTATGGTATAGGGAAGGGGATCGCCCTGCTGTTTGCGAAAGAAGGGGCAAATATTGTGATTAATTATTCAAAATCCGAAGAAAAGGCAAATCAAGTCGTATCAGAAATTTTAACTGAAGGCAAAAAAGCGATTGCTATGAAGGCAGATGTGTCGAAATCGGATGAAGTAAAAAAGATGGTGGAGACCTGTCTCGAAACCTTTGGGAGTGTTGAAATACTGGTGAATAATGCAGGTATATTGCCATTCGGTCAGATTGAAGAGATCAGTGATGAGTGCCTCGAGCAGGTTTTTCAGGTGAACTTCTTCGGTGCTTTTTACTGCTGTCGTGAAGTAGTGCCTATAATGAAGAAGCAAAAGTATGGAAAGATAGTCAATGTATCTTCAATTGCAAGTCAAAGAGGGGATCATTCAACTGCACCCTGTTACGGTTCGTCTAAAGGGGCCCTTTCAGTGCTCACAAAGTCACTGGCGCGACAGCTTGGCCCTTATGGAATCAATGTAAATGCAGTGGCTCCACATGCGATTATTACACCAATGATGGATTATTGGGACAAGGGAAAAAGGAAACAGATGCAGGAAACCATACCCGTACGTCGCCTGGGAACACCCTACGATGTTGCGGCTGTCGCGTTGTTTTTGGTATCAGATGAGGCCAGTTTCGTTACGGGTCAAATTATCAATGTGAATGGTGGATATTTAATGGATTCATGAGAATATTTTATGAAGGATGGATACTAATGAATAAAGAATCGTTGATCAAAAAGGCATATGAGCTCGGTTTCGACTATGAAAAAACATATCACGGTTGTGCGCAATGCACGATTGCTGCTATTCAGGATGCGCTTGAAGTGAGAAACGATTTTGTGTTCAAGGCTTCAAGCGGCTTTGCTGCCGGATGCGGTCTTCTTCGGGATGGTGTCTGTGGGGGATATGCTGGTGGGATAATGATGATGAGCTTATTTTTTGGACGGAGAAGAGAAAAGTTCGATAATGACCGTGATGAAAACTACCGATCTTATCACATGGCCTGTGCCCTTCATGAGAAGTTTTTGCAAGAATACGGCACGATAATCTGTCAGGATATCCATAAGAAGATATTCGGGAAAACATTTGATTTATGGAACCCTGAAGAGAAACAATTATTCGAAGAAGCAGGAGCACATAGGGATAAATGTACAGGAGTAGTTGCAACTGCATCTTCTTGGGCAACACAGATCATACTGGATGAAATTGAAAAAGAATCTATGAAATTAGATGATTTTCGTCATCAAATAAGTTATTATAAAGAAGACTGATCTGGGATATTTATTAAAAATGGAAGATATCATTCAGTTTAAAAGTGGCTTTTTTATTGATAAGGAAAGTCCTGTTCCTTACTATCATCAGCTGAAAATGTATATCATTGGCGAAATAGATTCCGGCAACTGGCTCCCACAACAGAAACTGCCTTCGGAAGCAGAGTTTTGTGAATACTTTGATATCAGCAGGACCGTGGTAAGGCAGGCCATAAAGGAGCTTCAGAATCAGGGGTATTTGACAACAGAGAAGGGGAAAGGCACATTTATCGCAAAGCCAAAGATAATCGAAGGATTTGTGCAAGGACTCACAGGTTTTCATGAGGACATGGAGAAGCGCGGCTTTCAGGTTACCACCTACATTCTCAAGCAAGAGCTCGCCCCTGCCTCTCACCGGATTGCGGAGGAGCTAAAGGTCGAGGTGGGCACACCGGTTATCGTGCTCAGCAGACTTCGTAAGCTGAATGATGAGCCGTCGGTGTATGTGACGACCTACATTCCACAGGAGTTTTGTCCGGCATTATTAGAAGCGGAATTAGAGAACAGGTCGTTGTATGATTTTTTGGAGAAGTGTGGATTAAAGATTCACACGGGGCACCGGTATATAGGGGTGAGTTTGGCCAATGAGTATGAAGCATCGTTGTTGGGAATAGAGGCAGGTTCCCCGGTGATAGAGCTGGACAGTGTGAGTTATTTAGAGGACGGGCGGCCGCTTGAGTATTTTCATGCGCTTCATCGAGGTGAC
>JGI24422J19971_10001003_pt1 | contig 16736 bp, 14 predicted proteins | sample DeeMarSWOR152_54_FD_19971 | JGI IMG/M metagenome (IMG submission 19971) | reverse complement strand
CTGCTTTTTTTTCCGATTGGAAAGGCCTTTGTCGACAGTTTGTATAAATCCACACTTGTTCTTGTAAAACCTCAATTTGTCGGATTTGGTAATTATATAAAAATCGTAACAACCGACGTTTTCTGGCAGGTTTTGTGGCATTCAGTTGTTTGGACCGTTGTGGTTATTACTTTTCAGTTTCTCATTGGACTGGGGTCCGCTCTCCTACTGGATAAATATTTTCCCGGAAGGAACGTAATCAGGGGAATAATCATACTTCCCTGGATCATTCCCGGTGTCATAGCAGGTATGCTCTGGGTATTGCTCTATGACCCACAGCTCGGTATGATCAATAGAATCCTCTATGAGCTGGGCATAATAAAGAGTTATGTGACTTGGCTCGCTGACAAGAACACAGCACTTTTTGCGGTCATTTTTGTTGCTATCTGGAAGGGTTTTCCGTTCTCTGCTCTCATGTATATGGCGGCACTACAGGGTGTAAGTCAGGAATTGATCGATGCAGCAACAATCGATGGGGCAGGAAAGTGGGGGCAGTTCTTCTATGTGATTATTCCGGCCATTTCCCCTGTCATACGAATAACGCTTCTCCTGACCGCAATATGGACATTTAATTACTTTGAAATCATCTACGTTATGACCAGAGGCGGACCTGGCAATTCAACGCATATTTTTCCCACCTATATCTATAACGTGGGATTTAAGCAGTTTCGGTTCGGGCTTGCCGCCTCCTATGCACTTATAACCTTTATCATGTTACTTATTTTCAGTCTTCGCTATATGAAAGAGCTCGATAAGAGGGAATTACTCGATTAGTACCTTAATCCTTATTTTCTTGCCGAATACGCAAGAAAATCTTTTAATCAAGAATGCGGCTTGTTCGCATTAGGGGAACAAGGAATGCGGATAAAAAAACGCCGGCTCATGGCATTTGTAAGATTTTTTCTTATTGCATTACTACTCGGCTTTGTTCTCTTCCCGTTTTTCTATATGGCTTCAACAGCATTTAAGACCGAACCTGACCAGTTCCGCTCACCTCCTGTGTATTTACCCAAAGAGCCTACATTGGTCAATTTTAAACAGGCACTTGAACCGAAATTCATCCGGTATTTCATAAACAGTTTTATTGTTACCATATCGACAACACTTATAGTCATAATCGTTTCTATCTTTTCATCCTATGCATTTTCACGTATCAGGTTTCGAGGAAGAAAATTTCTGTTAAAAATTATAATCCTCACGCAGCTTTTTCCATTGATAGTCATCATAATTCCCGTTTACACGATATTTACCAAATTACACCTCATCAATACTCATATATCCCTGATTATTGCCTATCTCACCTTTACCGTACCCGTTGGTGTGTGGATACTTCGGGGATTTTTTAAAGGTATTCCCTACAATCTTGAAGAAGCCGCAATGGTAGATGGTTGCACACGACTACGTGCCTTTTTAAAAATCGTGCTGCCTTTGGCCAAACCTGGAATAAGTGCCACTGCCGTTTATATCTTTATCGTTACTTGGCAGGAGTTCATGTTTGCCCTCACCTTTTTAACTGGAGAGAAGATGCGAACTCTCCCGGTTGGTATTCTCGATTTTATCAGGCAGTACGGTGTCAACTGGGGTGGGCTTATGGCGGCCTCAACTCTCATCACAATTCCTGTTTTCATACTCTTTCTCATTCTTCAACGGCAGTTTATATCCGGTCTTACGCAGGGTTCAATTAAGGGTTAATAGTTACTCGAACATTGCTTGTACCATGCGCCATTTACTACAGTTTGATAGTGTAAACTCCTGGTTAATATGTAACAAATTCCACCAAACCTTAATTAAATAGTCGTTGATGAACAATAGCCTGCTTTGCAGGAAAAACCTGCTTCGCAGGATCGGGCACCAACTCAACAATTTTGAGCCGGTTTACCGGCGACTATTTAGTTCTTTAACTCTATATATATTAATAACTTATTATTTCCGCACTATATATTTTTTTTGAATATAGGAATTGTACACCAAGAACTAAATATGCAGCTCCAGTATATCGCCATCATGAACCGGCTCATCACGGGAGACTGTGATCGGATCTGTACTCCCCCGCCAGAGCCGTGCGAACCGAAACTTCTCCAAAAAGTCCTTGTGTATGAGCGCACAGACGTCCTTCACCGATTTTCCTTCGAAAACCGTATATGGACGCTTTTTGTCTGCCTTTTCTCCCGGCACCTTGGTATAAACGCGAACGATGCGCAGCCAGTGAAAAAGCATCTGGGGGATCGCTGACACATTTTCTTTACTGGAACAGGAAATGGGGAATATTTCGAGCTTATCTTCAAGCATCTGGCGTAAGAGCTCTAAACGGTCTCCGGACTCAGGGGCATCCATCTTGTTGGCTATGACCCTGCATAAAATCGCATCTCTATCATCCGATACCTTTTTTCGTACAAATCGAACGTGCCTTGCTGTGAACACATAAAATACCGCATCCATATCTTCAATGAGTGTATCCGATGACATATCAGCCACCAGCAACACACTATCTGCTCTTCTCACAACGCTGAGCAGGTGAGTGGGCATATAATCTGCCGTTACGGGCGGAGTGTCTACCAACTGAATCTGAATGTCTTCATAGGGAATCATACCTGGCTGCATTTGTTGTGTGGTAAAGGGGTAGTCACCTATTTCAGGGTGGGCATTGGTAAGCAGCTTGAGTATGGATGATTTCCCACTGTTTGGTGGGCCGATGAGAATTACCTGAGCAGCCCCTTCACGGTAAAACTCCACGAAGGATCCGCGCCTTGCTCTTTTGTCTGAAATCTCGAGCTGCCGCCTCAGTGTTGACATTCGCCGCTTGAGGTCTGCGTAGAGATGGTCCGTGCCCTTGTGCTTGGGCAGCAGGGCAATCATGTCCTCAAGACGCTCTATCTTTTCATCGGTGGTTTTTGCCTGGCGAAAAGCAGCTTCCGCCTTCTTGTATTCTGGAGGAACATTCGTTGGCATGTATTAAAAATACATTAATTTCGATTCAATTACAACATGTGACTAAAAACTTATGCGTTGGTGGCATTTCCAACATTATTGAAGATGAATGCACATCTTGGATTGGGCTGTTTATAATGAGAAGGTATTTTAATATTTTCTGGTTGGGTGTAATAAATAGAGGATATCTTCTCATTCCCCTGAAATAGAGAGTACCATTCCGGAAATAAAGAACCTTCTTAAAAACACAAATAACACAATCGTGGGGACGGATGTAAAAATTACACCGGTCATGATCAAGGGTATTGTCCCGCCAGCGTAGCCTGACATTGAAGCCAGAGCAACCATTATGGGTCGCACTTCCTGGGAGCGCGTGAGCACCATGCCGAATAGAAGATCATTCCAGATCCAGGTCCACTGAAAGAGGGCAACAACAGCAGTAGGTGGAATGGATTGCGGGAGGAAAATGTAAATAAATGTTTTCAATGGACCGCAGCCGTCTATTTTCGCTGCATCCTCTATCTCTTTAGGAATTGTTGTGTAAAAGCCCCTGTACACAAATAGACTAAAAGGTATACAGATGGCTGCGTAGATAAGAATCATTCCAATTCTTGTATCATAGAGCGCGATGGTATTGAAGAATTTATACACCGGTATGAGATACATCTGAAAAGGGAAAAGCGTTCCGCTGTAAATGATGAGAAAAAGGAGGAAGTTAAACTTCGGTCTGAGACGAATAATGCTGAACCCCGCCATCGAAGCGGTTATTATGGCTATGCCCGCACCAACCGTTGCGTAGAGAAAGGAATTGAAAAAGTGCTTGTGTAAATTGTATTTTTCAAGAGCATTTTTTAAGTTTTCAATAAATGAGACCCTCGTGGGCAATTGGTAAAATTTTTGATTGAGAAAATCTTCAGAGCTTTTAAAAGACACCAGGAAAGTAGTCCATACAGGAAGGAGCCAGAATAACACGAGAACAATCACAATCGCGTAGAGTGGAATTTTTTGAGGATTTCTCATCATACCCCAGCCCTTGTTAATAATATAGGAGTTCTTTTCGAGCCATTCTTTTGATGTATATAGCCGAGACAGCTATAACAATAATGGATAGAAGCACGGAAATCGCTGCCCCGTATCCCATTCTGAAAAGTGTAAATGTTTCTCTGAACATGGTGACAGCGAGCGTTTCGGAAGAGCGGTACGGCCCTCCCCGTGTCATTACGTATATAATATCGAATGCCTTGAATGAATTGACCATTGCCATTGTGATGACGATTGTTGTAATCGGGCGTAACATTGGGAAAGTAACGTGAACGAAGGTTTGCCACTTGTTGGCGCCGTCTATTACAGCAGCCTCAATCGGGTCCTGAGGTAAGGTGGCCAGCCCCATGAGAAAAAGCACCATATTGACACCGAGCTGCTGCCAGGTCCATGCAATGAGCAGAGAAAAAGTGTTCAGCGGGACATTGGTAAGCCAGGACACTTTCTCATTGATCCCAAAAACATGAAAAAGATTGTTCAGCACACCGAGCTCCTTACTGAACATGTATGTCCATATTATCCCTGTCGCAACGAAGGAAATTGTGAGGGGAATAAAAAATATGGATTTAAAAAGCCTTTCCAGAACCATTCCTCGTACGAAAATTGCGATCAAGAGGCCACCCATCACGGGAAATACGAGAGTGAATCCGACCCAGATGAGCGTATTTCTGAAGGAAACGAGAAAGTTTTCATCAGAAAAAAAAGCAGTATAGTTTCTCAAGCCGATAAAAACCGGTTTTTTGAGCCCGTCCCACTCAAAAAAGCTATAGTAGATGTTTTGAAACATAGGGATCAGCAGCAGTACAAACACCAACAAAAAGGCAGGTAATATAAAAAGGTAACTTACCACATGGCCATTTTTCCTCATGAACCAACTCACTTCTTATAAGTTTTAAATATTCATTAGATTATTTCGGTACATTATACTCTGATAAATAACAGGGGCCAATCCTTTTATTGGAATGGCCCCAGAATTTTCACTTTACTCGCTTTTTGCCCAGTATTCATCTGCAATCTTATCCAGGTCTGCCAAAACCTTGTCCACAGATCCCGGGTTCAGTATGAACTCAGCAAACTTGTCAACCGCTGTTTCGCAAATCGGTGTGGGAGTTGCCTCCCAGTACCTGTTGAGTATATTGTATTTCTCATTTACGATGGCGTTCATAAGATTCACTTTGACAGGTGGCAGATAATCTGCCTTTGATTTCTGGTTTGCAGGAAATGACGTAATTTTCTCCGCGAGAAACGCATTACCCTCTGATCCCATCAACCAGTCGGCAACCATCTTTGCTTCTTTCTTATTAGGTGCATTCTCAGCAACGAGGATAGGCATTGCTTCGAGGATGATGTTTTTCCCTGCCTTCGGGTTGTGGGAGGGGAGAATAAATGCACCGATTTTTTCTTCAGGCACGCCACTGGCCGTAAGCACAGCGGTATAGAACCAGGTACCGCAGACCACCATTGCGAGCTTATCCTGGTTGAAGAGACGGGCTGCGTCTGAAAAAAGGTCTGTGGAGGGGTCTGTGAAATATCCCTTTGCCATCAAGTCCGCCCACACCTTAAATGCGTGCTTCACTCTCGAGTCTGTGTACTTCGCTCTTCCCTCACAGAGGTCCACGTAGAGATCTGGGTCTTCACCGATAATCATCTCTTCAAACATAATAAATGTCGGCCAGCGGGCTTGGACTGTGAGAAAGAGCGGAGTCACGTTGTTCTTTTTTAAAGTATCACACACCTGAATCAACTCATCCCATGTTTGTGGCTCCTTCAGGTTCAGCTTGGCGAACACGTCCTTGTTATACCACACTGGCCAGTACTCAACACCATAGACAAACCCGTAGTTTTTCCCATTGAAAGTGAACGCATCACGCAATCCCTTGGAATACTCGTCAGCGTGGTTGTCCCAGATCTCGGTGAGATCGGCAACGAGCCCCTGATCAATGAGCCCTTTCATTCTGTAGGTTGACCACCAGGTAAACAGCTCAGGGGCCTTTTCGGTTGGAAGGGCCGCTCGTACAGCCGCTATGAACACATCAGTTGTTGGATAGGGTGTTGGTGTAATACCGACACCTATTTCCTGTTTCGTACGCTGCCCTGTTTCTTCGAAGTAGGGCTGGAAGTTTGGATTTCCACCCTTGTCGTGCATAAGCACCACGTCAACTTCTTTAGGTTTTTCCACCTCTTCCTTCGGCCCTCCTGCAAACGCAAGCGAAGCGCCGAGGAAAATACCTACAAGGCACATCATAAATAAACGTGTTTTTAAACTCCTCATACTTACCTCCTTTGGATTTTAGTCAAAATAAAAACCACCCCACTCATATTTTTAAATTTTTTTATCACCTCCTTTTATATATGTGAAATTATGTATGATTTGTACGGCCTCATTTATAAGACCCTGTTTCTCACCCAATTCTTCTGCACGAGCCCCTTTCAATGAGCTGCTGTTTCACCTTCAGGACATGTATGTCCTGGGGTTTATTTTTCAACCTATTGATCATGAGCTCACCACCGATTTTTCCAAGTAAATCGGTATTGATGTTCATTGTTGTAATCCGGGGTATGAAAGGCTGATTATAATCAAGGGTATCACCGGGGGCGATTATCGATACATCCCCTGGCACCTTTAGATTCAAGTTATTCAGCGTAACTATAACACGCGCAGCAAGATAATCATCATGGGCAAAGAAAGCAGTCGGTTTATCCTTTGCAGAAAAAAGAATCTTCAACTTTTCTTGAAGTTCCTCCATGTTATACAGATCAATTGTTATTCTATTTCCTGGAGGAAAAATCAGCCCGTATTCATCTATGGCTTTTTTAAAACCTACGAACCTATCTGCAAGCACAGAAGGCAGGTCCGGCCTCTTGTACTCGATATATGCGATCTTTCTGTGTCCTATTTTGATGAGGTAGAGGGTGCCTTCATAGGACCCTTGAAAATCATCGACGCACACTGAATGGAATTTGTCCTGATAGTTGCTGTTATTGATGATTACTACCGGAATACCCTGATCTTCGAACTGGGTAAAAAGTTCCTTATTTCCGTAATGAATTGAAAAGATTGCACCGGTTCCGGACGAAATGATTTTTTTAAAAACTTCATGGGTTTTTAATCCTGAATTTACCGGTATCATTACCGGATAATACCCTTCTCTCGTTATGACAGACTCGAGTTGGATGATCATACGCCGAATAAAATTCCATTCAAACGCCTTTTCGTAATCTTCGTGTACCAGTATTGCGATATGAAATGACTCTTTTTTTGCGATTGATGACGCATAAAGGTTCTTTCTGTACCCGAGCTTTTTTGCAGTAGCATATACTCGATCTTTGACTGACTTTGATATTTTTCCCTTTCCGCTTAAAACGCACGATGCGGTAGAAAGTGAAACTGCTGCCTCTTTTGCTACATCCTTAAGAGTTACTTTGCTCATATAGTTCTATCTTCGATGAAAAGGAGTAGAAAATCAGTAAGAAAAAAATAACACCCTCAATTACTGCGATTAGGTAAAATATTAATGAAGCGTTTCGATAACATTTTACTTATAGCTATTCGCTTGTCAATATTTATTTAAACATTCTTAGTAAATTTCTTAGATTTTTTTATAGGATAAAAAGGGATGTCATAAAATATACGGAAACCTCATTATCTGAAGGTATGAAACATATTTATTTTATTGCATCAATTATTGATTGAATATTTTCCCGGGGGGTTCCAGGAATAAATGCACCGCTTGGTGCAAGGATATATCCGCCATTATTATCAGTAGCAACGTCAATGCATCGCTTGCATTCCTTTGAAATTTCCTCTGGATCCCCCTTCAATATGAGCTCAATTGGACTCAAATTACCCATCAGACACACCCCGTCCCCTACTATTTTTTTAACTTCGGAAATATCGGCTGCGAAATACAACACATCAATTCCAAGGTCAACGATTCGACCGAGCACATGCGAAATATTTTTCTCACAAATATGAAATATCTTAATCGCATAGGAGAACTCCTGCGCGACATGGGAAAGATAGGGAAACACAAACTCTTCAAAATGATCTGGTCCAACACGCGCCGGTGTATGATCGAACAAGTATATACGTTTCAGATGTCCATTCACGCTCTCTTGGGTTTTCAACCATGTAATGATAAAATCGGTAATCATGCGTAATAATTGATGGATCAGGTGAGGGTAGTCGTGGAGACCAATTAAAAAATTCTCATACCCTATCACTAAAGCGGCTGTTTCGACAGGGCCCATAGTAAAAGCAAATCCATCTAAATACCCATATTTTTCAATATATTTTTTATCTATGTTGTCCCAAAAGTAGCGGTATTGCTCGAGCACCTTCGGCATCAGTCCATCCTTTTTCGGGTCAGGTGGTCTGAGATTGGCTATCTCTTGGATTGTTTTCCCGTCGGATTGCGCATGCAGCGTCTTTGGACAACGGGGCTGAGGACTGAGGGGGTTATTTTCTCGTTGAACTAATTCGCATCCAAATGCAGAGGGTTCAACAATACCACAACCAAAATCAGGATATATACCAGGGACAATCATCATTTCAGGAAACTCATCCTGAAAGGCGCATTGCAGTTTCAATTTTAGCTGCGCATCGAATAAATAATCCATTACATTAACGCTAAAAAGTTCACAAATGTAGGGAGAGCTAATGCAACAAACTACAGGGGTCCTGTCAGGGTGTTCACGTTTTATCGCCCGAACAAAGCTTTCTAAAACCTCATTAGAATGGCACGGCATATATAGAAACTCCTTGAATATAAATAGTAATAGGAAATTTTATTTTGGAAATGCTATCGGATATGTACCGAACTTTTTTACTGCGTTTATCATTGTCCAGAATGTGTCAGGGGACACCCCACTGTGAATACTATTGCTTGAGCTAAAGATATGGCCTCCTCCGGGAGAGGCAATCTGGATGATTTTCTTTACCTCATCGACCACCTCCTGCTCAGTCCCAAAAGACAGCACGTGCCCGCAGTCTATGTTTCCCAACAGCGTGATTTTTTCTCCATATTTTTTCTTTACCCAGCCGATATCCATCCCTGCCGCAGGCTCGATACTATGAAGGCCGTCTATTCCCACCTCGTTAACCAGTATATCCAAAAGCACAGTGGTGTTTCCATCAAGGTGTTTGATATATGGGACCCCGTGGCGATGGCACTCATCAACGATCTTTTTGAGGTGGGAAGCCATAAACCTCCGGAACATATCTGGAGAAATCAGAGGGCCTCCTCCGTAGCACCAATCCTCAGCCCCCAGAATTCCGTCAACACCCATCTCAAGCTGTGCTCTCAGTAAGGACAATACCCCTTCCGTCGTCGCTTCCATATATCGTTCTACCAATCTCGGTTCATCAATCATTGTCTGGAGAAAAAGAGGCAAATAGGGTAAAAAGGTAGGGCACGCGATATCTGCTGCCCCTAATACAAACATCCCGTCCTCCTGTGCATTCTCCTTTTCAACAGCAATTCTGATAGACTCAAGCCCATCCTGAAGACAGGGGTGCAGTGGTGAGGTTTTGGCCTGCTTCAGATAGTCAACGTATCTTCGTAGCTCCTTGATTCCGCCTTCTTTTATGGAATCACCTATGGTCACACATATATCACTTTCTTCTTCGTACTTCTCGATGGACCAAAAACCGTATTCCTTGCTCTCAATGTGAAAGGAGTTCTTTTCAATCTCGCGAATAGTCACATCAAAGATGTAATTGGCGGTAATATTATCCGGAAGTCCCATGTCAACGGCAACCACGTAATCAGTTGGCCTGTACCAAAACATATCAAAACCCACTTTCTCGTACATTTCAAGCATCCCTTCTACATTCTCCTTGATGATTGCCCTTCTTGCTTCTCCCCCCTTCATGCTCGCCCTGATACCTGCAGCTTTCGACTCACCGGTGCCAAATCCCGTGATTCTCCTTCCCAACACACTATTCAACACAGGATTAGCGACTGTGAGCTCAAATATAGGAACTCTATCCGGCTCTTCATGAGATAACGTTTTCTTCACTCGTTCTTTTTTAGTCATTTTCTCTTCCTCCATAAACAGGATGTAAACGGAACATTCCAGTTATATTATCCGATACAATTCATACATATTATGGAGATATATGTATTCCTAACAAGTCAGTACTGTATCCTGAAAGATACTACAGAATGAAATAATCGAAAAGATTTCCTAATAAATTACCTCTTTTCCCCTGAGGGTGTTGTAACTATAGTTTCCATTAGTTATACAACTACACTATTATTTTTTTTCTATTAAAAAGAGGGCTATCATGAAGTTAATATCAACGAATATTGAAAAACACTATCACGATCAAATTGTGAAATTCGGAGGGTCACGTAATCAGACCCAAGAAATATTTGCGTTTACACTCTCAACCTGTATGTGGTGTGCACTTGGGAAAAAGTGGCTCAAAGAAAGAAGCTATAGCTTTTCCTATCTGGATATTGATAAAATTACGATCGAAGAAAGAAACCAGTTGAAATCCAAGCTCAAAGAACTTATCGGTGAACAGCTTCGATTTCCTTTGCTTATAATCGATCAAAAGAAATGGTGTGTGGGATATGATCCCTTAAAGTGGGAGGAGATTTTAAATGAGTAAAAAAAAACACCCCAGAATGTTCAAAAATACGTGGGGAATATAGCTCAACGATACGGCTGGAAATTAAATACACACGAAGAAATGCTTGGCATTCTTGTTACAGGTCTTATGGAAAATTTCAACCGATTAGGGTATTACAACTGCCCCTGTCGCGATAGTCAGGAAGACCCGAAGCTTGATAGAGACATAATCTGTCCTTGCGTGTATGCACGAGAGGCTGATGTTGAAGAATATGGCCACTGCTATTGCGCTCTTTTTTTCAGTAAAGACTTCGATATGTCTGGGGAGATTACCATGATACCAGAACGACGCCCCTATAGGGCATTCCCTGAACCGAAGATTTAATTTTCCTCTTAATGCATGTTCTTCGAACGGCATTACAAACTTGTAGAAAACTGAAGAGTTTCGATAAAATTGTACAGAGTATATCTTACTAATGTACAGGTCTCTGAGAAGGTACTGTGTAATATGTATTTTTACTCATTATTCTAATTATGGCCCATAATTTTAATTATGGCCAGATGCCTCTTACCTTGTAGCTTTTCACCAGACGTGTAACGGCGACTATGCCTGCAGCCGTTCTCATATCAATATTATGATTCTCCTTTGTTTCCCACACATTATTAAAAGCGGCTTTCATCCATGACATAAGCTTATCGTTCACGAAATCTTCGCTCCAGTGATCTCCATTTCTATTCTGTACCCACTCGAAATAAGATACGGTGACACCTCCAGCATTTGCCAGAATATCTGGGATGACTACCTTTTTATTCTTGTACAAAATGACATCTGCCTCAGGAGTGCAGGGACCGTTTGCTGCTTCAGAAATTATGAGTGCCTTGATCCTTTTAGCATTCTCACTTGTAATGACGTTTTCCAGAGCCGCGGGAACAAGAATATCCACATCTAATTCAAGCAGCTGTTCATTGGTGATAGTCTCAGCCCCCGGGAACCCCACAACTGACCTTTTTTTACTTCTCATTTTGTAATCAAAGACACTCTGCCAGTCCAAACCCTTTTTATCAATTATGGCGCCTTTACTGTCTGAAACAGCAATCACCTTTGATCCTGCCTCCTGCAACAATCGATGGCTGTGAACACCTGCGTTTCCATACCCCTGAATTGCTAATCTTATATGATTGAGCGAGATACCCAACTTTTCACATGCATATGCGATACAAAGAAAAAGACCTCGAGCTGTAGCTTCAAGTCTCCCATGGGATCCACCAAACTCCATAGGCTTACCAGTAAAAACACCGTAAATAGTTCCTCCCTTCATCATAGAGTAGGTGTCTGTCATCCAGGCCATGATTTTCGGATTGGTGTAAACGTCAGGAGCTGGAATGTCCCTCTCAGGGCCAATAATAGGTGCAATAGCTGCAGCATAGCGTCTGGATAAACGCTCAAGTTCCCCTTCGCTCAGTTCTTCCGGGATTACAGCTATTCCGCCTTTCGCTCCACCAAAGGGGAGGTTCATAACCGCTGTCTTCATAGTCATCCATGCGGCAAGGGCTTTCACTTCGTCAAGAGTAACCTGAGGGTGAAACCGTATACCTCCTTTCGTTGGTCCACGAATATCGCTATGCTGGACGCGATACCCTATGAAGGTTCTAATGTCTCCGTTATCCATCTTCAATGGGAGACTAACCTCCACCACTCTTTTAGGATATTTTAGAATCTCAATATATTTATGATCCTCATGAGGCACGTATTTTTTTACGTTATCTAATTGTTTGCAGTAATTATCAAAAGGATTTTTTTCTGCCATTGATGCATCCCCTCTCTTGTTTTCATCCTGATTTATTTTTGTTATCAGGTTATGAAGTAAGTAATCCTAAAAATATAATAAAGTTCATAATAGAAATATTTATTGCTTATTTTATTACATTGTAATGAAAATAGTTTATTATATATATCATAGTCAATGCTAAAAGGCAAATAAATAGGTAGTTTTTTCCGTTATAAAGTCCTTTTATAGAGTTTCGAGATTTTTAGATTCAATTTGATTAAATTTTCATTTATTGGTATTACATTCTAAAGAAAATATGGATTATATAGTATATTTCTATTGTCAAAGAAATCATTGAATTATTCAAATGGAAGAAAATCATAGAGATAAATTTCTCAGAGAGGAATACATTTCGCGCATCAACCGCGTTATTGACTACATTGAATCCAATATCAGTGATGAACTTTACCTAGATAAACTTGCCCATGTTGCCAATTTTTCTCCCTTTCATTTTCATAGAATCTTCAGTGCAATCATAGGCGAACCACTGAATCAGTTCATACAGAGAATTCGTCTTGAAAAAGCAGCCACTTATCTCATCGAAAATCCCAAAAGCTCTATCACAGAAATCGCCTTTGATTGTGGATTCTCTAGCTCCTCTTCCTTTGCCAGGGCATTCAAAGACTACTTCCATATGAGTGCCACTGAATGGAGGTTGAAAGAATATAAGAAAAAAAGCAAGATTCGTGACACAAACAGCAAAAATGGAAAAATAAAAAGCAATATACGAAAAGACGGAATCATTTCCTCCATCTATATTAATGACACATCCATTAATCAAGGAAGGAGGAGCAAAATGATTAACAAACAAACACTCAATGTCGAAGTCAAAGAGATACCGGAAATGCACGTGGCCTACGTCCGCCACATAGGTCCGTACAAGGGAGACACGGCACTTTTTGCACGTCTGTTTACCAAACTTTTCAAGTGGGCTGGTGCCCGGGATCTCTTACACTTCCCGGAAACAAAAGTAATAACCGTCTATCACGATAATCCGGATGTGACAGACGAAAGCAAGCTGAGAACAAGCGTGTGCATTACAGTTCCTGAAGACACAAAGGTGGAAGGGGAAGTGGGGAAAATGGCCATCCCGGGCGGCAAATATGCCGTGGCACATTTTGAGATTCTAGAAAATGAATATGAAGATGCCTGGAACGCACTCTATGGTACGTGGCTGCCAGACAGCGGCTATCAACCAGATGATCGACCTCCCTTTGAGCTTTACCTCAATGATCCAAAGGAGCATCCCAAACATAAACACATTGTTGCTATTTATATACCGGTGAAACCTCTATAAAAGTGTGCGGAATTTATCCCGTGGAATTAATTTTGAATGGTGAAAGCTGAAGCTCGAGCTCCGCAGAGCCGATGAAAAGGATTGAAAAAATGCCCATCCTACGTGCTGCGTCCACGTTTTCCTCCAAGTCATCGATAAAAACAGTCTCTGATGGAGCTCGACATTCAGACTTCAAGATTTTTCGGTAAAAACGCTGGTCCGGCTTTGCTACCCCCAATAAATAGGATGCATAGACCGCGTCGAAGGAGTCGTAGTTACCCAGCTGTTGATGCAGCCTATAGTGGGATTCGATGGTGTTTGTTCCCACAACAACCCTGGTCTTCTCCTTCAATTGTGAAACGATCTGGATCATAGTCGGATCCACACATGGATGAAAGTAACGAGCAAAGAGGTCTTCGCTAATGGTGAGCCCCGTTTCTTCTGCCATGCGCCTCCAGAAGGATGCTGGAGACAGCTTCCCGGTCATCAAACGTTGCCAATCATCTCCTGTACGCCTGTAGAATTCCGGAACGGTTACTCCAAGGTAGGTCGCGATCAAGGTCAAAAAATCATTGTTGCGGCTAACAACACCGCCCATATCAAAGATGAACAACCCGATCCTGTGCATTAGCATCCGCTTTCTTTAAAAAAGTACTTTTTCATACCAGATCTTTCAAGATGACCGCAGAAGGATTGCTTTGATAAGAAAATAAAATGACCCCTTATGTTATCAATGTACTTTAATATAAACAGGAGCACTCATAGGATCTAGCGGTATCGCTTGCGTAAGTTCTCCGACCTGTCCGCTGGAATCTTGTACTGTCTGAGTATCCTTTTTGTGCTTCGGTCAGTCTCCCGTCTGTCCAAAATAATTCGAGCGCCTGTTGCGGTTTCTAGGATATGAAAAAAATCCTTGTTTCTTTTTATTGCATCGACTAGATCGTACATGTTGCGAACTCTTTTCCCGTTCACATTAGAGATGATCTCGTAGTACAAATCTTCATAACCCATGTTGACTTCATCGGAAAGTACATCAACGATCACAACCACTTCTTCCCCCTTTTCGGTAGGCTCTCCATACAGATATGTGTACAAGAGGTTAGGTGGTGCATCATACCACCATTCATTGCCAAACTCCATAATAAGATTCTCGGTAAGGGGAGAAAAAATGAAGCCCCCATAAATATAATACACAGGTTCAACGTCGTATTGCTCAGAGGGGACCAGCCTGCAGGCTATAGAAGGAACTATGAACTCAATAGGAATAGCATATACGGCTCCATCTCTCAGTACCTGGATAATCGCAGTGTCACCGACGTGCTTGTTCTGTATAATGTATTTATACGAAGTTCTCTCACCACTTCGAAAGCCAATTGTGCCATCATCGGCAATAGCCTCTCCGTCAATAGAAAGAATCACATCGTCCGGCAGGAGTATATTCTCTACAGGGGAACCAGGATACACCTTCCTTACGAGTATTCCCGACTGACCATCATCCATACCGTAGTATGCCCTCATCGAGGGGTTTTCCATCGTCTGTGTCATTATTGCAAGATCCGGTATCCCGTCATAGGAACCATCCTCGATATCCTTAAGGAAGTGCCGAATAACAGGAACAGATACCATATATCCCTCCTCATCACTCCATCCGGACATCATCGCAATGCCAACTATTTTCCCATTGGAAATAACTGGACCACCGCTGTTACCCCCATGGATGGGTGCATCTATCTGGCAAGAGAGCAGGGTTGTGGAGCTGTGCACGTAACTCTCGTGGCTCACCCGGGAAACGATGCCCTTTGTTATGGTAAGCTGTTCTGCAAAGTTTGGATAGCCGTATACCGTTACTTCATCCCCAACCAGGGGAAGCTCTCCGACTTCCAGTGGAGACACATCAGGATAAAAGCTCCTATCTCTTACCTCCAGCACTGCAAGGTCGCATTCGTGGGCAACAAACTCCACTTTTGCCACATATTTTTTCGTTTGGCCTGTTCGCTTCACTTTGATAAATGTCTGATCGCTCACCACGTGAGCATTCGTGAGTATAAGGTCGTCGTTGATGATGCAACCCGATCCTTCCCATTCGTAATGGCCATCCATCTGCCAGGGAGTCATGTAGCTATGCTCATTACTCGTGGCGTATATTTTAACTATGTTTTCCTTTATCTGATCATCACCAAAACTCAGTGAATATCCGAAAATTAATATGAACACAAAGATCAATATGTGTAGTTTCCTCATGAAGAACTCCTCGAAATAATAAGATATAGAAGGATATTAGAATCCACTCTTTTTTAAAATACAATATACACCACAACCAAAAAACTCTCAGATTGAAACTTTCAAAGTATTATTTGCGCCACCTACATCCCCCTACACGTTTGCAAGATATTAATAATAAATAATGGATCTTTTCCAAACATTTTTTCCCTATTTTAATGGAGTCGATACGTATTTCTTGTAATGAGGTCAATTAGTGGATGTTTTTACGTAATTCTTTGGGATAAAATCAGCAAATCGGAAGGTTGATAATGAAAAATAGTCTTTGTATGCCTTTATACTCTCATCTGATGGAAACAAATGAGATGCAAGCATCGGAAACTCATTAAACTCACTTTTAAAAGCCCTTCTATGACCAATGTTCATTGCCAAATGATAGAGTGGATGATCAAGATGAAATGGAAACCTTCTGATTATAGACGAAAGTTTTGTAAATTCCTTAAAAACCCATAGTCTCCCGGCCTGAAGTTCAAAAGGTGTCATATTTTTTGGAATATAAACAACCGTTTTGTGATCATAGTGCTTCCAGTTGTCTATTATTAATCTCCCCTCCCTTTTGTATTGTGTATATATCTTGGTACCGGGATATGGGGTTAAGACATTTAATGATGCAGAACTAATTTTATTTTTTTCTAGAAAATCAAGCGTTTCAGGAAATATGTCTTTTGTATCGTCATCAAAACCAAATATCATTGAAGCATGAAAATAGATGCCAAAACTTTCCACCTTCTTAATCGCTTCTTTAATACTTTCGATGCTCTTAA
>JGI24422J19971_10001001_pt1 | contig 16752 bp, 11 predicted proteins | sample DeeMarSWOR152_54_FD_19971 | JGI IMG/M metagenome (IMG submission 19971) | reverse complement strand
CGCTATGTTCATGTATGGACAGGGTTTCCCTGCCAGAGTTGACCTGGAGTCTCTCTATGGGGTCGCTTTTCAGTATGCTGATAAAACGCTAAACAATGCTGGGTATACCGGCAACCATGGTATTTCGAGTGAACTCGAATCGGCTAACCGGTATATTGAGGCTGTTTCCCAAGGGGCCGAACCATTGAATTTTGTCCTTTTTGTCCCCACAGGATTCGGTAATATGGCCGGAAAAATCGTACCTAATGGCAGAGACAGATGATGCTGGTAAAGTTTTTACTGCACAATTCAATAATGGTAAGGAGACCTGGCAGTAACAGAAACACTCAAAAGCCACTACGTTGTTACGGTTAAATGTTGGTCAATATAACTTTTTGCTAGTAGATGGTGGTGGCTCTTGCAATCCGTTCAGAATAAGCGTGCTAAACCATGAACGGTGGTCAAGAAAGGATCAGTTTGCCCTTTGACAGACTCAAGGCGAATAGGTTACTAAACTACATTCGTAGAACAGTTTAAAAATGTTACAGTAGGGATATAGTAGGCAAGTTAATAAGCTAAAGTTTTTGGGAAAATTCAAACTGCTGTATTCTTTGGCATAGCTTACCTTGTGCTTTAGACCTGAGTACTATGCTACACAAAAGGAGGAAAAAATGGAGCTTCTGAAAAGACTTTGTGAAACTCGGGGAATCCCCGGAAGGGAGGAGGCGATCCGTGTCATCGTCCGAGATGTGTTAAGTGCCCATGTGGACGAGATCACGGTGGACAGGCTGGGGAACCTTATCGCTCATAAAAAGGGGGCTGGACCAAAGGTGGTAGTAGCCGCTCACATGGACGAGATTGGGTTTGTGGTGTCCAATATAGATGAAGAAACGGGGTTCCTGCACATCCAACGAGTAGGTGAGTTTGACGCCCGCACGTTAATTGCTCACCGGGTGATGGTCTATACAAGAGGTGGTGCAATTCACGGGCTTATTGGCGGCACCAAACCGACTCAGATTCTCACGGAGGAAGAGCGGAGGAAAATACTGGAGATAAAGGATCTATTCGTTGATGTTGGGCTTTCCGGTAAGGAAGCCAAAGAAAAGGTGCGCATTGGCGATCCGGTAATCCTTACAGAAACATTCGGTGAGGTAGGGAACCTCGTTACCGGCAAGGCGCTCGATGACCGATTGGGTCTATATGTAGGGATCGAGGCAGTAAAAAAACTTGGCAAGCACGAAGCCGACATCTACTTTGTGGCCACTGTGCAAGAGGAAGTGGGGCTGCGAGGAGCGCGGACATCAGCCTTTGCCATTACTCCTGACATTGGAGTGGCATTGGATGTGGCCGTTGCCTGTGACGTACCCGGCGTAGCATCTCATGAGCAGGTAACCCATCTTGGCCAAGGCGTAGCGATCACAGTAAGGGATATGGGGGCCATCTCCCATCCCGGGCTTGTGCAGTATCTGGTAGACTTAGCCGAAGAGCGAAAGATACAGTATCAGCTTAATGTAGTGTGGGGGCGGGCTGCCACTGACGCTGGTACAATCCAGTCCGCCCGGGAAGGTGTAGCTGTTGTCATCCTCTCTTTTCCCACTCGTTACGTTCACACTGTGGTCGAGGCTGCACATAAGGCCGATATCGAGGCTGCAATTAACCTGCTCATTGCCTTCCTTGAGACCTGCCATGAGGTCGACCTCCAGCTATAACGCCGCGTGTCGTCCACAGAGGCGTATTAAGGGAGGGTGTTGAAATGCGAGCAAGTATGTTTTGTTCTAGGGTATGAAGGTAATGGCAACTTTTGACCTCTTGCTGTATAATCCCCAGTTTATAGGCTGGGAGTTTGTGAAACAGGAGTAGTGCTTGATTGAAGGCAAACTCTTGAAGGAATGCGCTACGTAGGCTATTATGAATGTGATATGGATTATAGCGGACACTTTTCGGCAAGACCATCTAGGATGTTATGGTAACAGGATTGTCCAGACTCCATCGTTAGATGCACTTGCAGCTAAGTCCATACGTTTCGACCGCCATTACGCTGCTAGCTTCCCGACCATGCCGGCACGTGCCGATTTCCTTACCGGGCGTTGGACGGGATGCTTCATGCCATGGTGGCCTCTCCCCAGAAACCTCGTGGTTCTACCTCAAATCCTCTCAACGAACGGTTTTACAACTGTAGGGATCGTTGATACACCGTTCTACATACGACGCTATGCTATGGGCTATGACCGTGGCTTTCAAAATTTTATAGAAATACCTGGACAGCTATATGACATTGGTTTAGCGGGAGACGAGCGCAAGACATGGCGCTTTGAATTCGAACGCTTTGCTCCTCAAACATATATCAAGGCGATGGAATGGCTTGAGATGCACTACAAAGAGGACTTCTTCTTATATATAGATACCTGGGACCCGCACGAGCCGTGGGATGCTCCCGCTTATTATACCGAACTTTATTGGCCCGACTACGATGGAGAACAGGTAAATGCTGCCTACGCCCACTGGTACGATGTGCCCGGTTTAACCGAAGAACATGTACAGAAGGCACATGCCTGCTACTGCGGCGAGTGCACAATGGTTGATACCTGGATTGGCTATTTCCTGAGGCGCATGGAGAATATGGGTCTGTTAGATAAGACAGCCATCATATTCACCAGTGACCATGGCTTTTACTTTGGAGAACACGATGGCCTTTTCGGAAAGACGGTCCGAGCTTACCCGGGTATCGTACCTTTTTGGGAGGAGACAGACAATAGTCGTAAAGCTTGGACGCGGTCACCGCTTTTTGAAGAAACAGCCTTGTGTCCTCTTTTGATATATATTCCCGGATTAAAGCCGGGGGTGTATAAGGGCTTGACTTCTGCAATCGACCTGATGCCAACCGTCCTGAACATAATGGGGCAGAAGATTCCTGACGAAGTGGAGGGTCGCTCACTACTCCCCATGGTTAAAGACACCAGCATTAAAGGCCATGAGTTTGTCATTACTGGTCATCCGTTCGCAAATCGAGGTACGATCATTCGTTCGGTGGATGGTAAAGAGCGCCCGGTGCAAGTTGACTTGGACACAACCGTCACAACAGATAAATGGTCTCTGCTCTACAGCACCCAACCCGGTGAGTCCTGGCTCTATCACCTGCCTTCAGACCCGAGGCAGGAAAAGAACGTCATATACGAGCACCCGGAGGTGGCCAAGGAGCTCCACCAGTTGCTGGTAAAGTTCATGCATGATTACAACGTGGCACCAGAACTGCGTGACCCACGATCAGAGCTAAAACTCTAGTGCATTTTCCGAAGACACCATACTTGTTTATTATGTTCTTCTTTCCCCAGGCTTATGTATCCTCATAACCCTGCCACGTTCATCCGCAAGTTTTTTATAAACCTACCTGTCTCTAATGGTCTTTCAATACATTCATGTCTGTTTACTTCTTGTATCTCCTTTTTAATACCGTCAATGAAATGAATCCCCTTCAAGAATTCATCATATCGAGTAATAGAGAAACCTTCACAAGACTGTCATCTTCTTTCATAAATCATAGTCATGAGATAGGTATGGTTTTCGCAGAATTTGGAGAGTATAATTGCGGAAATCGAAAGTATGAGGTTGTATCCAACTTGGGAAGGAGGATTCAATGATGACTGAACAAACACACGAAAACCGGCAGTATCAATCTCCATGGGGTATGATGGAAGAAGAACAACAGGCCACGTCAGACATTGTGCGGCTGGGCATGAGCAATACAAGTGTAGTATATACAGACGACGGCGTAATAGTAATTGATGTACCGCTGGGCAACCGATTTGGTCATAAGGCTGTTGAGGCAATCAGGAGGCGGACGGACAAACCAATTTATGCCATTATATATACTCATGGTCATATAGACCATATCTGGAGCGTGCCGGTATTTTTTACCGAAGCCGAAACCCACAAGTATGCCAGGCCCCACATTATCGGGCACAGGAATGTAGCACGGCGCTTCGACCGCTACCAGCGATTGAGGGGCCAACATGAGTATATCAACACTATCCAGTTTGCCATCCCACCAGGTCAGCCGATCATACCGCAGCAGTTCTATTACCCGGATATCACCTTTGATGATGCGATGCAGTTTAAGTTTGGTGGTCTAACCTTCGAGTTATACAGCTATTACGGTGAGACTGATGATTCGCTCTGGGTATGGATTCCCGAGCGGAAAACGGCACTCGTTGGCGACCTTCTTATCGGCGGTGTTCCTAATATTGGTAATCCCTTTAAGGTCCAGCGGTGGGCACTTGAATGGGCACAGGCACTGGAGGCAGTTGCCGGTAAGAACCCAGACTTTGTTATTTCCGCCGGGCAGGTCTTGAGCAAAGACCTGGCAAAGGACGTCCTATTGGATACTGCCAGATACCTTAGGCGCATAGAGGATGAAGTCGTGCGTCTGCTAAATGAGGGCTACTGGATTGAAGATATCATAGATAAAATCAAAGTTCCAGAAGATCTTGCTCAGAAGCCATGGCTCCAACCAACATACGGACACCCCATCTTTATAATTCACGGTGTACACCGCCGATATGCAGGTTGGTATAACGGTAACCCGGCTGATCTTTTCCCCGCAAGAAGTACAGAAATTGCCGCTGAGGTTGTAAAACTAGCAGGTGCTGATAAAATATTGCGGGAAGCCCAACATCTTAAAGCAAATGGTAAAATCCAGCTAGCGCTTAATGTCATCGACTTTGTAGTGAAGGGAACTCAGGATAAATCAGTGCGAAAAGAAGCTCTTCTGCTGAAATCAGAACTACTCGAGGCAAGGGCGGAAGTGGAACCAAGCTATATTGCCCGTAACATCTTCCGTGCTGGCGTCACTCTAATAAAGCAAGAGGCAGATAGTCTTTAGAGATGACTATGAAGACGCATCATTACGATTTAACTTGAATGATAGGGAGAACAACTACTTACGCTTTCCGACTTATCAAGTTGTTTATCGTTTTAGATTGTACCTCTTTAATACAGCAGGAACTACGCTGCAGTCCCTGCTCTTCAGCTTTTTTAAGCCTTACTTGAAAATATTCATTATCCGGTTGCCGTCATGTCAATACAATGTAATCCAGGTTAGTATATTCCGGAAGGTTCATGTTTTAGGCTCTTTATCTATCTTGACCAATGGTTATTTGACGTTTCTGTTGATTTAGATGATAATTAAGGCGATTAGGGAGTCGGACAATCGACTGCGTAACTGCTAGTTGATTTTCATGTGCAANGGNGTGGNATGCCCGTTGNTTTTTNTTAGNNAAATCTANAANNAGAGGTGCTAAANAGTGAAAGTAGACTTCACCAAGTTGGATAGAGCCTTCAATCCCAGGACTGTGGCGGTAGTAGGCGATAGTAAACGCAATGGTTATCAGTGGCTGACGACTTATGGTAGCTTAAAGGGCAAGCTCTATTCGGTTCAGATCAACCGCGAGGCAATTGAAGATATTAAAAAACGGGGAGTACCCAATTACCTCAGTTTGCTGGATATACCGGACCCGATAGACTTAGCTGTAGTATCGGTACCGCGCTCGGTCTCACTTAAGATTCTAGATGATTGCATCCAGAAAGATGTAGCCGCAGCCTTTTTCTTTACTGCTGGCTTTGCCGAGACGGGAACCGAGGAAGGCATCAAGCTAGAACAGGCACTCAAAGAAAAGGCAGAAGCGGCCAATTTCCATCTCATCGGTCCTAACTGCATGGGCTTGTTCAATCCCACGGTTGGTATTCGGCAGATACCTTTCCAGTACGTTGGCAAAAGTGGACCACTGGGCCTTATATCACAGAGCGGTACCCACGCTCTAGACTTCAGTCTGGCTGCTCATCTTCAGGGATTAGACATCAACAAATCAGTCAGTTTTGGCAATGGGACGGTTTTGGATTCTCCAGACTACCTGGAGTATTTCGCTCAAGACCCAGAGATCAGCGTCATCGGGATGTATCTGGAAGGTGTGAAGGATGGCCAGAGATTCATGAAGGTGTTGAAGGAGGTCTCTACCAAGAAACCGGTGGCTATCTGGAAGGGGGGACGAACCGGAGAAGGTTGGCGCGCCATTGCCTCGCATACTGGTTCGCTGGCCGTACCTTGGACAATATGGAATTCGGCAGTCAGGCAGTGCGGTGCTGTTAACGTGGCCAGCATGGAAGAATTGGTGGATACCCTGAAGGCTCTTCACTACCTCCCACCCGTTCGGGGTGACCGAGTAGCAATAACCGGAGGCTCCGGCGGGCAATCGGTAGCCATCGCTGATGTCTTTTCTGAGGCGGGCCTGGAGGTACCACGACTATCTAAAGCATCCTATGACGAGTTGTCTACCTTTTACAGTCTAATTGGAGGGGGATATCCAAACCCGATAGACGTCGGCAATCCAAATGCGGCGCAGATGAAGCGNATTCTNGAAATTCTGGAGCGGGACACGAACACCGACATTATCATCCTGCTNGCGATGGCCCGCTTTGGCACGCCAGAGCAAATGCAGAGTCAAGTGGACATGATGGCCGATATTAAGCAAAGGGGGTCGAAGGCTGTTGTGGTAGTTGTGCCTTACTCCACTCCCGAGGAGATGCGGCGGGCAAGAGAGCTAACCCAGAAGTTTCAAGAGAAGGAGATCCCGTGCTTCCCATCAATTGAACGAGGCGCCTGCGCATTAAAGAATGTCCTAGACTACTACTCGTTTATGAATAGTGACGGTGCATAGCCAGCCTATTCCTGTATAAAAAGATACTATAATATTCCATTTCCCCTTTCAGAGGTCAGAAGATATTTCAATGGCAATATTTCCTTCGGGTATTCCACACACTCCAATCACTGTATCACAGCTATAGTTATTGCTGATGCTACGCATTGAGTCTTTGAGCTGACGGCGATATAATACAAGGGTGATTCTCTGGATTCATTGTGGAGGTAACTGGAGTGTCCACTCGAGATACTCAGGCAATCAAGAGGCTTAAAAGCTCTATTGCTGAAGGTAAGAATTGGTATGTAGCCTTGCTTGAAGCCACTCGTCTCTGGAGCAGTCCTGAAGAGGACTACAACGGGCGACATTATCAGTATCTTGTTGACAACGAAGCTTTCGATTGGCTAGTTCTGGCGGAGAGGTTATGTGAAGAGCTCGATGGACTTATTCCAGAAAAGGAGCGAACAATTCTTCTTTTCTTCGGCATACCACCGATAGAATTGTCTAAAGACGAGTTTAAGAATCTAATCGGCGCTTCTAAATACCAGACCTACCTCAACTATTTCTATGGCATCCTCGTGGAGGAATTTCTCATTCTGGCTGTAATCGAAGAGATACGAAAGAAAAGGAGAGTTACAGGCTTGAACAACGATAACGGTGTAGTTGACGAAGCCTACCAACGCATTTATGGTGCCACTCAATTTGCCCTTTTAAAGCAGTTCCGAAAGGAGAGACATTATCCTCAACTAAAGGTTACACGCTTGAGCGAGCTTAATGAATTCACCTACTGGCTATTTAAATATCGTGTAAAGACTAGCGATAAATCCTGCGTAGCTAGCGATACCAAAAAAGCCCTGACAAGGTTGCATGCAGTATTAAACTTCAAAGCTAAGTCAGTTCTCGCTTCCGCCACTGAAGGCCGAGAGCTGTCAGCTATCAGCCGAGGGTTAGCTCAGTTGAGATAATTCCTGGTGTAATCTCTTCAATTTATCTTCAAGCATAGCAAGCTTTTGTTTCTCCCTTTCGACAACCTGAGACGGTGCTTTGCTTAAAAAGGCATTATCATGTAGCCTGGCTTCAAGTTGGGCAATTCTTCCCTTGATCTCCTCCCCTTCCTTTACCAGTCGTTGTTCTTCAGCAAGCCGGTCCACCATGCCCGCCAGAGGTACAACTACCTCAGCCTCTTTCAACACCAAAACTACGGCTTTATCTTTAGATGGTTCTCTTTCCTGGCGGTCAAATATTGTTAAAGGCTGCACTTTAGCCAGTGTCTCTATTATATTCGCTTGTGTGTTGAGACCTGAAAGCAGTTCATCAGCATAAACCTGGGCCTCAATCCATCTGGTTGGCTTTACCTTATATTGAGCCCGAACGTTACGGATAGATCGGATAATCTCTATTACAGAATCCATCACCCGCTCTGCTTCTGGAGCAAAAGCCTTATCAACAGCGATGGGATAAGGAGCTATCATTATAGAAGCAGGCATTGGGCCTTTATCAGATAGACGTTGCTTTAAACTTTGCCACAATTCCTCGGTAACGAAAGGCATGAAAGGATGTAAAAGACGTAGTGATACTTCTAAAGTATTGGCTAGAAATGGTAAAGGTGAAGGGATTAATCGGCTTCGAATTCGTATTTTGGCAATTTCAATATACCAATCACAGAACTTTGACCAGACAAAATCGTAAATCTGCTGCTCTGCCTCACCAAATTGGAACTCTTTCAACAGCTCGGTAACATTTCTAACAAGTCGGTTTAACTGGCCATTAATCCAGTGGTCTTCTATTCTCTGTGGTTGGAGCTCTAACGCCTCAGCTTCTGGCTTTTCAGTATCCAGGCTCTGAAGGATAAATCTGGTGGCATTCCACAATTTGTTGACGAAGTTGCGGCTGGATTCCAATTTACTTTCGCCCACATTTATATCTTTCCCAGGTGAATTCCCCATAATTAGAGCAAAACGGAGAGCGTCAACACCATAGTTATTAATAGGCTCTGCAGGATTCATAGCATTCACTTGTAGCTTGCTTCTGCTCATCTTTTCACCGCTCTTATCCCGAATCAAACCATGGAGATAAACGGTGTGGAAAGGCACCTTGCCCATATTCTCCAGCCCCATCATGATCATCCTGGCCACCCAGAAAAAAAGTATGTCATAGCCCGTTTCCATTACCGAACTAGGATAAAAATAGCGAAGGTCAGCAGTGTCCTCTGGCCAGCCCAGCGTAGAATGCGTCCATAACGCGGAGCTAAACCAGGTGTCGAGGACATCAGGGTCCTGAATGAGTTTTTTTGAACTACAATGAATACATGTCGTCGGTTCATCCACCGAGGCAGTCACCCGACCACAGTCCTGACAGTACCATACAGGGATTCGGTGTCCCCACCATAGTTGCCGGCTGATACACCAATCCCTGATATTTTTCATCCAGTCGAAATATACCTTGACGAATCGTTTAGGAATTATGATGACCCTGGCATTTTTAACAGCCTCGATGGCAGCTCTGGCTAAGGGTTGTGTTTGGACAAACCATTGCAGGCTGACTTTGGGTTCAATCATTGTCTGGCAACGGCCACAATGTCCTACCGAATGAGAGTAGGGCTCGATTTTTTCTAGAAGTTTTTTATCTTCTAGTTCAGCTAACACTCCATCTCGGCAGGCAAACCTTTCCAGTCCGTTATACGGCCCGGCGTTCTCATTCATAGTGGCATCGGTATTCATGATATCTACCAGTGGCAAATTATGTCTCTGGGCTACTTCGAAGTCCGTGGGATCATGGGCCGGAGTTATTTTCAATACTCCGGTACCGAAGGAAGTATCAACAGCCTCATCAGCGATTATGGGGATTGCCTTATCTATAATAGGTAGGCTGACGCTTTTTCCTATCAGATTCTTGTAGCGCTCATCTTCAGGATTGACAGCCACAGCGGTGTCGCCAAAAAAAGTCTCCGGGCGGGTAGTAGCTACGGTAACGAAGCCCTTGCTTTCAACAATTGGATACCGTATGTAATAAAGGTGGCCGATAATATCTTTATGATCTACCTCGAGGTCTGACAGAGCAGTTTGACAGCGGGGACACCAATTTACCATCCGCTCTCCACGATAGATTAATCCCTTATTGTACAAACTCACAAAAGCAGTTCGCACTGCCCTGCTTGGTTCTTCATCCAGCGTGAACCTCTCCCTGGTCCAATCACAGGAAGCCCCCAGCAGCTGAAGTTGGCGCCTGATATCATCCCTGTTCTTGTCAGCCCATGAAAGGATTAATTTAGTGAATTCCTCTCTACCAATCGATTCCTTGGTTCTGCCTTGCTCAGCCAGTTGCCGTTCCACAACCACGTGCGTGGAAATGCCGGCATGATCTGTCCCCGGTAACCACAAGGTGGGCTCCCCCATCATCCTGTGCCACCTGGTCATGATATCCTGCAATGTCACAAACAGAGCATGTCCCAGGTGGAGGTCACCAGTGACATTAGGAAGGGGCATAACAATGACAAAAGGTTTCTTATCAGGGTCTATTCTGGGGGTGAAATATCCCTGCCTCAGCCAGAAATCATACCATTTCTCTTCTATCTTGCCTGGATCGTAGGCTTTAGGTATGTCAGACATTAACTCTAAACCTATCTTAGCTATCGGCTGTCAGCTGAGAGAAATCTTGATATCTGAACAACCTCAAAATTCCACATTTAAGACCTGTTTGGTAATCGGGATTCTTTCTTTGGAAGAAGCTTCACCACCCTGTCCAGAACCTTGTCCGCCACCTCTCGCTTGCTCATCAAGGGCAGGTTTTCTACCTTGCCCTTGCGGTCAATGAAGGTTACGATATTGGTATCGACATCAAAGCCAGCACCAGGGGCGGAAATATCGTTGGCAGCCACCAGATCAAGGTTCTTCTTCATCAGCTCATCCTTTTTAGCATGTTCCAACAAGTTCTCGGTGGTTTCGGCAGCAAAGCCCACCCGGATAAAATCGCCCTTTATATTAGAGAGAATATCCGGCGTTCTTTTTAATTCCAGAGTCAAGCTCTCTCCCGCCACCGCTTTTCTAATCTTTCCTCTGGCGGCGCTTTTGGGCATATAGTCAGCCACCGCTGCCGCCATAATCAGGGCGTCGCATTTCGCCGTTGCTTTGGTCACGGCCTCTTTCATTTGCACCGCGCTGTTAATATGAATAACCTCCACACCTACCGGATCTGGGAGGGCGGTGGGAGCTGTAATCAGTGTGACCTCAGCCCCTCTATCCCGTGCCGCTTCAGCCACAGCAAAGCCCATCTTGCCAGAGGAGCGATTGCCCACAAAACGCACCGGATCAATAGCTTCACGAGTGCCACCAGCAGTAACTACAATCCGCTTGCCAGCCAGGTCTCCACCACTCCCCAGTACCTGCCGGATACTGCCGATGATATCATTTATATCGGCAAGTCGCCCCAGACCTTCTTTCCCCGATGCTAACCAGCCCTTGGCTGGACCAACAATTACAAAGCCGCGAGTTTTAAGTCTAGCCAAATTATCCTGAGTGGCTGGATTATTATACATATTGGTTTCCATAGCTGGAGCAATAAGCACTGGCACCTTGGTAGCCAGAACCGTGCAGCATAGCATATCGTCAGCAATGCCGGCAGCCAGCTTAGCAATGATATTAGCTGTAGCAGGAGCAACGATTACTATATCAGCGGCTTTAGCCATTGATACATGCTCAATACTGAATTCAGAAGCCAAATCAAACATTTCGGTAACTACAGGTCTACCTGTTATGGCCCGGAAGGTAATAGGTGACATGAACTGCATGGCTTCTTTAGTCATAATTACATTCACCTTCGCCCCTGCCTGAGTTAGCTGGCTGGCAATCTCGGCGGCTTTATAGGCAGCGATGCTCCCTGTTACTCCTAAAACTACGGTTTTATTACCAAGCATTACTGCTCCCTATTCATCTCATAGATAAGACGCAATCCAATTAACGTTAAATCAAGGTTTACTTTATCAATCATGGCTGTTTCATTGGCGATGAGTTCGGCATAACCGCCAGTAGCGACAACCATTGCCTTTTCCCCCAATTCATCTCGAATACGAGCTACCATACCCTCAACAAGCCCGACATAGCCAAAGATGATGCCTGACTGCATGGCAGTCACGGTGTTAGTCCCTATTACACGCTTGGGACGGATCAATTCCACACGAGGTAGCTGTGCTGTTCTGGTGACCAGCGCCTCGGCCGCAGTGGCGATGCCAGTGGCGATAACACCACCAATATAGTCGCCTTCTTTGGAGACAATACCAAAGGTGGTAGCTGTCCCCACGTCAACTACGATGACCGGACCACCATAGATATGGTGGGCAGCGGCAGCATCAACAATGCGGTCAACGCCAACCTCTCTCGGGTTGTCCATGCGAATGCGTACGCCAGTCTTGACTCCAACTCCTACTACCAATGGTGTGATATAAAAGTACCGTTGTGACAAGTCTACAAAGGTTGTTGTTAATGGGGGAACAACACTACACATGGCTATTTCTTTTATATCGGAAGCAGAAAACCCCTGGTGATTTAGTATATTGAGCAAGAAGGTAGCATACTCATCTGCCATATGCTGAATACTCGTAGCCATACGTCGGGTAGTACGGAGTTTCTCACCTTCAAAAACCCCTATGGCAATGCTGGTATTGCCAATATCAATTGCTAATAACATAGGCACTTAGCTTTGTTTTTATTCTCCTGGCATTATGAATTGAGTATAGCACTACTATCTAATCTGTGCCAATATTGAAGCTCCGGAAAGACCGGCATCAAGTAGAATTATGACTTTCTCCGCCCCTTCCCTGTAAGTCTTGTAACTTCTTGACCATATCTCGCCAGTGTGTGCCCTGCCAGTAGATACGATGGCAAGCAGGACATTCCATATATTGAGTTTGAGTTTTAAAAACGTGGGCGGGAATCGAATTTTTCACCTCTTCCTTACTCCGAGCGATTAATACTTGATTACATTCCAGGCAAAGCGAGAAGGGTTTGAAATGATAATTTAAATTCAACGTTTTTACCACTTCCTGTACCTGAATTTTAGGATCATCCTCTCTAATGAGTATAGTTTTAATTTTGCCATTAGTGACCAAGCGTCTTTTCATAAATTGGGTATCTTTAGTTAAAATTACCCTATCCTCACCCATAGCTGTTTTAATCATCTGACCGTCGGCTTTTTGTTCAAACAACAGAGTATCATAGCCCATCAACCTTAACCATCGAGCCAGTTTGCCAACGTTGTTATCGGCAATGAATTTAACTTCCATAGATTATCCAGAACAGATGAAATATCACTCCCGGCGATAACGACTTCCTTTGTTTTCAATATAATATTTGTACCGGGACGCTTAGAATCGCCCAGTCGGGGGAGTTAAAATTCGCCACTGTTAGTTACCTAACAAATAGCTTCTGCTGCCTGTAAAGGGCTTCCTTTCAAGCCTTAGCTCCAGATATTGCTATTACCATCTCGTCCGAGGTTCTTACACGTCCAGCTCTGGGGAAGACATTCCTATTAAAATACTCATCATCTTCAGGCATCATGGCAGCACAGCAGTCGCTGAGGACGATGACGTGTAAATCTCGCTCCTGCGCTCCTCGGACAGTGTTAGCCACACAACCATTGGTCACTACCCCGGTGATGATGACCGTATCTATTCCCCGGCGTCTCAGCATTAGCTCGAGGTCACTGTTATAGAAAGCATTTGACCTGCGCTTCCAGACAATGTGGTCTCCAGAGAGAGGTTTAAGTTCATCTACAAAGTAGGCGCCAGGTGTTCCCTCTACCATTGCTGCTCTGAGCGGAGGTACAAGCCCCTGGAGCATCAAATCAGTGATAGTGGGAAAAACATCGGCGTTATCTTTCCTGTGAACATGGCCAATAAATATGACAGGCATTCCCGCTTGCCGTGCTGCTGCTATCACCTTGGCAGTGTTGCTAATCACCCCCTTCGACTCAACCATTTTGGTTACCGCGTTGAAGGGCTCCTCCTTGGCCTTGATAAGGTCGTTCTGCATGTCAATGACCAGNAGAGCCGTCTTCTTGACATCTATTTTAGTTTCCAACATTTTACACCTCCAGATTTACTCACTTGGCTATAACTGATCCATTTTTCTGCCCAGTTCCTTGCATGCTTCCAATACCTCAGGGGATGGTTCTCTATGCGCCACTACATTTCCAGCGGCCTTCTTCAGTTCCAGACTCCCATATAACCTATCCAAGCCATCTAAAGCCTGCTTCCTTCCTCCACCGGTAGTGCCAAATCAGCGTAGAGTTGATCAGTAACTTTGCCTGGTAGAGTGAAAATAGACTGCTTTCGCCATTGTTTCAGTATGTCCACTTTGGGAATGGTAGGTGCGTAATACCTTTTCCATCTTACTTAGCCTACTTTTGGCTGGTTAATTTCATTATACATCAATCATCTGAATAGCATAATAGTCCACTGGATAGGGTGGCGGTAAACTGTTGGTCGGTGAGAATCTGGATAGCTATCAAGCTAAGCCCAAAAATTCCGCGATTTAATGTTCTTGGATGTTGAACCCGCGGGCGATTCTAGTACGGTCTAGAAAGAGTTGGCTAACGAGATTCGAGCTAATCTCCGGCTTTCATCCACGGCTCTGGTGTTTTTTCATTATAGCTACCCGCACAATCTCGTATAAAACTCCATCGCCCTCGATGGTATAAGATTAACCCTATTGTGAGTCTATCGCAGATTGATGGTGAAAGCCCCCCTAATGACCATGCTTATCAGCACCCTGGGATATAAAAGTGAAGAAACGGAACAAAAATTAGAACACCAAAGTCAAAAAAGGGTTATAATAGAACAGCAAAAGGTATCTCAAACAACAATGTTCGCTGTTCATCTTGAGTACTGTTTTGGATAGTTACTGGTTAGTGTCGGAAGGAGAATTGATTGTGTATGATGAAGAACTGAAAGAGAGAAAACAGATTCGTATGGCAAATATACCTTCAGGAATTGACTTACTCCGTGAACCAACCTTAAACAAAGGTACAGCGTTTACCGAAGAGGAACGGAAAGCGTTAGGACTTGAGGGGCTCTTACCGCCATATGTCAGTTCACTGGAAACACAGGTCATACGGGTTATGGAAAATTTCAATAGAAAGCCAAATAATCTAGAAAAGTATATACACCTCATGAGTCTCTTGGACAGAAATGAAACCTTGTTCTACCGGGTGGTTATTGACAGAATCGAGGAGATGATGCCCATCGTGTACACTCCCACAGTAGGACAGGCATGTCAGGAATATGGTCACATTTTAAGAAAGCCCCGTGGTATCTTTATTTCGGCCAGGGATAGGGGACGAGTGATTGATGTCCTACGAAATTGGCCGAGTAAGGATGTGCGGATTATAGTGGTTACCGATGGCGAACGGATTCTGGGTCTGGGAGACTTGGGTGCCAACGGGATGGGCATTCCCGTAGGGAAGCTTTGCCTTTACACCTCTTGTGCCGGTATTCATCCCAGGTTATGTCTTCCAGTGACCATTGACGTAGGGACAAACAATGAGGAACTGCTAAACGATGTTCTCTATGTCGGCCTCAGACAGCGCCGCCTTCGTGGCGAATCATATGAAGATCTGTTCGAGGAGTTTATCAAGGCAGTGCAAGAACTCTATCCCCATACTCTCATCCAGTTTGAAGACTTTGCCACTCAAAACGCATTTCGCCTATTGAATAAGTATCGAGGCCAGATTTGTACTTTTAATGATGACATCCAAGGAACAGGGGCTGTAGCATTAGCAGGCTTGTATTCATCACTGCGAATTAGTGGGGGCGAGCTAAGGGACCAAAAGATTCTGTTCCTCGGGGCTGGTGAAGCTGGTATTGGAATGGGTGGCATGATTAGCTCTGCATTAGTTGCCGAAGGGCTCTCTGAACAGGAGGCAAGAAATCAGTGCTGGTTTGTGGATTCCAAAGGCCTGGTGGTGAAAAACCGTAGCGACCTGACTGAATACAAGCTTCCATACGCCCACGACCATGAGCATGCTAGTGATTTTCTCTCTGCTATTAAGTCCGTCCGACCCACGGTGATTATCGGAGCCTCGGGACAGCCCAAGGCATTTACTCAGTCGGTATTGCAAACAATGGCCGATTACAATCACAGACCCATCGTCTTTGCCATGTCGAATCCAACCTCAAAGTCTGAATGCACTGCTGAGGATGCATATAGGTGGACGGAGGGGCGTGCTATTTTTGCCAGCGGCAGCCCTTTCGCTCAGGTCACGTTCATGGGGAAAATATATGTGCCGGGTCAAGCTAACAACGCCTATGCCTTTCCAGGCATCGGGCTGGGCATCGTTGCCTGCGAGGCTATGTTTGTTACTGACGAAATGTTATTTGTCGCTGCAAAAGCACTGGCGAATGCGGTTTCAGAGGCCGATCTAGCACAGGGGCGTATTTATCCATCTCTGACTAGAATCAGGGAAGCCTCCGCTGCTATTGCTACCGCAGTGGCACAGGTAGCATATAACCAGGGCATCGCTAGAAAACCGAAGCCCGATGACTTGCCTACGTTCATTAAATCCCAGATGTATGAGCCGAAGTACCGGCGTTACGTTTGACTGAAGCCAGTTCAGAAAGTCTTAGACCGGAATCCTTATAAAGTAAGGGCTGCTTTTCCCATATCCCCAGCTATCCTGAGCTTAGGTTTCGGCTGTGCCGCACCCACCTCAAGATAGAGGGCAAGAGTAAAGCTAACATCAACTGGCAGCGACTGTTAGTATCACTTTGGGCTCGACCGCTTGAATATTACAGTGCTAATTAAGAGCATACATATTGCCATCGTGCGAGCCAATATATAGGGTTCCATCATCAATTGTCGGTGATGAAGTTATCTTACCCCCGGTGGCGAATTGCCACAGCTTTTGGCCTAATACAACATCTACGGCATAAAGATAACCATCTTCGCTACCAACATATACCGTATTGCCTACTACAGCCGGTGCCGACCGTACTGTTCCCTCCGTTGGGAACCACCATAGCCTCGCCTGCGACTTCATACCAACAGCAACCAGGTTATTGTCTGCGCCGACGTACAAGACGTCGCGATCAATA
>JGI24422J19971_10001000_pt1 | contig 16771 bp, 16 predicted proteins | sample DeeMarSWOR152_54_FD_19971 | JGI IMG/M metagenome (IMG submission 19971) | reverse complement strand
GTTCGGAGGCCAGACTCCGTTGAAAATCTCGGTGGGACTGTGGGAAAACGAAGTAGATATACTCGGGACAAGCTCATACGCTATCGATGAAACTGAGGACAGAGAAAAATTTGAGAACTTCTTGAATAGATTGAACCTGATACGGCCGAGAAACGGGATGGCCCGGAACCCGAATCAAGCCTTAGAGATGGCAGAAAAGATCGGCTATCCGGTCCTTGTCCGGCCCTCGTATGTCCTGGGAGGACGGGCCATGAGAGTCATCCAGGATAAGGAGGAGCTGGGAAAATACGTCAAATCCATAAAGGAATATATCTCAGAATACCCCCTTCTCATCGATGAATTCATCGATAATGCCGTTGAGCTGGATGTCGACCTTCTGAGCGATGGTGAGGATGTCTACATCGGCGGCATCCTCGAGCACATCCAGGAAGCCGGTGTCCATTCCGGAGACGCCACCATGGTCACTCCTCCCTACTTCACCCCTGACAGAGTCATCGAAGAAGTGAAGCGCCAGGTCACACTCATGGCCAGGGAGCTGCACATCCTGGGTTTAATGAATGTTCAGGTCGCTGTCAAAGGAACCAAGATCTACATTCTGGAGGTCAATCCCAGGGCTTCGCGGACGATCCCTTTTCTCTCCAAAGCCACCGGAATCCCTCTGGCAAAAGTTGCCACACAGATCATCATGGGAAAGAAGCTCAGGGAGATAGACATCACTCCCTGTGTATCAGATTTGTATGCTGTGAAGGAAGCCGTTTTTTCTTTCGACAAATTCCTGGAAGTTGACCCGATTTTGGGCCCAGAAATGCGTTCAACAGGGGAATCCATAGGAATAGACACTCATTTTCCCCTGGCCTTCCTCAAAGCCGAGGAAGGCGCAGGTTTCCATCTTCCTGATGAAGGAAGAGTTTTTGTCAGCGCTCCGGACGAGGACAAGCCGAAGATCGTCCCCATCGTTGAAAAGCTCGAGCAGCTGGGCTTCGACCTGGTCTCGACTGAAGGCACAACCCATTATCTCCGCAAGCACGGCTTCTATGTGGAAACCACTGGCAAGATCTATAAAGAAAAGAGGAATATCCTCGAGGACATCAAAGAGGGAAGAGTTAAAATGATATTCAACACTCCCTCTGGAACTCCCGAGAGAAGCGATGCGCATAAAATCAGAAAGGTGGCCTTTTCCTACAGGATTCCCTGTTACACCACCATCCCTTCTGCCAGCGCCGCCCTGAAAGCGATCGAGATGAGAAGAAAAAATCCACCGTCCCTCATATGTCTCCAGGACATCCATTCCAATTCAGTCAATCTTTAGCCAAAGTCATCAGGAAAGGAACAAACATGGAAGAAAAGAAGTATTACGAGGACATTCTGGAAGGGATCGGAAACACGCCTCTCATCAAACTCAACAGAATCGCAGAAGGTCTGAAAGCGGACATATTCGCCAAGCTTGAATACTTAAATCCCATGGGAAGTGTGAAGGACAGAATCGCCAAATACATGATCGAAAAAGCGGAAAAGGAGGGCCGGATCAAGCCAGGAGATACGATCGTGGATAACTCCAGCGGGAACACGGCTTTAGCGTTGGCCATGGTCTGTGCACTCAAAGGATACAGAGTCAAAATGGTCGTCCGGGATAACTTGAGCTCTGAGAAAATCAAATTCCTTAAAGCGTTCAATGTAGAGCTGGTTATGGTCGACCACACTCTTCCCCCCGAATCCCCGGATAGTTACAACAATATCGCGCCGCGAATCGCCAAAGAAACACCCAACGCTTACTACTTTGACCAGCACAATAACCGTGAGAACAACGAAGCCCACTATAACACAACCGGCCCTGAAATCTGGGAGCAGATGGAAGGGAAGATCGATTATTTTGTCGCAGGCATCGGCACGGGAGGAACAATCAGCGGAGTGGCAAAATATCTGAAAGAAAAAAACACACAAATTAAAGTCGTAGGAGTTGACCCTGTGGGTTCAGTGCTCTACGACTATTTTCGCTCCAAAAAACCTACTAAGCCTTCACCTTATCTCCTCGAAGGACTGGGAGACGAGTTTCTCATTAAGTGCGTGGATTTCAGCCTGATCGATGACATCTACAAGGTCACAGATAAGGAAGCCTTCCTCATGGCCAGAAAACTCGCGGACCAAGAAGGTATTCTTGCGGGAGGCTCGAGCGGAGCCACCTTATGGGCAACGCTTAAATTGGCGCGGGAAATCAAAAAACCAGCCCGCATCGTCACCATCTTTGCTGACGCGGCCACCCGCTATCTGAGCTCCATCTATAACGATGAGTGGCTTAAAGAGAAGAAAATCCTCTAACCTGAATTATTCATAAAATCTGCGTGCAGCATTTTCATTATTTTAAAAAGGCAACAATCCCTTTCTTTCTTAAACTAATGACGGAAAAGGGAAGTTGTACTTTTTCAATAATTCACCAAAGCTTGTATGGTTCCATTGCGAACGGATTGAAGCGATCTCCTGAGACAAATATATTTATTCTTATGAGATTAACTGGCTGTCCAGAGTTAGAAATATTTTTGACCTCGTAGTAAAACTGACTGAATCACCTCATATGGAATCGTTAGTACCAGAGACGGTCTGAGACTCGTAGGGGCGGTGTCACTCGATGCCGTCCCTATTTTTTTGCACGGTTCGAGCCATACCGAATAAAGGGAAATATCTTCCAAACTATGTCCAAGCCTATGACAAGATGTCACTTTCAACTTCTACTACTTGTGGTCTTGTGAATTGCTTGCTGTCAATAATTCTAAGAACAAAAAGAGCAACGAATAATAAGAAAAATAATATACATCCAGCTAAAAATGCCCACTTTAGAGTAGTAAATCGGACAACTGTCTCTTCTGGCAAATTCTTATTATACATAACTAATAAAATATTTAAGAACGCTCCGCCTAACAAAGCGGCCAGAGTCAAACAGATTTCTCTGAAAACAGTATTTGTACCAAGGCTATTAATTTCTTGTTTTGTAAGGGGATAATAAACTGTATCTCTTCCATGTAATCTTGTGGTTAAAATCCCCCCTTGTTCTATTAGACCTCTATTATTTTCTCGCATTGTTCTTTATGTAAGGTTAATTGTTGACTTTGGATATTTGAGCCTCAAGGTGGCAACTGTTTCTTCTTTAATGGCTCGAATATCACCAGTATTAGGTCTCCTCAGTGCTGTATTATTACTAACAATCCATTCTAAAATTCCCTCAAGCACTCCTATTCTAAACTCATTTTCTAAAATTTGTTCTGAACGGATTTCTCCAATTTTTACTCCCATTTTGAATACCTCCCTAAAAATATTTCTTCTTAGAAGTCTATTTTTTTAAGTGCCGTTTGATTTCCTTCTCTAATTTCTTCGACACTTGAACCTCAACAGTGTTTCGTGCCAAGTATTCCTCAATGTGTTCACGTCTGAAAAGCACACGTCTTTCAAGCTTGATATAAGAAATCTCTTTTCGTGCCATAGCTTTATCCAAGAGATGACGACCGAGACCGTATTCTTCCATTACCTGTTTCTTGCTGAGTAAGATAGTCATATCAGAGACATTTTCGTACATCTGGCGGTCAGAGTCAACAAAAAAAATCTGATAACGCCACTCTCGTGACATTTATTATTAATAAATACTCTTAATAACACTAAAGTGAAAAACAAAATCCCCTAAAGCCCCTGCTTCCCTGGATTGAAAAAGGATACTGAGCGAGTTAGAATTCTTTTCACAAGTAAAATGAAAAAAATAATTTATCTTGCTCTAATCCTTACTATACTTCTCTGCTGTGTCCATAAACAGGAAAAGGTTGAGAGGATAATTGAAGATGGAGTGGAAGTTATTATCAATCATCTAGAGCCATATAAAATCAAAGGAGAGCCTTCTACTCTTAATCTAGAAGAAGAATTTATCAATTTTGTATGTAATTAGTACGGTGCTTGACCTTCCTAATAGAAGGTCAAGCACCGTAATCAAATAGGCCCCTCAGGGTCCCTCAGGCAGACAATCGGGGTATTCACACCAAATTTTACCGCCATACTCATCGTAACAGTAGAATGAACATGGCTCTGGACCTGGGCCGCCGCCTTCTCCTTCACACCAACAATCACCATCGCATCTACCCCAAGGATTAGGTTGTCTCGAGCAATTCATTCTTTGAGCATAAATAACTGAAACAGTAAACATGAGCAATAGGATTAATCCAACGAAATAAATCTTTCTACTTTTCTTCATTCTTAATCACCTCCTTTCTTCATTAGATTATCTTTCTGACCAGAAATACTTAGTTAGACAATTATTAATTGAATCAGATTACTGGTACACAATCCCTAAAGCCACATTGCCCAGTGATTTCATATTCTTCGTTATAGCAACCGAATGTGCAATCAAGCACCCCTTTATTCCAGCGCCATCCTGTACACTCACAGTCGCCTGTGCAATCAGTTGATTCACATTCTACAGTTACATCATCTACATAAGCTATTGAAACTAATACAAAGAGCATAAAAGCTAGAGATAGAACAATAAATTTTTTCTTCATTCTTAATCACCTCCTTTCTTCATTAGATTATCTTTCTGGCCAAATACGTCTATTTTTACTTCAGGATAAAAATACAAAACATAAAATATTTTCTCCTTGATATCATTACAAACAACAAAATATTCAGCTAGATAAGGAATGACTTCCCTCCAGTATTGAGCTATTCTTTTTCCTTTGTTATCAAACTCTAATATCTCAATGCGAGGAAAATGCCGCATTAGATAAAATCCTGTCTCAGATAATTTGATTGAGTTTATTACGAATTTGTATTTTACTTGTTTCCCTTTAGCTAGCAGTGACTGATTCTTCCTATTATAATCTCCATATTCTTTCATTATTGGGTGATTAATTATAAAATTAGCCAATAACTCTCCATTTTGGGAATATTTTCGTACAATCGGGAGAAACTTAAATGCCACATATAGTTCTCCCCTATGATTGATTTCTATTTCTGCTTGGTTATAAATCGAATTTTTATATTTAAAATCAAATGGTTCTCCAAACGATGATATTACTACTCCATCTTGGTTTAAAACCTCAATTAAATGATCTGATTCTTCTCGTATAACGGGCAATGCAAATATAAGTCCATTATTGCCCACGACCCAGGAATTATAACCTTTGAATATTTTAAAGCTTTTTATATATTTTCCGTTTTTGTCAAAAAATTGAAACCTCATGTTTCCAGTTTCTCCGATAATCAAAATGTCTTCTTTTGTTATGAAAAATTTGTGGGGTGTAATAAAGTCGCCTGGGCCCTGGCCCCTTTGTCCGAATTGAAACAAATAGTTTCCAGAGGAATCGAACTTGAAGACCTTGTGTAACCTATCATCAGTTACATAAATATTTCCTTCTGAATCTCTTTGCATACATCGAGGATTGACTAAAAAAATACCTTTTTTTTCTAAATCTTTTTTGGGGAAGGAAAATCTCAATTCAAGCTCTATAGAATCCTTTGGAATTGGGTAATCTCTCAACATTTTCTCCCAATTATCGTGGGATTTTTGAGTTCCTTTAGCTCGAGAAACTTTTTGAGTTCCTTCAGCTTGAAAAGCATAAAATAATATAGAGAATACTAACAATAGGCCCATTAAAATTTTTAATACATTAGACATGTTATCTCCTGAATTTCCAAAGATTTTAAAAAACGAGAAAATTGACTCCAGCATTTACAGCTTTCATCATAGACCTTAATAATTATTCCGGATTTATTTAAAATAAATATGATGTTCGTCAAATCATTTTCTCGAAATTCCTTTATTAAGGAATTCCATTTTTGACTTAATTTGTTGTTTGCAATAATAACAGGTAGATTTATTTTTAATTGAGATTTTAATCTTGTTATATCTCTATCATTAAACTTGTCGTTTAAGGTACAGAGAACATGTATGTTATTTTGATTCTTATTGTAAAATTCATTTAAAAAGAAAACTAATTCACCACTAAAACANCCACTGCATATTGAAGTGAACATTGAAATAACATAATAGTCTTTATTCTGTGCATCGGNAATTTCAGCAATCTGATTTAGCCATTCGACGCCTTTGACGTTTTCATTCAGTTTAATAAAGCTTGAAATAGAAAAATGTTCATTTTTTACTAGTCTTTTAAGAAAAACTTTAGGCCCATTTTCATATCCTGAATCATTACTGCCAGCAGTAACAACGTTTCCAGAATTGTCGATTAAATAATAATGAGTTCCTACAATATTGTATGGATTGAATTTAGTCTCTAATTTTTTAAAATCTTTGTTAAGAATTACTATGTTATCTGTATTTATTTCTACCCTTGACTTGAATCTTTCAAATTCATTGATTATTAATATGAAATAAATATCTTCTTTTTTCCATTTGGAATAAACATCTTTAAATAATTCAGTATCCATTTCATGATTTGCATCAATAAATTGGACGTATAAGTTTACCCCCATAAAATCTTTGCTCTTAACCTCCATTCCATTAACATCAACAGAAACAAATTTGGGTAGCTTAGTTAATTTCATGGACGATCGATAAAGCCCTTCTTTTCTTCTAATGTTTATAAAAATAATAATAACTATGAATATCAGTATCCCGGCAATAATCTGAAGATGTTTTGTCTTTTTCAACTGAGTTAAATCCTTTTTGTAGATTTTATTTGATTCTCAACAAAAACAATCATCAGGCCCAGAGAGAGGAAGACTAGATCTCTAAGAATTAATATAAATGTATTAGAACTTGATAAAAATGGCATTTTCCCAAAACAGCCACAATCTTCAATTGAGCCTTTTGTAGCTTGAATGCCAAATGCTATTAAAAATATGAAGAGGAGAGAGGTCAGAATAATCGCTGATTCTTTTATAAATAAGCCTATTACAAGTAAGATGCCAAAAATTAGCTCAATCCAGGGCAAGATATACGATGTTGGCAGGACAAAAAAATCTGGAAGTATGTTATAACTTTTTATAATCTTTGCAAACTCTGCTGAATAAGCAATTTTATCAATACTTGCATATATAAAAATGCTTCCTAAAATCAATCTGGCTATTAATTGAATTCTTTTTGATTTGAAGATTTTAATTATTTTTGTTCCCACCATTTTGCAGAATACTTTATTGAATTTTAATTTTACGATTCTATGGCATTAAGTCAACAATTTCCGATGAAATGTCGCTTTTTGTCGCTTTTTGTCGCTTATCTGACGGTTCTAAACAGATTATGAAAAATTTTGTGTTCGATCTGCTTAAATATAGAAATTGTGCTAAGGATTATTGTTAAAAATGAATAGACTCATAAGCATGCTTTTTGAATTCAATATTTTTTTATTTTAAAATGATGTTATTAAATTCATACTTTTTTTTCTTAAACCATTGGTCAATTTCTGATTTGAATGCAAAAACTTTTGAATGCGTAGATTTATTATTTATTCGATAAACAGGTAATCCTAATTCCTTCTCCCACCTTTGACAAGTTCTTATTTCTCGATTCACGTATTCAGCGATTTCTTTCCATGAATCCAACCTTTTATCATTATCCATGTCAAATATCTTTAAAAAGTAATTTCCGTCATTTTTGCTGCCATTTTTATGAAATTAAAAAATTTTTTATTCGGGGACTTTTTCCAACTATTTTTATTTCTTTAGGCATACCACTATCTAAAATAAAATTCACAGTTCCCCTTTTTGCTAAGAAAATATAACTTTTTTTTTCTAAAATTTCAATTAATTCAGGTAGAATGTCCTTTTATTTCTTATTATTTCCGATTAATTTAAATAATTAAAATTTTTTGAATCATCTGTTTAAATAAACTGCCGACTATTGTCAGAAAAAGGGGAGTTGATGGGAACTGAAAGATAGGAACTCTTCCCAGCCGGCCCAGAAGAGCCATTCTTATTATAATATGGATTGTCAAGTTGAACGAAATGAGACGTTAGAATATATTTGCTCTTGGAGGAAGTCAATGGAAAGAAACAGCAAAAAAGGATGAAAGTAAAGGAAGCCGCCGAATACCTTTCTCTTAATCCAAGCACTGTTTACAGGACGCTTTCGGCTCACAAGATTCCTGGGATTAGAATCAAGGGAGCAGGCTGGAGGATTGACCGAGAAAAGCTGGACAAGATGTTAGATGAAGAAATGGAAGAAAGGGAGAGGAGATGAACCAAGATATTTGATTTTTAAGGCGGGCGGATGACGGGATTTTCTTGGCCTTTCCTATTAATAAAAAAGATCCAAGAACTAAAATAGAGCTTAACGGATAAGAATGGTTGAAGTAAAGCGTAATTCTCATTTTTCACTGCTTTCTTTTGGATGATATATTTCAATTGTTTCTTTCCAATTAAGCTCCTCAGCATAACCCGGAGGAATGAGAGGCCATTTCCCTTTCTTATTTCCTGTATATTTTATTAGTTGAATACGAATTTTTTCGGCATGACAAAAGATCTGCCTGAGCGTTTTAAGAGTCAATAGAGGTTGGTTGAAATATTTATATTTAATTCTCTTTTTATAAGGCCTGCTGTGTACAAATGCATTACGAAGTTGACGAATATGGTCTAATTTCTCCCAAGTATCTTCTGAGATAATTTCTTTATTTAAGAGCCAATCATACTTCTCTTTAAAGCTTACATAATCTTCATTAAGTTTTTTAAAAAATTTTAAATTTTTCTTATCAGTCTTATCTTTTAGATATTTTATTAAAACTTCTTCAATTTCATGCTCTAAAATATTCTGCAAATTTAATATAATATTTCTTATTTCGATTTCTTCGGGTTCTGAAGGAAGAATTCTTCTATCAAGGTAACCACTAAAAAGATACAGTTCACCAACAAAAGCTTGATATTTTTTTGTCGCTACATGTAGACTTCCCTTATATTGACCTTTTTTAACCTCATGAACTCCAAATCGTTTACTACTCCCTCTCATTTGCCTTCCTTCTACTGTAATTCTAAATTTGTGAGTTTTTATTGTAGTAAATTTTCAGTAATATTTAAAATGATTGGAAAGATATAAGCTGGCTATTTCACTATTTTCAATTCCATAAATTTATCTATATTTTTTCATGAATAGCTATATTCTGAAAGAACTAGAGGAAAAAAGATGGTTGAGAGGTTTTTTTGTACTAACAGAACAAAATATTGTAAAAGAGAATGTGATTATAAAGGATTTGGAAATCTTTGTCACAAAAAGGATAAAGAATTTAGACCTGCTTGAAATTCCATTGACCCCAAAAGATGTATTAATAATCATTAAGAAAACTAGGAAATGCGAGTAGAACCCAAATTCCCCAAACCCCTGGCTTCCCTGGGATTGAAAAAGGACGTTGAGCGAGTTAGAATTTTCATGTGAGGGACAAAGATGAAAAAATTAATCTATTTTATTCTGGTTTCTGTGGTGTTTTTATCTGCTTATTATTCCAATGAAAAATGGCAGGGAAAAATTTATAAAGAGCAAGGCGTTTTTATTATCGAAAATGAAGGACCAGGCTTGTGGGAGAGAACACCTTCAAAACAGATTAAGTTTGAAGAAGTCCTTTCTATTGGAAAAGAGGAGGGCGAAGATTATTTTGTGTTTTATGATAAATTAGATGTCACTGTTGATTCAGAAGGGAATATCTACATTTTAGATATTGGAAATCAAAGGATTTTAAAATTTAATGAAAAAGGGGAATTTATCTGGCAAGCAGGTAGAAAGGGACAGGGGCCTGGTGAATTTCAAAGCCGACCTTCTTATTACACATATTCCATAAAACTCACTCCTTCAGAAGATATTGCTGTTAAAGACGAAAGACTTATCCATTTTTTCAATAAGAGCGGTGATTATCAAAAGACATTAAAATTAGAAGGAAGAATCTGGGATTTTGATTTTATCCCAGATGGAAGACTATTAATCAGTCTTTATCTTATTAATCAGATTGGCAATGCAGCCGCATTCTATTCAAGTGAAGGGGAATTCATGGGTGAATTTCCAGATGAGTATATATACGATACAATCAAGGCGAGTTTTGGAATTTCTTGTGGAGCGCGATATATAGTGCGCTCAGATAAAGTCTATGTGAGTCTATTAGGGCCATATGAAATCAGGGAGTACAATTTGGAGGGGGAATTATTAAGAAAAATAAGGAGAGACCTAGAGCTTGAGTCTCCTTATGTTAAGATAAAAGACCAAGGCCGAGCCTGGCAAACTTCAAACGTATCAGGCCCCTGTTTCATTTCGCCAAATGGAATGATTGTAAACTTTGTTACTCTTGTTGAAGAAAAAGGAACGGTAAAAAGAAATATTAGGGGGTTAGAAAGAACTTTTCCCCTCTTGGAATTCAATAAGTTTCTTGATTTTTTCAATAATAAAGGTCAATTTCTTGGGTCTTATGTACTAAAAGAAAGAAATCTTCGGTTCATTGATGATAAGGGCTTATTCTATTTTTCCGAATCAAATCCTTATCCTCGTGTTATAAGAGCAAAGTTGAAATAAATGTTTTGTCCTCGTACCTGGAACCCAAATCCCCCAAAGCCCTGGTTCCCCATTCACTAAGCTTGACCCCTTAAAATCAGGGGTGTTAATATTAATGTGTGATCTTCCACAGGTCACTCAAAAGGGATCCGAAAATGACAAAAAGCCGTGATGGCTGGACTCACGACGACTTCATCAAAGACGGCATGGTATCTGTCTTCGATTCCACGATGTGTCGGCATTATTATAGATTCAAAAATTATCCGATGTGTCGAAAGAAAGTCAGACTCACTTTCTTCGACTGTGGTTGTCTGCCCGATTGTCAAAATGAAATGGTTAAACAGGGCAAGGCGAGTTACTATTGTCGTTGGTATCAAAAAAAACAGATTCGGACTACTAAAAGGAATAGCAGAGTACGTAGCACGTCTGGTTCGTCTCTCAGCGACCCTCTCAGACGTTCCGCAGAGGATTTTTAAACCTGTTTCAGGGGGGATTTCTTACTTATTTTTTTAAAGGCTCACACTTTTTCAACAATTCAATCACTCTTTCGGTGGAAATATCGTTACTGTCGAGCCGTACAAGTGCATCAAACTGAATTCGAAACCATTCGAATGTCGTTTGACCTCTCTTTCGGCTTTTTCAAGTGCCTCGACGACAGTAAATGCCGCTACTCGGACACGGGTTTCTCGTGACTTTTTCTGTCGTGATGGGTCGTCAGGCAGTACATAGAACGTCTTTGCCCCGAACACATAGAGGTTAGGTTTCGGCTCTGTTACTTCGGCGGGCTCGGTGATTACTTTTTGAGTACTCTGATTACTTTTTAAGTTGAATTTTGATAACTTTTTGATTACTGCCGACTGTGAGCAACCGATAATGTCGGCAATCTCTCTCGTTGATAACTTTTCCGTGACATGCTTTTGATAGAACCAGTCACGGTTATATTTGTTTTCGTCTATTTTGGTCATTGTTTATTCTCCATTGTGTGTGTCTTTTTGGATTATTTGGTTTGATGAAGCAGGACGTTGAGTTGTTGCCCCGTCAAAGTCGGCAACTCCGGACGACTCCCGACTTGTCAAACTAATATCAAACGTCATTTTCCTAAGTGATTAAAAATGTTAGATTTAATCAAAAAGTTTTCTAACTGCTTAGTAGAGTGTGCCACGCTGCGCTCGCAATGACACACTTGTCTTCACTATCATTACTAAAAATTGTCTCTAATTAGTGAGTACGAATAACAATCCCTATATTTTCTATACGTTCTTCGATCCGCTTTCCTCAGCTTGCTTTTTCATCCTTCCTTGAACCACCCAGGCGAAAATCACAGGAACCAGGATCAAATTTAAAACTGTGGCTGTGACCATACCTCCCACTGTGGGCGTGGCGATAGGCTTCATGATCTCCGATCCCGCTCCTGTGCTCAGCAAAATCGGGATGAGAGCGAGGATCGTTGTAGCGGTGGTCATGATGATGGGACGAATGCGTAACAGTGCGGCTCGAATAATATCCTCCGCGAAGGATTGTCCTTTCCGGGCGTACTTCACAAGGAAATCCATCATCACCACTCCATCCTCCACTGCAACTCCAAAAAGGGCGATGTAGCCCACCCAGACAGCAGTGCTGAACTTAAAACCGAGGATATACTGAAGCCAAATGCCTCCGATAAATGCGAAGGGGAGGGAGAAAACCAGGATCAGGGCCGCGGAAAACCTCTTGAATTTCATGTAGAGCAAAAGAAATATAATGAAGACACAGATCGGAACAACGATCATCAATCTCTTCCGTGCCTGCATCTCATACTCATACTGGCCGCTCCATGAAATATAGGTTCCAGCGGGTAGAGAAAGCTTCTCCTGGACTTTCTTCTGTGCCTGATTGACAAAATCCACCACACCCACTTTATCCGTGTCTACGTCCACAAAAACCCTGACATAGGGAAGTGTGTTCTCCCCGGATATCTTGGCCGGCCCTTCCACTTTTTTTATATCTGCAATCTGAGAAAGAGGAATCTGGGCACCACTCGGTGTGGGAACAAAGATTTTTTTCAGAGCCTCGAAACTATCCCTGAGCTCCCGCATATACCGGATCCGTACCGGATAGCGCTCTCTCCCTTCGACTGTGGTGGTGATGTTCATCCCTCCGACAGCGGTCATGATCAAATGCTGGATATCCCCCACTTTAACACCGTACCGGGCGGCTTCTTCCCTGTTCACATCGATCTCTATGTAGGGTTTGTTTCCGATTCTTTCCGCATAAGGATTTCTGGATCCGGGTATCTCTCTGAGAATACTTTCAATCTGGATCCCGATTTCCTCGTTTATTCCCATATCCTCGCCGAAGATCTTTACTCCCACAGGAGTCTGGATTCCGGTCGCCAGCATATCAATCCGGTTGCGTATGGGCTGCGTCCAGATATTGCTCACTCCGGGAATTCTCAAGGCTTCATCCATCTCATTGATCAATTTTTGCCGTGTCATTCCTTCCCGCCAGAGTTTCTCGGGCTTGAGCTTCACAATGGTCTCTATCATACCCACGGGAGCCGGGTCGGTCGGCGTCTCCGCCCTTCCTAGTTTTCCGACGACATGCTCCACTTCAGGAAAAGATTTCAAAATCATATCCTGCGTTTTCATGACTTCCATCACCTGGGTGAGGGACGCTCCGGGAAGAAGAACAGGCATGAAGAGCAAGTCTCCTTCATTCAGCGGAGGCATGAACTCACTTTTTATTTGAGTCAAAGGGAAATAGCTCACTCCCAGCAGAAGCAAAGCGATCAGAAGGACAATGATTTTGTGCTTAAGGGAAAAGCGAAGCACAGGTTCATACAGGCGCATCAGGATCTTGTTTAAGATATTCTTCTCCGGGAGACGCATTTTTCCCCTTAGGAAAAGAGAGCTGAGTACAGGAACAAGCGTGATGGCCAGCAGGGCCGAACCGAACATGGCAAATGTCTTGGTGAACGCCAGTGGAGAAAAGAGTTTCCCAGCCTGGCCCCTCAAAGAAAACACCGGAATAAAGGCCACGACAATGATGAGAATGGCAAAAAAGATAGCTGAACCCACTTCTTTCGAAGCTGTGATGATCGTGTCCAGCTTTCTCTCTGGCGTCATGGCCAGATGCCTGGATATGTTCTCTGTCATGACAATCCCGGCATCCACCATCACTCCGACCGCAATCGCGATACCTCCCAGAGACATGATATTGGAGGGAATTTTCAAGTAGTACATGATGAGGAAAGAGATCAAAACTCCGACAGGAAGGATGATGGAAACGATAAAGCTGCTCCGGAAATGCAGCAAGAAGATTAAAATAACGATGACAGCCACAACGATTTCCTCTAGCAGTGTCTCCTTTAAGTTGTCTGTGGCCCGGTTAATTAACTCTGTTCGGTCGTAGAAGGAAACGATCTGGACGCCGGGAGGCAAACCCGCTGTGATCTCTTCGATTTTCCTTTTGACTGCCTCGATAACTCCTAAAGGATTCTCGCCGTATCTCATCAACACTACACCGCCTGTGACCTCTGCTCCCTCCTTGTCCAGTGCCCCCCGTCTAAACGCCGGGCCTGTAGTCACCTGCCCCACGTTCTTGACATAAACCGGAACTCCTTCATGAGAACCAATGACGATGTTCTCGATGTCCTCCACTGATTTTATGAAGCCGAGTCCCCGAACAATGAACTCCGTTCCCCCCTCTTCGATCACCTTGGCGCCGACATCGATGTTGCTCCGGCGCACGGCATCGAACATGCTGTGCAGATTCACGTTGAAAGCCAGAAGCTTATTGGGGTCAACATCGATCTGATACTGTTTAACAAATCCGCCCACAGTGGCAACTTCAGAAACTCCTTTAGCCGAATTGAGCTGATACCGAATATACCAGTCCTGAATCGAGCGCAGCTCACCCAGATTGTAAGTGGAAAATACGAGCTCCTGGCCGTCCTCAGGACACACACCAGGCTCGTCAAACCTCAATTTAGGATGGTCGGGACAGAAGTATCCGTTCTCAACCGTGTACCAGAATATCTGACCCAGAGCTGTGGCATCAGGGCCTAGCTGGGGAACGACTCCTTCCGGAAGATCCTTCTGGGCAATATTCAGCCTTTCCAGAATCCGTGTTCGCGACCAGTAAAAATCCACTCCTTCCTCAAAGATCACGTTGATCATTCCGAAAGAGAACATAGAATTGGAACGGATCACTTTCATCCCGGGAATGCCCATAAGATTAACAGAAAGCGGGTAGATGACCTGGTCCTCGATATCCTTAGGGCTTCGTCCCGGCCAGTCAACAAACACAATCTGCTGGTTCTCTCCGATGTCAGGTATAGCGTCAATGGGTGTATTGTTCAGGGCCCAGTAGCCCCATCCAATGACGAGCAAAAACAGGGCCAGGATAATAAATTTATTCCTGAGTGAGTATTCGATAATCTTGTCTATCATCTGAATCTCCTAATTCATCCTTACAAACCACCTTCCTCTTATCAATGAATGTGCTTTGACGGAGGTGTTTTGTCCTTCTTGTCCCTATCGAGAGCTCCAGAATAAATCGCTTCGGCCTGTCCTGTGATCTGGCTCTGAGAGTCGATCAGGAAATTAGCCTGAGTGACGACTTTCATCCTTTCAGCAAGCCCGGCTTTAACCGCATAGAATTTCTTCCTCTCTCCATCGACAACAGCTACAGCATCTGAGCCGACTTCGATCTCTTTCGCCACATAAGTGCCTTTCTCCTTCTCGACATAAACGAGCTTTCTTTCACCTGTATCGAGAACCGCACTCCTTGGAACAGCCAGGATTGAACCAAGCGGGGCCTGAGGTTTTTCTACCAGGGCCATTCCGCAGATCGAGCAGTCATCCGGTTTATCGGATTGAATTTCCGGGTGCATCGGGCATTCGTAGATCACTTTTCCCGAGCCGTGGATGCCGTCATGAACGTGAGCACTCAGAAGCACGTTGACATACATTCCGGGTTTGAGCTTCATCTGATTATTGGACACCTCTATTCTCACCTTCACTGTGCGGGTCCTGGAATTCAAGTAGGGGTCTATAAAAGATATCCGGCCCTCATATTTTTCACCGGGTAAAGCAGACGTCGTTATCTCAACATTTTGTCCTTTTTCGACGCTGACCAGGTCAGATTCATAGATATCGGCAAGGATCCAGACGTTGGAAAGGTCGGCGATCTGGTAAAGATTCTCTCCTTCTTTCACATACTTCCCCTCCACAGCATTCTTATGGACCACAGTCCCTCCTATCGGCGCATGGATAACCATATGGGTGCTGGCTTCTCCTTTTTCCTCGAGTTCGTTGATCTGTTTTTCACTGACTCCCCACAAAAGAAGCCTTTTTTTCGAGGCCTCCACTAAGGACCGGGCTCCCTCAAGTGTCTCTCCGTGCGGACTTTCTTTGACTTTTTCCAATGTCTCAAGAGCCAGAAGGTATTCCTGTTGAGTTGTGACTAAATTGGGGCTGTAGACCCAGACAAGCGGGGCTCCTTTCCTGACCCGGACTCCTGTGAAATCCACAAACAGCTTGTCGATCCGCCCGGGAATCCAGGCGGCCACAAAAGCCACCTTTCTCTCGTCATAGTCAATCTCCCCCACGGTCTTGATTTCTCTGAACAGTTGGCGGAATTGGATCTCTTCGGTTTTGACCTGGGCTAACCTCTGCGCTCTGGCATTCAATTTAATCTCTCTCTCCATCTCTTCATGCTCCCCAGATTCCATCCTTGCCATCTCACCTTCCTCTTTGTACACGGGAACCAGCCCCATGTTGCAGATAGGACAGCTCGTGTTTCCCTTCTCGTAATCTTCGGGGCTCACTCTCACTGAAGGATGCATACCGCATGTGTAGTAGAGGATCTCTCTGTCTGCAGTCACTTTATCGGCAGTTGTTTGCGCTTCCGGTGATCCTTCTTCTCCTCTCTGACATGAGACAAAGATAAGGCTAACGGCCAGCAGGATAACGCCAAAACCTATGACAGATGTTTTCTTCAATGTATTCATTTTCTTTTTCCTCCTTGGTCTTCAATTTTTAAATTTTTATGGTTGAATGTTTCATCCTCTATAAGGTTGTCACTGTTTTCTGAGGATAACTTGACTTTATTTTGTCCTCTTTCACTCATCTCTCTGTTGACCAGCTCCTTCCCCACTATCCTTTCCAGTCTGGCCAGACTTTTATTCAAATCGGAGACAGCCTTGTGATAACCGGTCTTGATCATGAGAACCATCCTCTCGCTTTCTAAAAGATTGAGAAAATCAACTTTTCCCGCCAGATAGCCAATCTCTGAAGCTTTAAACGATTGCTCGGCCTGGGGCAAAAGAGAATA
>JGI24422J19971_10000993_pt1 | contig 16797 bp, 14 predicted proteins | sample DeeMarSWOR152_54_FD_19971 | JGI IMG/M metagenome (IMG submission 19971) | reverse complement strand
AATATATTTTTCACAAGTTACCTAAAGGAGGAAAATAATGTTAAGAAAGAGGATCTTAGTCTTAACAGTGATTTTTCTCTTTGCTGCCTTTTGGGTTTTTACCGGAGGCGGAAAGGGGAAAGAAGCGCCTGTGGAGGAGGAACCCGAGGAGATCACCCTGAGTATGTGGATGCAGGATTGGCCGGGAGGAATAGCATTTGTAGGTGCATTTAATGATTATTACAAGGAAATTTACCCGAATGTTAGCATTGAGTGGACACTGATAGGTTGGGCGGACCTCGGTCAGAAAATAATCCCCGCAGTTATTGCCGGAGAAGAGCCTGATATAATGTTTGGCTATGGGGAATGGTTCATTGGCCAGGATGTGTCACGATTATTTCTAAAACTAACGCCCGATGCTTTTACCAAGGATGAAATGGCTAAATTTATTTATCGAGATGCTTTTCATAAAGTAGATGCAATTATGGGAAGTGATGGTGAAATATACGGAGTCGGATGGCGAATGGGACCTGACTTCGATATGGTAACTGTCAATATGGATATGGCGGATGCCGCGGGAGTCGATATTACTACAGTAAAGACCTGGGATGATATTTTAGACGTATCCAAGAAGATGACCCAGTATAATGCTGACGGTTCAATAAAAGTTTCAGGCTGTTCCCTGGATAATTACTGGACTCTCTGTCAGGGATATGTAAACATGGTCAGGCAGCTTGGCGTAGATCCTTATGATGCGGCCACCGGAACCTGGGATTTCAATTCCCCAGCTGGACTCGAGGCAATTGAAATACTGGACCAATTTGTTGAGCAAAAGATATGGGATCCTACTTCAGGTTCAGCATTGGATGCATTTACAAAAGAACTATGTGCCAGTTTCTTCATAGGTCCATGGTATTCAACTTATGCTTTGGGAACTTATCCTGATATGAACATCGACCTTTATCAGGTACCTGCAATAAAAGGTAATTTAATAAATTTAGTTCCATCCATCCAAATGATGAGCTTCTCCAAGAGAGTTAAAGGTGCAAAGAAAACCGCAGTATTGAACTATGCAAAAGAATTGATTAAACCCAAGTTCATGGAGCTTTATGCTGTAAATGATCCTGGAATAGGAGTTATCCTGAACAAAGTATTTGTAGAAAAATATAAAGCTGGTGACTACAAAGGCATATGGGCAGATGAAATCTCGGCTACTTTAGTCGAGAGATCAGTAGCTGAGACTGAAAATTTTATCCCTGGCATAGTACCTATTCCTCATAAGACCACTTTCGATCAGTGGGCACAGATTATGACTCCTGAATTCCAGAAAGTATTCATCGAAGATGGTTCTTATAAGGATTTCGTGGAGGCAATCTCTAAAGGTTTGACGAAAGCAGAACAGGAAGCGCGACTCTAAAAAAGTGTGGTAAAAGTGGGGTGTATCTCTCATACACCCCACGACAATTTCAAAAGTCAGACTCTAATGAAAAAGAATATCAATCGATATATTCTTTTCACCTCTGCAGCCCTGATAGGGTATTACCTTCTTATAGCAATCTGGCCGTTTTTCTATAATATGTTCATAAGTTTTTGGAAATTAAACCTCTCCAGCACGACCGGTATTTATGAAAAATTTGTCGGTACCGCATATTATAAGATGGTTTTTACCGATCCTGTTTTTATTCGGTCTTTTATAAATACCCTTATCTATTTAGTCGTATTTGTATTTGTGGGCCTGGTGATATCGCTGCTTCTGGCAGAGTTGATACACAGGACCGGCGGGGTGATGAAAAAATTATACATAGCCATGTATTTCACACCAGTTATAACTGCCCAGGCGGCCACCGCCCTTGTGTGGAAATTGATGTATTATCCTAAAGTAGGGATATTAGCCACGTTCTTGACCGCCGTTTTTGGGGCTGAACCCCAGACCTTTTTACAGGATCCTAAATTGGCTCTTTTCTGTATCATAGCCCTGGACATGTGGAAGAGCATAGGATTAGAGACCGTAATACTCTTGACCGGTATAGAAGAAATTCCTGATACCTATTATGAGGCTTCGGTTATTGACGGGGCCAAACCGCTGCAGCAGTTTTTCTGGATTACGTTGCCATTAATTCGACCGCAGATATTTTTTCTCTTTGTCATAAAATCGATCTACGTATTTAAAGTCTTCACCCCGGTATACATGATGACGACTTATCCCCAGGGTGGACCAATGAATTCGACTCAGGTGCTGGCACTCAATCTTTACCAGCAGACTTTTAAAAACCTGAAGTTCAGCTATGGTGCAGTTGTATCTTTAGTGATATTCGTATCGATGCTGTTCTTCGTCATTATGCAGATACGATATTACAGGAGTAACCTTTGATTAGCTATAGACTGAAAAGACAAAAGCCCGCATACCTTTATTTCAAGCGGACTATCCTGCACATCGTGCTCTGTATCGGTGCTATTGGGTTCATATTGCCATTTATCTGGATGGTGTTATCCGCTTTCATGACGAATACGGAGATCGTTGCATCGCCGATTACTCTTTTTCCAAGCTCCTTTTTTCTTGGAAATTTCAAATTGGTTTTCGAAGAGATACCCATAATCCGGTCGTGGATAAACAGCCTGATTACGGCGAGTACAGTCGTATTTGTTGTACTCTTCACATCTTCACTTTCGGGATTCATGTTTGCCAAGATGAAGTTCAGGGGAAATAAGACAATTTTTACACTGGTGCTCTCGAGTCTTCTTTTCCCCTCCCATGTTCTGCTTATCCCCCTATTCCTGCTCGTGAGCAGGATTCGTCTTTTGGATACCTATCTGGGAATAATGTTGCCTTTTCTGATTTCCGGGTTCGGAGTATTCCTGTTAAGACAGTTTATCTATGGAATTCCCGATTCGATCATAGATGCCGCGCGCGTGGATGGAGCAACCGATTTCAAGATTTATGTAAGGATAATCCTTCCACTTGTAAGGCCTATATTGTCGGCATTGGGAATTTTGATTTTTGTATGGACCTATGACGAGCTGCTGTGGCCCCTCACAGTGATAAACAGCAACGAGATGAAAACAATACCTGTGGTGCTTGGGCATTTCACCAGGGCCCATGGTCAATATCCAGGGGCCAGTATGGCCGCAGCGACTCTGGTCGTCATACCGATAATAATCGTCTATGTGATCTTCCAGCGAAATTTTGTTAAGGGTCTGAGCATGACAGGGACGAAATATTGAACTCACGAAGTGCCTTGAGGGGGTAGAAAACGCGATTAAACTGAAGGAAATCGATGATATTCCAGTATCGAAGAGACGAATAGCAGGAAAGAAGATGAATTGGGTGTAATCTGTAGTTACGTGACACCCTTTCGGCCGACGGGATTCCGGTACGGTCGCCGCTCGAGGATATAGAAGAGATAGATGAGGATGATTTTCCCGATCCCCTCGGTCCCGGAAGATTCGATAAGATCTTATCGATAACCGGAGATTACGAGGTCAAATACCACTATATCACTTGGTTTGCCTTCTCATCGAGAGGCTGTATTTCCTGCTTGGGTTGTAGAAGACGCTTATCGAGCGCGCAGTCAATCCAATAAAAGGTTGAGTATGCCCTGGACCGGCTCATGGAGTTAAATCTCGGTCTGTTAAGCAATCTTGTGAGTACCTTAGTGGGAAAGGTCCACAGGCATGGTCTTGATTTCTAGATCCATCCGGACGGCAAGATAGAAGAGATCACTCCAGATTTTATCGAAATAGGGACCGAGGTTTTTAACCTCAATACATCGTAATGCTTAAGTGAGGACGATACCATGAACGGATATAGAATATTCAAGAAGGGAAGCTACGATTTCAACCCTTTTATACTGGATAAAGAGAAACTCGAAAATACATATGAGGTGACTCTCTCCAAGTACGGCAGCAGGGAAGATCTCTCCTGCGGAATTTTCAGGATGACCGAAAATTCTTTCGAACTCGTATATCCCAACGACGAGGTGATGTTGATTCTGGAAGGGGAGGTGGTGCTTGTTGCAGGCAAGGACCGCCTCGATCTCAGGGCCGGCGACATAATCCAGGTGAAAGAGGGCTTAAAAGCCACTGTCAGTACAAAAGATTATGTAGAGATTTTTTGGGTGGGCTACCCTGTAAAAGCTGTGAAATCAGCAATAAAATAGTAAATATGAAAGGTTTTAAAGATGACTAAAAATATGAAAGCGGCTTTTCTAGTCCAACCGGGAAACATGAAGGTAAAAGAGATTCCAATTCCGGAACCTGCGCCTGGATGGGTTAGATTAAAGGTAAAGGCCTGTGGTATCTGTGGTAGCGATATGCACTATTACAAGGGCAATTATCCAGAGTTGGAGTCGAAAGAGATTATAGAAAAGAAAGTCCTGAACAAGATATATGGTCATGAGGCTTGTGGAATCATAGATAAGCTCGGAGAAGGAGTTACAGGATTAAAGGCTGGTGATAGAGTCGCTGTGATCCCTCCGGTGGCATGTATGAAATGCGAATATTGCAGGGTTGGACTTTTCGAGCTATGTCGTAACCTTGAAATAATTGGCTATGAGTATCCTGGAGGGTACGCTGAGTATACAACTGCTCGTGTGAGTAATATCTATCCTGTACCAGATATAATATCCTTTGAAGAAGCAACCACTCTAGATTCATTAGCGGTTGGTGTGCATGCTGTTCAGCTCGCAAAAATAACGATAGCTGATCGAGTTGCTATATTAGGAGCCGGTGCAATTGGACTCGCCATTGCTGCGGTTGCTTTGAAGGCAGGAGCACGAGATACATTCATAACCGCTAAACACCGGTGTCAAAGGGATTTAGCACGGAAAATAGGGATTAAACATATCTTAGACCCCAACGAGGATAACATCGTTGAGAAGATTATAGCACAATCGGAGTCCCGTGGAGTCGACTGTGTTTTAGAGAGTGTCGGAGTTAGTGGGAAGGTTATCGAGTTTGCATTATCGATATTAAGAAAGGGCGGTAGAATCATATTTACAGGTTTATTCGAAGAACGCTTAAGTTTGAGTTTCTGGGACATTTTGATAAAAGGAGCAACCATTACTGCATCTGGTGCTTATGGTATGTGGGATTTGGTGCCAGAGTTCGAACTAGCTGTTGAGATGCTCTCCAATGGTGAGTTTCCTGCAAAAGATTTAGTAACTCATACGTTTTCCCTTGAAAAGATAAACGAAGCTTTTCAGCAAAAGCTAAAACCAGAGGAGAGAAGTAAAACCATTAAAGTTGCAATAGTGTTTTAAATATCCTCACTGCTTTAGGATGTTTAATAAGATAAACCGAAACGATGGTTGTATATTTTATTATTAATGAAGAACAGATACCGACAAGAACCTCAGTGATATTCCATGAATATTCAGTATCTTCACTCTTGTTTTCAATCAGGTATTATACACTACTCAAATGTTTGACCTAAAGGCGTGAGGATAATTTCATCTACATTGACACCAAGCGGTTGGCTAAGAATAAATAGAATAGCGTCTGTTACTTCTTTTCTACTCAAACGATACCTCACTCCCCTTTCATGTAATAGCGAAGGATCTGGTTGAAACGGTTCAGTATTAGCTACAGAGCCTAGTGTGATGAGACTGATGTGTATACCGGATTGTACCGATTCCCATCGCAAACTTTCACAGAATCCTCTCATTGCGGATTCTACAGTAGTATAGAGAACGGGTGAATGCTGGCGTATAAATCCTTGAAGACCATTTATGTGTAAAATTCTCCCTCCACCTCTCTTGATTAAAGCCGGCATTATCGCCCTCGATACGGTTGTAGCACCAAGTACATCAGTATGTATGAAGTGTTGAATTTCACTATAGGTTGCATCAGAGAATCTTTTATCAACCCATGCACCTGCAGCATTTACCAAAGCATCTAGTGTCTTGTAGGATTCAAGACCTATTGAAACAGCTTTTTCACAATCTTCCGATTTACCAACATCGCCGACTGCGATACATGCATGCCCTGGCATCTGACTATTCAGGGCTTCTGCAATGGACTCTAATTTATCCTTTCGCCTTGCCATGAGAACAACATTGTGTCCTTCAGCCACCAGTCTTTGAGCAACGCTCGCTCCTATTCCTGAACTACTTCCAGCAACCAGAATATTCATGTTCTTACTCCTTTGCTACCTTTTGTTGCCTTACTTATGTCCTTTTTTAGCCTATCGATAAAACTTCTATCTTTGACATGAGCTCCTATGACATCATCGAGTCTTTTCACCTTATCTTCGTTCAGAATTTGCTTTGGCGGGTAGCTTTCATCAAGAATTCCCCTAAGCTTGTTTTTAATATTATTATAACATTTACCCTTCTTCCAGTTCTCATAGCTTGAGGCGACAAAAATATCAGAATCCCAATAATATTCTTTTAACCTTTGATCATTTTTTAGGGAGTAGAGGAAGTTTCCACCAATACCTGATTTTTGTATACTCTCAAAGTCGAGGGTTTCTTCGTTTACAACAAACTTTTTTCCAAAAATGAAATTGAGATGATTGAACATCTCGTTATCCATTATCAAATGCTCGAGGCTTACTCCCTGATCGACCGCATGTATGCCTTTTACTCCGGTGCTGTCTATACCGGCAACCATTGCAAGGGCAGCCGTAACCCCAATTTCAAAACCAGTTTGAAAATTATCCTCTATTGAATCACTGAAACCTGAATTTGTAAGACAATATTTAAAACCATAAAGATCCGCAAGCTGCCTTGCAGCCCAAGAGAATAATACCTGATTAGGACTGCTCATCAAGGGTAAAGAAGGTTCGTTCTTATTCACACAATGTACTGGAAAGATATATCTGAAGAACAGGTTCTTTGGATTGAGTGCAATTATAGCAGCAAGACCTGCAAGGATATTTGTATTTGTCAAAGTTAACAAGGAGGCAAATGTCATTGGAGACTGATGGCCCATCCAGCACCAATGTGTAGTAACAAGCTTTATATCTTGCTTTGCAAACTCAGCTGCTATGTCCAGATGTTCTTTAGAGAACTCCAGGTTGTTTGTGGGTTCGAGCTCATATTCAACAAGACTGCCACTTTTAAGCTGTATCTCATCTTCCGCAATAACTTTTGCCATTTCGATAAGGCATTTGGCAGAATCAAGTGAATTGATATAAACGAAGAAGTATCTTTTCTTCGAATAAAGAGCTAGTAGATAGAACTGAATGATATCTACTAATGCAGGATCATACCCTTTTGGTATGAGAAAGGATGAAACTCGCTCAACGTTTTCCAACGCATTACCAACGACAATGGCCTTCAGCATATCGCTGAGTGTCGCTTCTCTTCTCTTATATGTACCAGGCTCAATTACATATTTTATATTACCTCCACTCATAAAGAACTTGTGTGTGTATCTGTCTTCATCGAACTTCTCATATTTTTTATAGTATGCTTCTGTATTTTCTCTCTGGATATTTATTGCATTTTCTATTATATGAGAAGGAAACTTGACAACCTCGTTTTCGAAATCAACTTTGGTTCCTTGTTCTTTGAAAATTTCTAGTAGTTCTTTATGCGGGAATCTTACGCCAACTTCCCTGAGAATCCTTAAGGATTCATCATGGATCTTCTTCACAGATTTATTACTCAATATTTTTACATTAAATGACTTACTCATTTTTTCCCCCTCAATGAGATTTACTTCATTCTATAAATTTCATTAAAGAATAACATCTCTTGTTTAAATGAACTTCTAGCGAAGCTCTGGTAGATAGTCCTCTTCTAATTTTAACATCGTCTCCATCATCGCTTCGGCACGTGGGACATGGTTTACTATCGGATCAATGATGATAGCCTGAAGCAGAAGCTTTTTTGATTTCTGTCTATATGCCTCAACAAGGAGGTTTTGAATAGCGACCTGAATGCTGCAGAGCCCTGCATGTGCTTCGGGCAACGCACCTACTTTAACTGGCACGATACCATCCGCATTGACCTTTATAGGAACCTCCACAATGGCTTCTTCAGGGAGATTGGTAATAGCAAATCCCCTATTAGGAACATTTGCCGCCATCTCTTTTCTATTTCGATCTAATTCGATATCCAAAATAATTGGAACCGCAAGTTCCCATGTTGGATCGACGAAAGATTGTTTGGTAACCACATCCTTTGTTGTAATGGCCCTTTCGCCTTTCAGAACCATGTCGATATTCTTTCCTAAGTCCTCGGACCAGAGCTGGTAACTTGGCATTCCAGGCTTTCCACCAGTATAATAGTTCAGATCAGCACTCGTAGCACTTAATGGCAATGACACATTTCCTATTCCCCACTCTAGCATCCTTGGGCCAATCAGGTCTTGGGCGAAGTTTACATACTCTGATGGGTGGCTGGGATGTGGGTAGGTGAGGTATCCGAATATACGATAGAGTGTTGGGGTAAATTTATCATCTCCCCAGTCAAATTGAGATATCCCTTTATCGAGCTCAGAGGACAAGTCTTTACCGGTTTTTTTATCCTTGATCTCAAGAACGAGGTGAAAGTGATTTATCCCTCCAACTGTAATCTCGATTTCTTCTACAGGCTTTTGGAGTATATCGCTTATTTTCTCTAAAGTCTCAAAGGGTCCATGGCACAGCCCAACGCTTTTTATTCTGGTGAGCTTGTTTACAGCAAGACACACCCTGCTTTCAGGATTGGTGTAGTTGAGAAGGAGAGCATCAGGACAGAGCTTTTCCATATTTCTGCAGATTGGGATCATGAGGTTGAGACTTCTTAATGTGTGGAAGGCGGCCCCTGGTCCACCGTTTTCTCCGAATATCTGATGAAAGCCGTAAATCTGAGGAATGTAAAAATCTTTCTGCCAGAGATCCCATCGCCTCTTCGCTACCGAGGTAATTACATAATCTGCATCTTTCAGTGATTTCGTCCTGTCAGGTGTGGCTTCAATATTGGCCTTTGATTTATGGTGCTCTTTGATGAGATTGGCAAGTTTGTACATCCTTTCAAGAGCCGGCTTATCGATATCGACGAGACTTACTGTAAGATCAAAATCCCTCATTTCTTCAGGCGCTAAAATATCGGCGATGGTGCCGGGTCCAAAACCAGCGCTTCCAGCTCCTATTACAACAATCTTTAGTTTCTTCATGTTTATGACTCCTATAATATTTTCTTTAAGACTAAGATGCGTTTAAGTTTATGAAAAGTAATTTTTTTATAATGAATATATATACAAACCATTAATTAGGTTATTATTAAATAGTAATTCTTTATTTATCCTATTCGGATCTTCTCCAATTTAGTTGCTAAATGCAAAAGTATCTTTGATTATTAAAGAGAAATATTCCATGTCATGAAAGCCATACGCTTTGCGTTTAATGACTTTGATTTTATTATTGATCCCTTCCATGCGACCTGTATGAATAGGAAACCAACAATGGTTGATAATGCCAAAGGCGTATCTTATAAGAGTTTTCGCAAATGCAATAAGCGGTTTGATTTTGCTCTTATATGCAATACAAAACCAACTCGTAATTGCTTTTACCGCACACTTGGGAAAACGGTATGTCCACAACTTTTTAAGATAATCCTTCAGGATATACGTTGTGGTAAGAGTCTCATTCAGGGTAAGCAGCTCCTTCAGCCTGGGCTTTTCTTCTTCACTCAGGTGTTCCTTGTTTTTCAACAAAAGGTATTTACTCCCCTTGATAACTTCTCTACCAGCCTCATGGGCTTTTCGATACTCTATATTTCTGACCTTGTCGATTACTCTGTTAAAGGCAGCAACCACATGAAACAGGTCAAAAACAATCTTCGCACCAGGGCAGCTTTCTCTCACTGCCTTAATATAGGGGTCCCACATATCCATAGCCACTGCCATGATGGAAGCCCTTTGAGTATCAGAAAGGGAATCAAAGAACTGCTTCAAAGCTTCATAACTTCTTCCCTTTCCTACCCACAGGACTCTTCCGCTGTCCCAAATAGCAACAAGAGTCAAATAGGTATGCCCCTTTCGAATGGAGATCTCATCTATCACAAGGACCTTCGGATTCACTTTCTCTTCATGCGAAAACTTCTCTCTCAGATGGTGTTTATGAATCTCTTTTACTGTTTTCCAATCAAGTTCAAGATGTTCAGCTACTTCTTTAATAGTCATATACTTACAAAGTTCCAGAACATAGGTCGCAAGCCTTTGGGACACCCTCTTATAGGGAGCCATAAGAGGAAGCTCTTCAACGACATTCCCACATTTCGGACATTTCAGCGTCCTGTAGGTGATTTCAAAGAATGTTTTCGCATCAAAGATATTCAGATCCCGTATGGTTCTTGTGTTGTAGGAGGGTATTTCCTTTATTCTCTCTTTACATTTGGAACACACTGGAGCATACCGCTTGTCTGGCTTCAGGGTTATTTTTACTGTCTTATTTGTTTCATCTACTTCTTGATGCATAATCTTTACTCGACAAAACTTGAAAAATGGGGTAATGTGAATTTTGGACATCGTCTATCTCCTCCTGGATACGTGTTGTGGATAGAAACATCATATCCAGTAAAGATAGCATTGTCCATTATTTATGCCTATTTTCTATCTCACAAAGTCCACCAAGCGTTAACACTTGGATTGAGGATTAAAGAACCTCTAAAAATCAAACCTACACAACTTCTAAGGGGTTGATTTTTAGAGAATTACGTAGAATATCGATAAGGCTGTAACTGTTAACGATAGCTGAGCCAAAAAGTGTTAACGTTTGCTGAACCTTGTCATCTATCAACTAAATTGGAGAAGAACCTTATATTATTTAAGTTGCTTTAATCTTTTCTTTTCAAATGCATTCTTAAAGGAACTTAAGGCTATTTTTTTTCGTGCCAAGGTATCGTTTGTTGCAGAACCCATATCTCGATAATCCATAGCAAGCACTCCACTTCCGTATTCATTGCTCCAGCACTTCACCAGATTTTCCGCTTCCTTCACTATATCTTCCTCAGTGCCTTCAACTGCCGTTTTCTGGATGTCGATGTACATTGTAAAACAGGATTTACCGGAGAATTTCTTACCAAAGCTCTCGATCCCAAGTAATTGAGGATCACAGATATTAAAAACATCTACTCCTATCTCAATAAGATCAGGAATGATCTCTTCAATCATGCCATCTGAGTGAAACCAGAAATCCATACCTTGCTGATGCACTTCTTCAACAATTCGGGCATATCGGGGCTTGAACACCTCTCTCCACAACTCCGGATTGATTATTAGGGTAGTATTAGTGCCCCAATCATCTGTGGATGCAAAGGCATGGACCTTTCCTCGATAGGAATCTCCCAGATTTCTGATCAGATTCAATTGGAAGTCCAAGATTTTATCCAGTAACACCTCTATTGTATCCAGATCAACCAGGAGATCCATCAATGTTTCATTATATCCGTGCAGGCAGTACAGCCTTTCAAAAAGAAGAAGAATATAAGTGGCCCATAGGTATTTATCCGGGTAATCCTTTATGATCTTATCAAATCCTTCGAATCGTCCTTCTCCGTACGGGTCAGGGAACACATAATTTTCTAATTGTTTTAAGTTTTTCAATGGATGGCCTACAGGGATTCCAGAAGCCGATACGGTTCCACCGTACTCCCAGATTACACCCCACTCATCTTCCTTTTTGCAGTACATTGCAGGTTGATAGTTATCTATATCAAATACAAATGGTTCATACTTCTTAGGGTGCCAATCCCTGGGGGGTTTGATATAAATCTCCTTTAAATCCGTTTCTCCAACTAGCTCAAACGATACAGGTATTCTGTCAACTTTTTTCCCTTTTATAGCATTCTTTACCCGTTCGACACTGGTCATCTCTATTAGCCCCCCTTCTTAAAGTTTACAGCCCTTTTTCGTCTAAAGAGTGATTGCCTAGAAAAGTTTCCTGAAAGATTAAGTACTCCACCTCCTTGTTAAGATCATCATGAATCTTAAGGTGAATGAAAGATGTAATACATGTTATTTTAGGGAATGTCCAAAGTGAAAATTTTTCGATACAAGAAAGAATTGAATATTTTCTACATACATACATTACTCTTTACAAGATTACATTACGCACTAAGGTTATGTCAAGAAGGTTTCTATAGTTTTAAATAGATGGGTACACACATAGGTACCACCCTCAGTATCCTCCTGCTCAGGTACCTGGACAGGATGATCACGCAAAAAATTGCCCTCATGACACCGATACCCTATTGACTATTTCTCTTATAAGAAATAAAATACTCCTCCCCATACTAGATATGTTCCACTGCTTTGATCTGCAATGGAACAAACCGTTTAAACCATTCCCAGTATGGAAGAGGAGCTTGCAATGAATATTACATACCACGAAATGCGACAAATAGCAAAGGAAAAAGCACGTGAATTAGTAAGAAAAGTATTGAACAATACAGGAGGAAATGTGAGTAAGACGGCTCGTATTCTACGGATCTCTCGAAAGACTGTGAGGAGAGCAAGGGATGGGACACTATCAGATTACTCACGGAGGCCTCTCCACTGCCCCAGGAAGATAGATCCTCGGTTTGAAGAGCTTATAGTCTTTGAGGGGAAAAGAACAGGCTATGGGGCACAACGGCTCTCTTCGTTTTTGTTCCAGCAGTACGCTCATGAGTTTTCCATGTACACGGTGAAAAAGGTCTTGAAGAGGAATAGTGTGAAGAAGAAAAAGATACGGACCAAGGCAAAAACAGTACGACACCTCTATGATTATGAGCATCTGAGTCCATTTAGAGAGTTTCAGCTGGACACAAAGCATATATTAGACCAGAAAGCGCTTCCTGAGGATGTGTATAACCATATACTGCAAAATAAATTACCTAAGTATGAGTGGAACATGATAGATGCTGCCACAAGGGCACGATTTACCGCCTACTCTCACAATCTGGATTCTACCTTTGGCTTTAGTTTTATTGTCATGGTATTATTGTGGCTGAGAGACCATAACGTGCGACAGTCCATACATATCCAAACAGATAATGGGGCAAAGTTCTGCATGGGAAGCAGCAAGAAAGAGGAGGAATGGAATACGTTGTTTGAACTGCTCAATGCCCGGCTCACTGTCATCCCTTCTGGAGCTAAACACCTTCAGGCAATCGTCGAGAACTCTCACAGAAAGGATGATGAATGTTTTCTTTCCATCCATCCCAAACGATGCAAGGATAGCTACGAGTTCCTGCACAAGGCACAGAGATGGCAGGATACTTGGAATACTGCTCGCCCTTCCTACGGAATCGCCATGAACGGAAAAACACCATTGGAGAAGTTACGGAGCTATAAAACTATGATTCATTCTCATGTATTCACTTTCCCTGTGCTTCTTATGGAGGATGTAATTAAGATGTTCGGTACAGCTATCAGGTGGTTTGAAACGTATTTTAAACTTAATCTTATGAGCATAACTGGTACCTATGTCCGTGCCAGGTGCCGTTTCTATAGTTTTATGGGGGTTGACTTTTTGAATATAAAATGAAAAATATATCTCAGTATAGAATATTATCATCGGTTAAAAATAATACATATTATGCGTTTTTAAGATGATTTTGAAGCTAAATTAGAAAACGGTGATGTATAATTTTATAGTGATCCATTATTATATTTATTTCAAAGAGGAGACAAATGACCATAAGGGAAAGGATGCTTTCAGTATATCATAGAAAGACACCTGACCGAATTCCCGTTGCGGCTTATGATTTCCTCATTTTTCAAGGAGAGACAGAAAGAGAAATACGTAATAAAGGCTTGGGGTTGGTAAAGTGGTGTCCTATATCACCCTTAATTGCCCCTGCTTTCCTTGGATTTGAGAGTAGAGTTAAGGATGTTGAGGTATCGATTAATGAGGAATGGGAGGGGAGTGAAAAAGAAATCACCCGCACCTTCCATACTCCCATAGGGAGTGTATCAGAAAAATATAGAGAGGATCCGGGTTATCACAGTAAATGGAAAAAGAAATACATTATAGAAGAAGCCTCTGATTATCCTATAGCTAAATTTATAATCGAGAATAGTACGATTCATGAGAATTTTAATGATTTTCTAAAGATTCAGGATGACCTTGGTGATGATGGGGTTGTTATGACATTGATGAGTCGGTGCCCCTTGCAGGAGGTGATATGGGGGATAAGCGGTCCAGAGAGACTTCTTCTTGATCTTCATGATACCCCTGATCTTGTTGAAGACCTCATGAAAGCCATCGAGATCAAATTAGATGAGATGTATGAGATCGCTGCGCGATCTCCGGCAGATGTGATTTGGTCACCCGATAATATCACAGGAGATCTTAATTCACCAAAGCTTTTTAAGAAATACTGTCTTCCATTTTATAACAAACAGGGAAGGTTATTACACAAGCACAATAAAGCGTATGTGGTCCATATGGATGGAAGACTCAAATCCTTAAAAGACTTAATTAAACAGGCAGATATTGATGTTGTAGAGTCGTTTTCACTACCAGAAACAGGAGGTGACCTTCCACTTGAAGAGGCGATAAGTGTTTGGGGTGATAAATCAATCGCGGCTAATCTACCTGCCTCTCTTTGTTTGAAAGATGAACAAGCTGTTAGGAGGTATATCGAAAGGCTTCTTATTATTCTTTCTTCCAAAAAAAGCTTCATGCTACAGGTGAGCGAGAATCTACCACATGAATACTGGAAAAAAACACTCCCTGTAGTTTTGGATGCTATTTATAGACAGGAAGCTTTGTAACTGATAAGCAAGGATATGAAATTCAAGAATATAATAGTCTATGCTGTAAATAATATATTGAACTATAAAATTTCTTCATTAAGTTAAGATTTGACAAGTATCTCACCTGTCTTTATAATTTCCATGAAATCGGATGTGGCTCTTTTTTATAAGGTATAATTTCCAGCCCTATTATTAATTGGACGGCTCAACCATTGTTGTCAGAATATTAAAGGAGAGGTAGTCATGGCTGAAGATCAGACCGGCGAAAAAGATTGATGATATCGTAGAGATCTCTGGGACGACCTCGCTCGCCCATGGCTCGTATTTTTTCAGCGAAAAGTTCATCAAAGGCGTAACAACGAATAATAGCTGGTTCGGGAAGCTCATCTGGATAGGCATGTGCAATCGTCCGAAAAACTGTTGGACGCACCACTTTTTCCGAAGCGCTCAAATCAAGCTTGATACGTGCGACTATCGGTGCGTCTCTTGGGCCTTGGTAATATATTCGGCCTTCTGTGTAGAGACCAGAAGGGTGTCCCTTGAGTAGAGGAGGCCTACCGGCGAAATTAATGCCGGATTCATCTCCGACACGTTGGAGTATATCATTTAGAATAGGTTCGATCTCGGTTGGCAGTATGGGTCCTCCTGGCAGAACTGTGAAATCAAGGTCCTCAGAAAATCGATAAGTCTCGATGTAGCATTTCTTAAGACAAGTGCCTCCTTTAAAAACCCAAGTAGTAGAGAGCCTTTCGTCAGTACCAATGCCCCAAAGAATCCACCCTAAAACATAATCCTTTTCAACAATTTCCTCTCGGAGTCCCCATTCCCGAACTCGCTCTTCGAGAGCCGCCTTTGTGATCATAGCTCCTCCTGTAGAGGCTTAAGATCGACATTCACTCGAAGATTCCACCGTTTTACTATCCGTCCTTTGCGGCGAACAGTCGGATCAAGACTTGTGAGACCTGAGCTCTTCAATATTAGACATCTATCTATTATTTCTTGTGCGGAGACATTAAGAGTTTCAACAACAAAACCGAGTCGTTTGAAAACGCTTCGATTTCCTAACTTTTCCGCATAGTCGAGTAAACGCTCATCGTCTCGATGCTCACTATCAAAATAAGCTTTAATCATCTCTGTTGAATTTCGTATGCCACCCCCGAGCCAGGGCTCGTCAAGGATATCGACCATTGTACGTGAAGGATCTGAGATCTGGATTTTATTTTGCCCGCGCCAAATGGGTCGAGTCCCAAAATGCTTTGCTTCTTGTAGGAATCTAAGACGGAAAACAGTGCCCTGAATAGTCACAGTCCGTTCTCGAATAGGAGAAGCGGTTACGACAGCCACATCGCGAAATATCTGCTCGGTAAAGCCCCAATGCTCGCACGCACTCCAACCGCCAATGTAACAGGGAGTAAAAATACTTTCCGCTACTATCCAAGGATCCTCTCGCCACTGTGATGGATCAGTTGCACCGAGAGGTACTGTAATATATAACCCATGTCTGATTCGAGCAAGCCAACCCCGTGATGCAAGATAAGCCAAAAGCCGTCTTGTTACCCTCAGATCAAGTGATAAAATAGAAGCAGCTCTGTCTGGGGTAAATGGACCATTTGTATTCCGATGTAGTATTTCGAGAAGATTTCTGTTTTTTTCTTCTATCCCGCTTCTATTCGTCATTGTTTGGTATACTTAAAGTGATGAATATTCTATCCAATTGAAAATTATACAATAATATTATACCACTCAAAAAGGCTAAAGGCAATTAATCTATAAAACGATAGGAATTTAATCGCTTTTATAAAATAAAAACAGTTTACAACTATTCCCAGAGTGTGTGGGTTGGTGAAAATGGATAAGCAGGTTTACAGATTATACCATCTTTTGGTTGCCAACTCTTGACAATATTCTAACCGTGGAGGCTTGCCATATCCCATGATTTTAAAGAAGGCTACTTTTTAATATTTCTCTTCCTGCGTTTGGGTTTAATAATTGGGATAATATCAGCTATGAGATGTTTGCTGTCTTGATCGAGGAGGGCGATAGGACAGGCAGTAGAGAAATCCTCTGCTGCCTCTTTTTTATGGCTTGGCTTATATTTACGAGCTTCCTGTGCTAGTTTCCAAATGATATCGAAAGGTGGTTTGAAGA
>JGI24422J19971_10000992_pt1 | contig 16801 bp, 13 predicted proteins | sample DeeMarSWOR152_54_FD_19971 | JGI IMG/M metagenome (IMG submission 19971) | reverse complement strand
CTGGCCCGGCGTATTATTCAGAGGCGACCTTGCCGTTGACTTTCCCGCGAGATTGGACAGAAGAAGGCGTTAAAATACTGACACTTTGGTTCTATGGTGACCCGGCCAATGCTGCTGAGTCGATGTATGTGGCTGTGGCCAATGCTACCGGCCCGACTGCGGTGATGTACCACGATAATCCCGAGGCAGCTCTGATAGATGCTTGGACGCAGTGGAATATCAATCTGGAAGAGTTCAGTAATGCCGGCGTGAGCCTGACCAACGTTGATAGCATAGCTATTGGCTTTGGTAACAGGAACAATCCACAGGTCGGTGGTTCAGGTTTGATGTTTATTGATGATATTCGGCTGTATCGTCCGGCTACAGAGCAATAAGCTTAATAACAATCGATAGTACGATGGATTTGCATCACTTCGGGGCTTATACTGATTAGTTCGGTATAGGCCCCGTTTGTTTTCATAAACATTGAGGTTTTGCGACAAATCGCTCGAATTGGGGATGTAGATGAGGACCAATTAGTTTCTTCCAGTCATAAACGTTAAGTTTTTGCAGCCCCATATGCCAGAAATTGAAGGGAATGTTTCAGGGGTAGATTGCTATGATGCCTACTTTAACGACCTGGTGGAAGCATAGCGGAGAAGGTTGCTTTATAAGAAGTGATGCAAATTGTCCCCTATGAGAGACCAAGTCAAAGGTTTTTTACTGAATATAAGGGAAAAATCTTTTTTATTATTGAAGAGGCTTACATTTAGTGAAACAGTCGAACAATTGATAGTCTAAGCCGTTGCAAGGTTAACAATACCGGCATCTAAAAATTAGGCGCTCAGCGGCTCAAGACCTCGATGAAACCAATTATTTACTGGTACTGGAAATCTGTTATTAAAATGCAAAATTCAAAAGGTATGACAGACGTAAGCATTAAAGATGTTAGGGTAAGGACTACAAAAGCGAATGGCCCTATCCTTTTTGGTGAGGAAGCTTTTCAGGCCATCAAGCAAGGCACCTGTATCAAAGGCGATGTGTCTGCAACAGCAAAGATAGCAGCTATTCAGGCTTTAAAATTGACGCCGACAATAGTTCTTGTGTGTCATCCAGTTGTAATTGAAGCCGTCGAGGTGAACTCTGAACCTAACGAATCTGAGAAGTCTGTTTCTGCGACTATTGCCGTAAAATCATCATGTAAGACTGGCGTTGAGATGGAAGCTCTTTATAATTAATCTGCCGGGTAGCCCAAGAGCTGTCGGTGAGGGCTTGGAAATAATTTTGGACGTCTTGCCGCACGCTGTGGACATGGTGTGTAGCAGCGGACACTAATAAAGGGAGTTATAAAATGATTTTACTCAAACTTTTTCTTGTATTTCTTAGAATCGCGTTTTTTGCGATCGGAGGTGCGTACTCTTTCTTACCTTTGCTGGAGAAAGAAATTGTACAGAACCATCAGTGGCTTGACAAAGCCGAGTTTTTAGAAGTCGTTGGGATGGCACAGGTGTTTCCTGGCGCTATATCGATTAAATTCGCAACTTATACCGGTTATAAGGTTGCCGGGGTTCCCGGTGCAATAGTAGCCAACTTTGCTAATTTGCTTCCACCTGCATTTCTTATGGTGCTTGTCTCGCTGGTTTACTCAAAATACAAGGACATCCCGGCCATAAAAGCCGGCTTGGAGATGGTTCGATACGCTGTTCTTGCAATGATAATTGCTATTGCAATACACTTAGTAGACAAAAACCAGGCTTTACAGTTGAGATATCTGGTTGTCATTGTTGTTTCATTTGTGTTGTTCACTCTGACAAAAGTGCATCCTGCTCTTATTATAACCGGTGCTGCTCTGTATGGCGGACTGATTAAGTTGATAACCTCAGCCTAACATAAAAGATACCGAACAACCCCTATTGGCATGCTGGTGACATCGGTGTAGGTCTGCTCTGACAAACTGCAAAGGGCCACGTTAAGCGCTATGAACTGCAGGACTTGCGAAGTGTGACCATCAAAATCGTCGGCCAAGAGGGCAATTTTGTGAAAAATGGCTGTTCTCACAATCCACAAATTTGCTTATAATGTTACCCGGAAAGGCCGGTAGTGTGCCGGCTGGATTGGGTCCGGGAAATCCAGGTTTATTGGAGGATAGTAATGGATGCCACAATTACTCTGATCGTTAACGGGAAAAAAAGAACCGTCATCACAAATTCGGAACGGTCCCTGCTTGATGTTCTAAGAGAAGATCTGCATCTGACCGGCACCAAGTACGGCTGCGGCGAAGGCCGCTGTGGTGCCTGCACTGTATTGATGGATGGCATACGAACCCTCTCCTGCATTACACCGGTTGCCAAGGCTCATAAGAAAATGATTACAACCATCGAAGGACTTGCCGATGATGATTCTCTCCATCCCGTTCAGGAAGCCTTCCTCGCAGAAGGGGCCATGCAGTGTGGCTATTGTACACCCGGCATGATTTTAACAACTGTGGCACTTCTTAAAAATAATCCGCAACCTACGGATGAACAGATCGCTGAGTGGATGAATGGCAATATATGCCGGTGCAACGGATATCCAAAAATACTAAAGGCTATTCGCCGCGCTGCTGCTCAAATCGCGGAGGTAAAAACACCATGATCGAAGATACTCTTACCGAAGAACCGCTCGAAATCCAGCGCTCTGAGCCTGTCGAGGAGCCGAGCCGCCAAGTCAAATTAAGCCGGCGCACCTTTGTGCAAATGCTGGGCACGGGGCTTCTGATCACGGTGACTCATGGCGTCTCTCTCGGTCAACGAGCTGGCGGCCGTAGTCGACAGTCTACAACCGTGGCCGCACGACTACACCTCAACCAGGATGGCACAATCACCGTCATGACCGGCAAAGTCGAGGAAGGTCAAGGTTCCCGAGCACAACTAACGCAGGCAGCGGCGGAAGAGCTGCGGGTCGCTGTTGACCGGATTCGCCTGGTTATGGCTGATACGGACCTCGTCCCTGATGATGGTATAACTGCCGGCAGCCGGACAACTCCCTACACTGTACCCGCTGTACGCCGAGGCGCCGCAACCGCCCGCGAACTGCTGACGCGACTTGCAGCCAAGCAATGGAAGGTGGACAGCAATGCTCTAAATGTGCACAACGGCACGATCACGAACCGGACAACGAAAAAGACTATTACCTATGCGGATCTGGCCAAATCAAAGGACATTGACGAGGCTTTCAAACAAACCATCCCCTCCGATGTAACTGTTACACCGGTCGCCGAATGGAAAGTGCTCGGCACGGCTGTTCCCAGGCCGAACTGGCGGGACCTGGTCACCGGAGCACACCGTTATCCTTCGGATATCATCCGTTCAAATATGCTCTACGGGAAAATCCTGCGTCCCCCATCTTATGGGGCTACGCTTACTTCAATTGATCTTTCCGAAGCCAAGGCTATGAAAGACGTGGTCGTCGTCCAGGATGGACAGTTTGTTGGATGCGCTGCGCCATCGTCGTTTCGTGCCGCCCAGGCTCTCCAGGCTGTTGCGAAAACGGCATCCTGGAAAACAGTGCCTCAACCATCGAGCAAGGAAATCTTTTCTTATCTTAAGAAAAACGCCCGTTTAGGCGGAAGATCACGTCCCAGAACCAGAGGCTCTATTGACAAGGGCCTTGCCGACGCAAGCAAGGTTCTGGAGCGAACCTACGAAGTAGCCTATATTCAGCATACCCCAATGGAACCAAGGGCTGCAACGGCGGAGTGGAAAGACGGCAAATTGACCGTATGGGTTGGTATCGATTGGCCTCAGCGAGCGCAACGCGACTTGGCCCGGACCTTCCAAATTCCGACCGAGCGAGTCCGCGCTATTGTGCCAGATATGGGCAGTGGATTCGGGGGTAAACACTCTGGCGAAGCAGCAGAAGAAGCAGCGCGGTTGGCCAAGGCCGCAGGACGTCCGGTGGCCGTGCACTGGACACGGGCCGAAGAATTCACCTGGGCCTATTTCCGCCCGGCGGCAGTAATCGAGTGCAAGGGCGGCCTGGATGCCAACGGCTCGCTAATTGCCTGGGAATTCACCAACATCAACGCAGGCGGTGCAGCAATTGATACTCCATACAATATAGCCAACACCAGAATCCTATCGGCCAGTTCCGATTCTCCCTTGCGCCAGGGCCCATACCGATGTCTCGCTGCAACAGCCAACAACTTTGCACGGGAGTCCTTTATGGACGAACTTGCTGCAGCAGCGGGGGCTGAGCCACTTGCCTTTAGACTTGCCCATCTTGAGAATCCACGCATACGAACCGTTTTGGAGACTGTTGCTACACACTTCGATTGGCCTGCACGAAGAAAAAAAGTTACCCCTGAATTAGGCGTAGGACTGGCCTGTGGAACAGAAAAGAATTCCGTAGTTGCGGCCTGTGTGGAGGTAGGTATTGACCGCGAAAAAGGCGAGATAAAAGTGCATCAGGTCTGCGAAGCCTTTGAATGCGGCCCCATCCAGAATCCGGCAAACCTGCTTTCCCAGGTACAGGGCTGCATCATCATGGGTCTGGGCGGCGCATTAAGTGAAGAAATAGAGTTCGAAGACGGCAAGATACTCAACGCCAGCTTCGCTAAGTATCGCGTACCGCGGTTCAAGGATGTCCCCCAGATCGATGTCCACCTGATCAACAAAACTGACATCCCCTCCGCCGGAGGCGGTGAGACACCTATTATTGCAATCGCCCCAGCCATCGGTAACGCTATCTTCGCTGCTACTGGCGTTCGCATCCGTTCCATGCCGATGCGCGGAGACCTGCTCAAGCAAGTGTAATACGCTATATGCAACCTCTAAGGAGCTAAATGGACAGGAATTACCAACCCCTGGACATTCATCAAAAAGTCGTGGAATTAATCGACGGCGGCAGCTCTTTCGCTGTAGCTTTGGTCTTAAAGGCCGAGGGTTCCACGCCTCGAAAGGTCGGCGTTAAGGCCGTTATCGAGCAGACCGGCAATATCTGGGGCACCCTCGGCGGCGGCGCGGTCGAGGCAGAAACACAGCGCCGCGCCGTTGAGGCCTGTCAATTGAAACGTCCTATCGTGTTTGACTTCTGCCTGCATGGCACCAGCAGAAAGGATGACATCCCCATCTGCGGAGGTTCCATGCGTATCCTCATCGACCCAACCGTTGAAAAGAACAGGACATCTTACGCCCAGGCCGCCGAAGCCATCCAGCGGCGCCAACGAGGCGTCCTGCTCACCACCATATGTACTACCGCGCGGACAGATGTAACGCTGCAGTGGCTTCCGGAACAAGACATGCCATCGGGGCCTGCCTTTCCGGGTGTCCGGGACATTCGCTCATGCCTGGCCCGCGAGGAACCACAGCTTTTTACGGAGAGCTCGCAGAAGCCCGACGCCTTTATTGAAGTTTTGGTTGAGCCGGTGATTCCCAAACCGCTCCTGCTGATCGCCGGTGCCGGACACATAGGTCAGGCGCTTGCGCTTCAGGCGGTCCTTGATGGATTTGACGTTGTGGTAATGGATGACCGGCCCGAATTTGCCAATCAAGCGTTTTTCCCCGAGGGTGTGACGACGCTATGCGGTGATATACCAAAAGAGATGGCCGACTTTCCAATTGCCGACGACACCTACATCGTGGTTGTCACCCACGGCCACAAACTCGATGCGGCGGCCCTTGAGGCATGCATCCACTCGCCTGCCGTATATATCGGTATGATTGGAAGTAAGCGCAAAGTTGCACTGCTCCGCCGGAATTTTGTTGAATCCGGCCTTGCTACGGAAGAAGAATTCGACCGTGTCTTCGCGCCAATTGGCCTGGACATTGGCGCTGTTACCGTACCTGAAATCGCAACGAGCATCACCGCCCAGTTAATAGCCGTTCGGCGTAAAGGCCGCACTCACACGCCGCCCGGTGACATGGAGCCAAGATGATTTGCGCAATTGTTCTCGCCGCTGGTCAGTCTCACCGAATGGGTACCCAGAAACTGCTTTTGCCCTTTGGTACTACAACCGTAATCGCACACATCGTCGACCAGCTTCTCCGTAGCATCATCGACAATGTTTATGTGGTCGTGGGGTACGAACGGAACCGCATAGCCAAGGAATTATCCGGACGCCCCATTTCCATTGTAACCAATCCAGACTACACAGCCGGCATGCTCTCTTCGGTGCGTTGCGGTCTTCAGGCTCTGCCCAAAAAGTGTGAGGCGGTCTTGGTCACGCTGGGCGACCAGCCAAGCATCACCTCTAAACTTGTCGACGAAATGGTTCAATCCTTCACCAGGACCAACAAGGGAATTCTCGTGCCGCTCTATCGTGGCAAACACGGACATCCCATTCTGTTTTCGGAACTCTACTACGATGAGATATTGACACGCTATGATAACGTGGGGCTTCGGGGCCTTCTCCATGCCCACCCGGAGGACATCTTTGAGCTGAACGTCTCGACCTCTGCAGTGCTTTTAGATATGGATAGTCCCGAAGATTACCAACGCCAGCTTACGTCACTCAAGTACAATACAGAAAAGAGACACAATTCGCAGAGCGAATAAAATATACGCGGCTCAACAGAGCTAACCGCGTAGCTTCTTAGGTATGGTTCCCTTTTTGCCGTGTAACGTAAAAGCAAGAAATCTACTATTGGGGATTATCTTAAGCAGTGGGAATAGTTGTCAAAGCCTTCAATCAGAACCTGGCAGGGCAAGCTAATATGTGGACCGCTTTGGCCTCCTCGCAAATGTGCTTTCTAAACACGAATGTACCCAAATATGGAACCAAGTGCAAAAGAGGTCGTTGCTTGCATACCCACGCTTGACTGCGCAAGCAGTCGTGGGCCTTGCGCAGGCACAGGTGCGAAAACGAAGGAATAGTTACATCAATTATGATTTTGTATAAATTTTCCTTGACGGGAAGGCAGCCGATTTGATACAAATGGAATAGCTAACATCTGTGGATTTTGATTTTCTGACCTGCCCCCGACATCGACATTCGGGGGCCTGCAGAATCTTTGTGGTTTTTCGATAGAGGAGGAGTTATTACGCAAAGCACAAATCAGACCTGAAAAGTTAGATGTCAGATTTTTCTATTTTCTGGATTCTGTCTTCTGTATTCTGTGCTTTTTGCAGACAACAAGTGTTCTGGTGTGGAGCCAAAACACAGTTATTCATTTTTAACTTCTTTCTTGAAGGAGGACTATTATGCATAAGAAAATGATTTACTTGATTCCTTTTGTTTTGGTTTTGGGCTTGATGCTGACGAGCGTAGCTAAGTCAGACCTCATCGGCTGGTGGAGGTTTGAAGAGGGTTCCGGCAACACTGCCTATGATAGTTCCGGCAACGGTCACGATGGGACGCTGAATGGAAACCCGGAGTGGGCAATCGGCCCGCCCGGTTTCGGCGGCGCACTTGCTTTCCATCCAGACAAGTGCACGGGAATTGACTGTGGAATCTTCGACCCTACAAATGGGACGGGGCAATTCACTGTGGCACTCTGGGCGTTCTGGGATGGAACAGGGACCTATCAGCATTTTATCACCAAGTCGGCCGAATGGGGCGCAGATACTATGATGTTCCAGTTCGAATTGTGGGGGGCCCATACGGATGCCTCTTATACCGACAGAGTAGGTGTTTCGTATGAACCTGCCGGGTCGGTTGCCTTCTTTATTATGCCCAAAAACGAATGGGTGCACTTGGCCCTTACGTTCGATGGAACCAATGCCGTAATTTACCTTAACGGCGTCGACGAAGAGGGTCCTAAACCATTCGCAATTGGTCCGGATATTGATGCTCAGGTCGAAATCGGGTATACCAGTACTCGTCCCAGTGGTATTGAGAGAACCTTCGAGGGTAGACTCGATGAAGTCCGCGTTTACGACCGCGCGCTGACGCAGGAAGAGATTGAGTTTGTTATGGAAGGTGGTGAAGGATATCCCTATGCCTTGGGTCCCGTCCCGGCTGATGGTGCCCTATATCCGGATACATGGGTTAGCCTTAGCTGGTCACCGGGAGACTATGCCGTATCCCATGATGTCTATTTGGGCGATAAATTCGACGATGTGAATGAAGGCACAGGCGATACATTCCGGGGCAACCAGACCGAAACTTTTCTTGTTGTTGGCTTCCCCGGATTTCCTTATCCGGATGGTCTTGTTCCCGGCACAACTTACTACTGGCGGATCGACGAGGTCAACGACGCCGACCCGAACAGTCCATGGAAAGGTAACGTATGGAGTTTTAGTGTTCCTCCCAGGACTGCATACAATCCCGAACCGGCTGATGGCGCCAAATTCATAGGGCCAGATGTGATTCTTAGCTGGACGCCTGGTTTCGGCGCGAAATTACACACCATGTATTTTGGCGATGATTTTGACAATGTGAACAATGCCACGGGTGGTGCCACCATAGGAATTGCAGCCTATACTCCCGGCCCACTTGAATTAGATAAGAAGTACTATTGGCGAGTTGATGAGTTCGATGCCATCACCACACATAAAGGCGATGTCTGGAGCTTTACGACCGCAGGTGCCGGCGGAGGTGCCAAAGCAGAGTACTTCAAAGGCATGGATTTGAGGAATCTCGTGCTGACCCGAACAGACCCTCAAATCAACTTTAACTGGGGCAGCGGCGAACCGGATCCGCTCGTCGGCGCCGATAGCTTCTCTGTCAGATGGATCGGCGAGGTCGAAGCAGCATTTACCGAGACCTACACTTTCTACACTAATAGCGATGATGGTGTGCGTTTGTGGGTGGATGGTCAACAGCTTGTTGACAACTGGATTGACCACTCGGCCACAGAGAACAGCGGAAAGATTGACCTTATCGCCGGGCAGACGTATAGCATTCAGATGGAGTATTATGAAAACGGGGGTGATGCCGTGGCAGAACTGCGCTGGTCGAGTCCCCACACGCCAAAGCAGCTCATTCCGCAGGCTGCATTGTCGCCGCCTATAAAGGCTGGCAGCCCGAACCCGGCTAATGGTGCCACGGGTATAAAGCACACAGCTACTCTTAGCTGGAAGCCGGGAGATGATGCCGCTTCACACCAGGTATATTTCGGCACTGATGCGGACGCCGTGCGCAACGCCACCACAGCTTCACCAGAATACAAAGGCAGCAAGGCCCTTGGTTCCGAGAGCTATGACCCCGGAAAACTTGCCTGGTTTACCACCTACTACTGGCGTGTTGATGAGGTCAATAACGTTCATCCCGACAGTCCGTGGGTAGGCAACCTCTGGAGCTTTACGACAGGCGACTTCCTTGTCGTGGACGATTTTGAGCTCTACAATGACATTAATCCCGGCGAAGAGGGGAGCAACAGGATATTTCTAACGTGGATAGATGGATACGACACCCCGACAAACGGCTCCCAGGTAGGTTATACTGATCCTCCTTTCTGCGAGCAAACTATCGTTCACAGTGGCAGGCAATCGATGCCCCTCTTCTATGACAACTCCGGCCCGGCTTATTATTCAGAGGCGACCTTGCCGTTGAGTGACACGCGGGATTGGACAGAAGAAGGTGTTAAAATATTGACACTTTGGTTCTATGGTGACCCGGCCAATGTTGCTGAGTCGATGTATGTGGCTGTCGCTAATGCCACCGGCCCGACTGCGGTGGTGTATCACGATAATGCCGATGCAGTGCTGATAGATGACTGGACGCAATGGAATATCGATCTGGAAGAGTTCAGTAATGCCGGCGTGGTCCTAACCAATGTCGATAGGTTAGCTATTGGTTTTGGCAACAGGAACAATCCACAGCTTGGCGGTTCAGGTATGGTATTCATTGATGATATTCGGCTGTATCGGCCGGCTCCATAAGCTGACTAAATTGGCCCCCATTGCTTCTTGCCCGCCGCCCCGACTCGCGTCGGGGGACGCGGGGGCTGGCGAAGCAAGATATGGGGGCGCGGTTGATATGGTTGATTGGTATCAATTCGGGGCCTATATCGATTGATTCGGTATAGGCCCCCTCTTAATTGATTATTGATTATTTTTGAGATTGACGCGCTCATCTTCGCCTCGCCCGCAATGACGGGACAAGGCGTTTTTTAATTAATTGATCGAGTGCAGGTCTGCCATATTGAATTCTGTATTTTGAGCCATCTGAGGCGGATTTGCAACGTGGGTGCTTTCGCCTTACTCAAGGCCGAGCATGCCCTTGCCGAGTCAGCTATTGAGAAACTCATGTTCGTGAGGCATTGTTTTTGTTACCAACCGTCAAGTTATTGCCTATTACAGATAGAGAGATTTCTGCAATATGGCTGTTTCAGTTAATGCAGACGGGATACATGGCAGACACGAAAACAAGAGGCTTGTGACATGAGAGTACTACGATTCATACAGAAATGGTTGCATAAATTGTGGGGCTCGAGCGTGGGTTTGCACACCGGAATTGATTCACACAAGTGGGAAAGCAAAATCGAGATTTTGGGATGTTTGTCCAGCAGGTGTTATCGAATTGTGGAGCAGAAAGTTGCAGACCGCAAATAGCCCGAAGCCACAGCTCCCATTGCTCAGCTTGCGCCATTAGAAGTAAGTTGTCAGACCCCGTGTGGACTTCTAAGGGGGCTCGGGTGGGGTGGTAGTGGGAAGGAAATGGATTAATCTCTTACGTTTTTTGAAAAATCTGCCAGAGGAGGGAGTGGTTCAACAAAAGAGTTGGCACGTGTCTATACACTCTGGATGACCATCCTAATCGGTTGTCTTGTGGCGGCAGAATGCCCGCATTTAGTAATCGTAAAAAGCGATACCCTCGCTGTCGGTGCCGGTCCAGTTAACCTTAAACTCGCCGGTTTCTTTTTTGTATAACCATCCACTTGTGGTACCGTCTACTGCTGCAGAGAAGTCGGTGGCTTCGGCCACATAGGCGATGTTCGATAACTTGTTAAAGGGGTTTTCGGGGAGTTTCTTTACATAAGGCCCGTTTACATAGACGCCGGAAGGGACGGTGGACGGGGAAACTGCTCCGGTTATAGTGGTGGTCGCAGTGAATTGTAACTGCAGAAGTGCCGTCGGGGCGGCTGAGCCATCTATGTATCCTGGGGGGACTCCGTTGTGCTGTACTTTATACAGTTCGATCTGAGTTCGTATTGTCGCGAGATTGTCTTTGACGGCTGACTCCCGGGCTTTTGCGACATGACCTTGAAATGTGGGGAAAAGCAGCGCGCTGAGGATGCCCAGGATTGTTACGACTATGAGAAGTTCAACAAGTGTAAAAGCCTTTTTTCCCATTTCCCCAGCCCAAGAAACATCAATACTATCACAGCTATCCACCATATCGACCATTACGCTGAGCTACTTTGCCAGGAAAATCTCCTTTTTCTCGTACGATTTATTTATGGACAGCTCGATGTTGTCCAAAAAACTGAAGAAAAAACTCTGCTTCGACCGATAACACCACTGTAATGGGGGAATGAAGAGTATTTATTTTTTAAGGAGCAGAGCTATGGAAAAAAAGAGCAGTTTTTCAAGATTAGGCTCTTTGAGAATTTTTGGGGGTTTTCTGGCGATTCTGCTGTGTGCGGCACCATGTGTCTGGGCTGTTACCTTTGACGATGGGCAAGAGCACAATATCGACTACGCAATAAACAATGACTACCTGCATGTAAAAAACGCTATAGTAAATCTTCTTCCCGGGGCCTATGTTGATTGGTTTGTGACTGCGGATGACAGCAGCACAGTAAACATTCGCGGTGGGCAGGTCGAATTTTGGATTTCGGTTATGCCGGGGTCTAACGTGACAGTATATGGCACGTATTTCAAATTTGGCGGTGTCGAGCACTATGCGGGCGAAGAGATGTTTATCACTCTTGGTGGCGGTCCTCTGACGGTAGTTTATGAAGATGGGACACAGGTTGACCTGCCGATTGATTGTTATTATGAAGTTGGTGAAGGTGGGGTCATCATAAACAACACAACCATTACACTGGCTGCTCCTGGCGTCGGAGGTCCTATAGAGGTGGACATTGACATCAAGCCCGGCAGCGATACAAACCCAATCAATCCACGCTCTAATGGGCTCATTCCGGTCGCCATCCTAACGACCAATGACTTCGATGCGGCAGATGTGGACCCAGCTACTGTTACGCTTGCAGGGGCGAGTGTGGCGGTTCGTGGAAAAGCTGAGAAGTTGATGGCTCACCTGGAGGATGTAGATGGAGATGACGACCTCGATCTATTGGTGCAAGTGGAAACCCAAAGCGATGGCGTGGTCTGGGAAACCGGCCCGGTAACGCTACAGGGAAAAACATATGGAGGTCAGGACATAGAGGGCACGGATTATGTCGTAATTGTGCCGCCAAAGTCAAGTAATAAAGCCAGCTTGCGTAAATCAGGCGGCCTGCTGAGAAAACGCGGTCATCGGCTAAAATTTATAATTGCCAGCTAACGGGTTGTGAACGTTACGCTTGCAGCCCTTTTATCATTACTCAAATCCACAGATTTTCTTTGAATCCTGTTTGTCGTCGTTAACGCCAGTAGAATGGCCGGTTTCGTTTTGAGGCCTGTTCTCATGGGACCGCTGTTTTCAAAAACCGTTGTCTTCTTGGCTTCATAAACAAAATGGTTTACAGTAAATAGTGCTTATTAGACAAAGCCACTGCTTCCTCCCCCCCTCCTTAATGCAAAGGATTTCCTATTACTCCGAAAAACCACCGTTCGAGAGCAAAATCCCGCCAAAATGGCTATTCCCATACTGTTGTAAAGAAAATGGCAGAAAGACTGCCTGTTTGTTGCTCAGCTTAACTGATATGGTAGTGGGGCAGTAATTAACGGATCGACTCCTCGGGCAGTTCTGATTTGACGCCTTCGTCAATGGGCATCTTGTCCGGCAGAGCGCCGGTCTCTTCCATCAGTCGTTTGAGCTCGGCTTTCAGGCCAACCACCTTGGCTGTGTACGTGGGTTCGTCGATAAGGTTCCTGGTTTCACCTGGGTCTTTCCTGAGGTTGTATAATTCGGCTTTGTGCCGGTCAGGTCCGCCATCACCATGCGGGTAATGAATATACTTCCATTCGTCGGTGCGCACGCCGCGGACGTTGGGGGTGTACGGGAACTGGCGCTCGTAGTTATACTCGTAATACCACGATTTGCGCCATCCGCCGGGTTTGCCTTCCAGAAGCGGTTTGAACGACATGCCGTGAATATTCTCCAGCGGCGGTGCAGAGCAAATGTCCAGGATACTTGGAGCCACATCGATATTCAGTACCATTTGCTCGATTACTGTTCCAGGCTTGACCAGTTTCGGATACCGAACCAGAAGCGGCACGCGAATGCTTGGTTCGTGCATCGTTCGCTTGTCGGTCATTCCGTGTTCCCCAAGGAACATCCCATTATCCCCAGCGAAGATGAACAGGGTATTATCAAGCTGGCCAGTCCCCTTGAGTGTACGATAGATTCGGCCAATGCTATCGTCGACCGATTTGATTGTCGCGGTATAGGCCCGAACAAACTCGGCAAAATGCTTGACACTTTCCGGCCTTGTGTCGGGAAATTTCTTACGGAATCCATACAGCGGTCCATAGATTCCGTGCCAGGTATCAATCCTCTGCTTGACCCACTTCGGCTTGCCCTCCAGTGCGAAGGCGGTCTTGGGATATTCTATCTTGATGTGATCATAGATATGACGATATTTCTTCTCTGGTGTGAACGGTGTATGCGATGCCTTGTGGCCCAGAATTAGCAAGAAGGGCTTGTCGTGCCTTTTTTCCAGCCACTCAACAGCCATATCTGTCACTCGATGGGTATAGTAACCCTTTTTAACCATACGATGGCCGTTTATATTGAATTGCGTGTCATAATACTTTCCCTGTCCCTTGTGGCTTGCCCAATAGTCGAAGCCCCGTCTTTTCTCGTCGCTTTGCTCACCCATATGCCATTTTCCAATGTAAGCAGTTTCGTAGCCGGCAGCTTGTAAAATACACGGAAAGCTCGACAAATTGTTGGGATAGTCGGTGAAGTTGTTGAGAACTCCGTGCGAGTGGGCATACAAGCCTGATAGAAACGAGGCCCGACTCGGCGAACAAAGCGAAGTCGTCACGAACATATTGGCGAACCGCGCACCCTCGGCAGCCAACCGATCAAGATTAGGCGTATTGAGGAAAGGATGTCCCTCGCAGCTAAGCTCATCCCACCGCTGATCATCGGTGAGGATGAACACGACATTCGGGCGCCGGTCGGCAACTCCCAAACTATGCATTCGGCCGGCGCCGCAGCTACCGGCCGGGCCTACAAGCACGTGTTGTGGGGCAAAAGCAAAGGCAGCCGAAGCTGTTGCTGCACTTGTGATGAAAGAACGGCGAGTTATTGTTCTTCCCGGCGTTTTCGTGGACTGTTTTCGGTTTTGCATTGATAGCATCTCTCCAATATGAAAAAGGTGGCTAAGGTACCTGAAAACTCCGACTCATAACTCTAAACGATAATGCTAAGTATCTTTGGTTAACTTACATACCAAATCCGTGTAGTAAAAGCAACATCTTGTTTGGTGGCATTTTCAATTCGTTTGCACCACCCCAAACCGCTCTCTTGGTGCTTCGTTCGCTAAAAGGCAAATCGCCATTAGGCTAAATAACTGCACATTGTGATTGCTATTAGGCCAATCTTGACAACGGCCGTTCTATATCGGGGTGATGACGGGAAAGAAACACTGATTTTAGATGAGGGATATTCGCAGAACAGGCTGGAATTGTGCGGCTGGTTCAGGTATAATGAAAAAGGACATACTCAATACCGAAGATGAGCACGTCCGGACCGAATGCCTCAGAGGAGAATATGTTGGTATTGAACAGATAGAAGATGATAGGAGTCGACTGTGGTATTGTAACTATGAACTGGGAACTGTTGACCATCGGAGATGGCGGGTTATGCCTGCCAAGTGCCGGGCGTTGCTTGCTGGGGTTAATCCCAGCAAGCAAGAATCCTAATTCCTTATTACCTGTTACCTATGTTCCCGGTTTAAAGTGTTACCCATGTACCAGTTGACACAGGTGAACCAGGATTAAGGGAGTTTCTGAGAATCTATTATGGGACGGTGAAATTAATAGACGATCAGGTTGGCAAGGTTCTCGAAACATTGGATGAGACAGGCAAAACCGACGACATTGTTCTGGTTTTTACAGCCGACCATGGAGATATGATGGGAGGGCACGGTATGGTGTGGAAATCCACAAGTGCTTTCTATGAGGAGATTGTTCGTGTGCCGCTTTTGATACGCTATCCGCGCCGATTTAGAGCTCAGGTTAGCAGGCTGGCTGTGGATTCGACCGATTTTATGCCGACGCTGCTGGAGCTGGCAGGACATCCCGTTCCCAAACAGGCTCAGGGGCAGAGTCTGGTTCTGTATCTGACAGGTGAGCAAGATACAAAGCAAGTCAGAAAATATAGCTTTTCGGAGCGGTTGAGAGGAAATTCAGAGGGCTACCGCAAAGTGCTGCCGGGTACTAAAGGCGGCTTTATGATCCGTGGAAAAGGCTGGAAACTCATCCGCTACCATGAAAGCCAAAGATATCTTTATAATCTGAACCAAGATCCCGGCGAGACCAAAAACCTGGTCGACGATCCGAAATGCCGTTCCCGTCACCAGGAACTTGCGGCTGAGATGGAGGGATGGTTTAAGCGCAGTGCTTGGCCCGGATGGTCAAAACCTGCATCCCTGTGTTTTGCAGGGTATTGGTTTGGCTCTCTGGCCTAAACCTGTACAATATAATCTCTGCCCTCAACTGGGCTTGGCCTCGGCGAGTTTAATTGCACTAACAAAACAATCTTATATAATATAGGCGAACCAAGGCTGATAAATATTGATTGCCAATTGACCATTATTTTTTATTTTTTTTATTTTTGAATATCATTTTCGCGTGGAGGCTTAGAGACTTTGGTGGGCAACAATAGTGATAAGAATGGAAATAGAGTAGCCCTGGCATCTGCGGTTTTTGCCGAATACGGGGGTTTTATTCGTGCTGTTGTGCGTTCTCAGGTTCAGAATGAAGCTCAAGCAGATGACATATTCCAGGATTTCTTTCTTTCTCTCATTTGCAAGCCTGTGCCCAAAGGCGTCAAGAATATCAAAAGCTATCTCTACAGAGCCATAATCAATGATGTTGTTGACGCTGTTCGCCGGGCAGAAAAATATCAATCTCGAATTAAAAAATATAGTGAGCAACTGAATTATTCTATCAACAAAACCACTCCCAGAAACGCCTTAGATAATGAAGAAGAACTCGATAAAATGTTCGCACTTATTAAGGGGTGGTTGCCAAACAGCGAATCTCAGGCAATCAATTTACGGTATAGGAATCGCTATAGCATCAAAGAGGTAGCAGAGAAAATGAGTGTGGACCGTACGTCAGTTAGCAGGTATATTTCCATAGGCTTAAGGAAAATCCGCCAGTATTTAACAGTAAAATGAGGTAATTACAATGATTGCACCCGACCGCAATTCGTTATGCAAACAGGCTCGGTTGTATTATTATGACTTTCTCTTTAACGAAAGCCGCGAAGTCATTCCAGAGTTTATCATCAACCACGTTAAGCAGTGCCAATATTGCCAAGAGCAAATGAACCGACTTGAAGGTGTGTTATCACAAGCTGAAGCTCATGAGAGCTCGGAGCAGGGGCAGCTTAGCCCCGCCATTACCGTCATGCTGCAACTTCACTTTGCCTACATGGGCAAGCGTGTAACTTGTAACACCGTCAAGCCTTTTCTACCTGGCTTGTTAGACCCAGCCTTAGAGATCAGAATACCCACACCAATAACAACACATCTGGATAGCTGTGAGCAGTGTTCTAAGGATTTGGACACGATCCGAAAGCTGAATCTCAACCGTAAACAGTTACGCCGCTTGAGCC
>JGI24422J19971_10000991_pt1 | contig 16808 bp, 13 predicted proteins | sample DeeMarSWOR152_54_FD_19971 | JGI IMG/M metagenome (IMG submission 19971) | reverse complement strand
GACCGCCTCCACCTGTACTCGGACCTTTATAGGCGGGCCCGTCCTGCTTGCCGCCGTAGACATAATAAGGAATCTGGTTATCCACGTAGACATGATACATCTGGGCTATGTCCAGGGTGACCCTCTGCCAGGTTTCCCCTCGATTCCGGGTGATGATGACTCCGCCGTCGTTACTGATCATGAACCGGTTCGGGTCTAACGGATCGGCCCACATGTCGTGGCAGTCTCCGCTCCAGCGCACTGTCTCCGAGGTGTAGCCGCCGTCAAATGTCCGGCTCTGGCTGTTAGCAGCAAAATAAACCTCGTTCTCATCCCCCGGATTGACCATGACCCTGGAGGCATAATGCGGACGTTCATTCAGTATGCGGTTATAGCTGACTAGTCTCCAGCTCTCACCGCTGTCACTTGAACGCCACAGAACTCCACGATTCGGATGCCCGGTCTCGATCAATGCGTAAACAACATCGGGATTGCTGTTGGCAATGGCAATTCCAACCTTTCCTATGGGAGGATCAGGTAGTCCGCGGCCGGTGAGACGCTTCCATGTGGAGCCGCAGTCCGTGGATTTCCATATTCCACCCATCGGCCCTCCGCTCTCTCTTCCATATGTCCTGATGATCAGGGGCCATGTCCCAGCGAACATAATCCGCGGGTTGCTGGGATTCATGGCGATCTCAAAGCAGCCTGTGTTCTCATCCAGAAAGAGAACATGCTGCCAGGTCTTCCCCCCGTCCGCAGTGCGGAAAACACCCCGCTCTTTCTGGGGTCCATAGCAGTGTCCCAGGGCAGCCACCAAAACAATATCGGGATCGTCGGGGTGAATCACGACCCGACCGATCCTTCCGGTTTTATCCAGCCCCATGTGTTTCCAAGTCTGGCCCGCATCTGTGGATTTGTAGACGCCGTCTCCGATTGAAACATTGCTGCGGATAAACGCTTCTCCTGTTCCTGCCCAGACAACATTAGGGTCGGAAGGAGCAACAGCCAGAGCGCCGATGGATTGTGAAGGCTGGTCATCAAATACAGGAAACCACCTGTTTCCTCCATCAGTGGTTTTCCAGATCCCTCCTGATGAGGCACCGATGTAGTAGACCATAGGGTCACCCGGCACTCCGACCACCGCCGAAGTCCGGTTTCCCGGGGGTCCGATATGACGGTACCTCAATCGGCTGAAGATGTCCGGGTTGATTTCCTGGGCATAGATCTGAGCCAATCCAACCAAAACAAAAAGGACCGCTGCCGCCATCGCCCAGAAACCATTCATCCGTCTGCCCTTACCTGTAAAATACTTCATGAATACCCTCCTCGGGTCCTTAGAAACGAACCCTAAATTTGATTTTAGACTATAATTTAAACCATTCCCGAGAATGGCTTTAATTGAATATTAGGTAGAGAGCTCGGCTTTCTATTTATCTTCCAGTTTTTGAATGATGCGCTGTCTTGGAAAAATGCAGTAATCCCCTTCCATTGCCATCTTGAAAACGGTGCTTTCACTTTCGGAATGAGATTATTTTACTTTAATGGAGATTAGTTTCAAGCAAATTTTATATTTTACTCTTTTTCCGGTAAAGTCCATTTATATGACTGGTATTCCCAGCTGAATTCATGCCCTCTCACATCAACAACTACATATCCATTGGGATGTCCTAGCCACGAAGAGGCCTCCCACTTGGCGCCGCTCAAAATTCCCCCGGTTATGTAAGAGGTCTTCTTGTACTTAATCTCTTCCACGATATGAAGATGCCCCTGAAGGATGAGTCTGACATTGTATTCTGACAGCAGTTTAATGACTTTCGTCCCATTATTCACAACCAAGTACCTTGGAGGTGCGCTCATGTTGTCACTTTCTATCTGAATATATGATGTCACAAGAGGAATATGAAGAGCCACACAGACCGGTCTCTCCGTTCCTGTTTTTTCCAGGTCATTCTTAAGCCAGTTGAGCTGATCATCATCAATGTAGCCTCTGTAGGCTCCATTTTCAGTCTTTCCAAGAGAGTCCAGCAAAACATAATGCCAGCCATTGTAATCAAAAGAACGGTACGTCGCTCCATTCCCCAAACGTCTTTTGAACAGCCCCTTATCGTTATCAGGATGCGAGGAATCTTCGCCACTATCATCAAATATGCGAATTACGTCATTGTTGCCGATGACATTGTGCACAGGCATGCTAAACTTCATGGTTATTTTTTGATAAAGGTTAAACATTTTTTCTGCATTATCGAGGGTTCGAGTGTATCTATTCTCGACTAAATCTCCCCCCAAAATCACAAAATGGGGCTCCGGCTTCAAACCATTGATTGCGGCGATAGCTTGGTTGAATCCATCAATTGCGTGTTTTTGCGGGATGAGGTGAATATCGGTGGCAAAGACAAACCTGAAATCTTCAATGTCTTTCTCAGGGAGAACTCCCTCCTTGCAGGCTCCAAACCACAGAATTATGAGTATAAGAATGTATGGGATACGGTATTTTCTTTGTGGCAGGTTTTTTTCAAACACTTTCATCCCCTCACTGATGGATTTTTAACTCATGCTTTCCAGTACACTGCCCAGGGAATCCACTAACTCTTGCTCTCTTGAATTATCTGAAAAAGAATATCAATTCACAGGACAAGAGTCAAACTCAGTCAACCAATCCGTTCAAAATTTTCTGTATTATTGAACGACTAAATTAGGTGAGGGCTAAACGGAGGTTTTAAAATGAGCGAACTGGTTGGAAAATTAACCTTTCTATCTATAGCTATCATTACGGCCATAATCTTTGTGGCTGTGGCTGTTTTTGTTATGTTCTCGATTCTCTGCGCAAACGTGGCGCAGATGAAAAAAACGTTGCGCAAAATTCTTGAAGCGACCAACAAAAGAAGAAACAACATCTCTGTGGATTATCTGACACCAAAAACTTGATATGAAGAAGAAACAGTACCGAATAATTGGGGACTGTAGTTTATGCTCGGTAAACAGCTAACTCGTTTTAGATGTCATTACGAATGAAGTGCGGCAATCTCGCAGGGAAAAATGCATTTCTTTTTCTGAGACTGCCACGCTTCGCTCGCAATGACACTTTTATCCTCTGCATCGCAATGACATTCTTATCCTCTGTATCATTAATAAAAGTGTTACTTGATGACTGAGCCGAAACAACAGGCCCCATTCTCGCTCATATTTTTATAAAAGTCCGTTTGGAGTACATCCAGTAGAGAATCAGCCAGATCACCGCAAATCCTGCTAATCCCCTCAAAAAGCCATCGCAGGGTTGAATGAAGCGGAGCAGTCCACCAACAAAAACATCCCCAATCTGCCGGAAATCGAATAATCGAGTCACCATGTAGACCGAAATCGCATTCATCCCGATCACTTTAAAGCCGAAGGCCCACTTCCGCCAACCCTTGATGTCAATAATCATGTAAAACAGAGCCAGCAGCAGGACACATATTCCGCCAGAAAACAGGACGAATGAGCTCGTCCATAAATGCTTAATTATGGGAAAAGCAAATCCCCATATCCATCCCACCAAAATACATCCGGCACCAATCCCAGCCAGCCAGGCAACTTTCATCCACTGCGACTTTTTGGAGCGCAGAAGCTGTCCGGCTATCACTCCTATCATGACTGTGGCCCCAAAGGTCAGACTGCTCAGTATCCAGCTATAATTCGTTCCATCCTGGAATCGTCCCAGCAGCACCTTATCCAGATAGATCGCCAGGTTTCCTTTGGGCGTTAAAACTCCTGCCCCATAACCTGGCACTGGCACCCACGCCATTAAAGCCCAGAACACAAGAAGCAGTCCTGATGTTATGCCGATCTGCCACTTAATGTCGAAGTTAAGCATGATGAGCGAGGCGATCAAATATCCTGCAGCTATGGCCTGAAGCGTGTTGCAGTAGAGGTGAAGTTTTGAGAGGTCAAACTTCAGCAAGTTCCCCTGGGCAACAATCCCCAGAAAAAACAAAATCGCAAAACGGATGACGATGTGAAGGTAAAGATTCTTTTTACTATCTCCTCTTTCCAGCCGTTTGCCGAACGAAAACGGCATCGCCACTCCAACGATAAAAAGAAAGAGCGGCATGATCAAATCCCAGAAATGGAAACCCTCCCATTTCGCATGCCTGAGCTGAGTGCTGATGAACTCTGTCAATGGATTCTTTGATACAGCACACAGCCCCATAAATATCCAATGCCCGCCAATAATCCAGAACATATCAAATCCACGCAGCGCATCAATGGAGAGTAACCTTTGAGAAAAAATGTCTGGCTGGCCTTGCTTACTCATACAAATTTTCCCTTTTATGAATCAAGTGATGTTCGGGAAGTAAAAAATGATTTTTTTTTGGGATTAGAGAGAGACTCCTCATCTTTATAATGCCTGTTGTCGGATGTTTATCTCTAAGCTTTTATCACTGGAATAATTGATAGTCAAATAAAAAGGATTGTAGACTAATCCCCATTTAGCGATGTCGGATATTAATTAACGCCCCTTTGTGGAGCTATACTTTTAGAAATGTCGAACGTTGAGGCGCGAATCTTTCAGGACGTCTAAGGTGTCCCCTTGGGGAACGTCCCCATTATTCACCATTATTCATAGACGAGTATGACTACTCGTCTGTTCTGAGCTCTTCCTTCACTCGTCGAGTTGTCAGCGATCGGTTTGCTGCTCCCATAACTGATCACTTCCATCCTATGGAGAGGGATGTTGTACTGATTGTGAAGATAATCCATCACCGCTTCAGCTCTGAGTTTTCCGAGAAACACATTCCACGCTTCTTCCCCCGTGCTATCTGTGTGTCCCTGAATTTCAAGATACAAACCTCTATTCTGAGCAATGAGCGTCTGGACAAACTGATCCAACATGGCTTTTGCCTCATCAGGGAGATCAGCCTTATTAAATTCAAACTTTGCCTCATCATTTCTCAGAACCTCTTGAAGAATCAGTTTTCCCTGGGCAAATTTTCTCACTTCATCAATTTTGCCATCCAATTCAGATTTCTGTTGACTCATTTCCGACTGGTTCTGGGTGATGAGTGAACCGAGGGTTGATAATCGTTCATCGTGTTCTTTAATTCTTTTCTGATTCTCTTCAACCGTACTTTCCATTCCCTCGACTTTTTGATCCAGAGATGCCACCTCTCCTAAAACATATTTTTTTGTCGCGCATCCTGTTCCGGAGAGCAAGCCGATCACAACCACAGCTACAACCAGAAATGACATCGTGTTTTTAATCATCTTCACCTCCATTCTTTATTCATGAATAACCAAATATAAGTTATTGACAATCATCGACCCCCATTCATCATCTATAATAATAGCACAGACCTTCTCCCTGTCAAGTGTTCTCTTGCGATATCTTTTTTTGTGTTTTTTTAAAAAAAAATCTCATCCGGTCTTTTGCCTCTGCTCTGAGTTCACAGCTCCCGTCATAGAGATTTTTTTTCACCGCTGTAATATCCTTCTCTGGTCCTCACTCTATATTTCTTCTTTGAAGTAACAACCTTTATATTTCGGTACTCACTTTCTGGGCTTCTATAAGAAGTGTATCCGAGTATATACTGGTGACTGATCTCTTTTTTAATCCGGCTCAATGTTTCTTTCAGCTCTTCTGCCTGATTAATGAAAAATGCCTTTCCCCCTGTAGCTAAAGAGAATCGCTCAAGAGAGGCAATGATACCGGAAGAAGTCAGCTCAGGAGACCGTTTATACTTTTTTAAATACTGTTCAGATAAAGGAATCTTATAGCCGATGGTATATATCGGCACATCTACTCTTCTCGCAATCTCTACGGCCTGTTCAGGAGAACTCTGACTGTCATTCTCAATCCCATCCGTGATTAAAAGAAGAGCCCTTTTTTCATTACTTCCTTTATTCGCAAAATCTGGAGACACCGCGACTGCATCATTTAAAGCTGTCTGGCCATACGCTTCAGTCTTCTCCAGAACAGCAAGAAAATCATTCTTATTATTAGAGAAATTCGCAGCCACTTCCACCTCGCCATCCGCAAAAATCAATAATGAAACCTCGTCTTGACGCTCGATAAGGAAAGTCAAGAGATATTTGAGTGCTTCTTTGCTTTCTCTCAATTTATCCTGAAGAGCCATGCTCCCGCTGACATCAAGGAGAACCGTTAAACTCAAGGGAGACTCAAAATTGTGGCTGAAATAGGTTATTTCCTTTTTTTCATTGTTCTCATAAATCTGAAAGTCTCCCTCTAAGAGGTCGTTAATAAACCTTCCTTTTCTGTCTTGAACTGTAACAGCAATAGAAATGGCGCTGACTGCCACATTGTGATAAATCTTTTGATCTTGAGTTTCTTGAGAGAAGGATGATAAAAAAGATACATCGAGCGCAGCTATCCAAAGGAAAAGGAGAACAATCGAAAGAGGCAAGAGTTTTTTTTCCCTGTTTGGAGTGACTATCTTCATTGTTTGTTTCCAACACCCACTAATCATTATAACCGATAACGCAAGGAAAATTTGGGATGTATACTAGCGAAAAGCTGGCAACTAAAGCTGCACACAAAATGATAGCCCTTGGCTCAAATCTACTCCTCCCTATTTGAATTAGTCGTATGAACGGCACATAATGTGAAGAAAATCGGGGACAGTCCCCAATTTCGTTGTCGCCGAAATCCAGATAAGAGAAGCCAGGTTCCCTATAATCTTAAATCCCATCAAGAATTTGTAGAGGAAAACAGATTCATCACATTCGATTTCCCCCACCCACATACAAGACTTGTCCGGTTATCCAGTCGGCCTGCTTGGATGAGAAGAAAATGACGGCATTCGCTATATCCTCTGGCCTGCCGATTCTTTCTAAGGGATAGCTTGAGGCGATTGTTTTTTCTATTTCCGGTGTCATCCATCCTGTTTGAACCGCACCTGGCGATATAACATTAACTGTAATTCCATAAGGCCCTAACTCAACGGCAGCCGCCCGGCTGTAGCTTTCGATAGCGTATTTGCTGGCTCCGTAGGAAACATTCGAAGGATGGGCAAAAGCTCCATCTGTGCTTATGTTGATAACCCGTCCCCATCTTGCACTTCTTTTAATATGGCGCTGAGCAAACTCTTCCATCATCAGAGCCACCGCCCGCGTATTCACGGCAAAATGTATATCAAAAGAATCAGAATTTATGGTGGCCATCGGGTACTCACCCAAAAAGTGAGGATTTTTTTTCAATTCTTCCTCAGGAAGAAAAGTGTCAAACTGATCATGGGCCGCGTTATTGATTAATATTTCGATCCTTCCAAATCTCTCTTCGGCTTTATCGAATAATTTTGGAATATTACCCGGGTTTGCCAGGTCAGCTTCCCATGAGTCACATTCGCCACCTGAATCATATATTTTTTTTATGACATTGTCTGCAGATTGCGTAAGCATTTTGTAATAATAGGGCCTTCCAGTCTCAGCGGCTTTTTTGACCTCATCTTGACTTATCTTGCCGTATTCTTCAGGCGATAAGCGAAGATAATTAATGAACACTTTGGCTCCTTGTTCAGCAAAAGCCGCCGCCGCGGCTGCACCTATTCCATGATTCGCGCCAGTGACTAACACGACCTTGTTTGTGAGCCCTGTGTCAATCATTTTTTCCTCCTCTTTTTCCTATTCTAGCAGAAAGGCTCAGAAGCGATCCCTTCATTATTTGCCAAAAACAAAGGTGTAGGAATATTTCACCATAATGGTCCGGCTGTTGTAGCAAGGAAGGTTAGGGATTTCTCGCAGCCGATCAGTGTTGAAATCTTCATTGTAGACCACATAAAGGTCCACGCCTTCGCGTGGGTTGTATCGGATGCGGAAATTGGCGATTACAGCATCTATGGCGCTGTTGTACTGGACAAAAGCGCTGGCTGAGAATTTTGTGCTGAGCGTAGCCAGGATCCGAGCTCTCACAATATGCGCGGTGAGTTCCTGGTTTCTGTCCGGAAAAACAACCCGGTTGAACTGGTACATACCTGTGAGGCTGAACTCTGAAGAAATCCCCCAGATAGGCTGCACTCCGACAGTGGCTCTCCATCCGTCATAAAAAGAGCCGGCGTCAAAATCGAAAATGGCACTCAAAGCTCTCCCCATGGGGGTATTAAACATACCTTTGAGACCATAGAAGGCGTACTCTCCTGGCGGGACCTCAATATCATCCGTAAACTCAAAGCTCTCCAGCAAACCTTCATGGTACATCTTGATAGCAAACTCCCCGCCGAATCCGGACTTAGTGGCAAAAGCCCAGCCTGGTCCGATCTCCGCTGATTCTATGGAATTATCCTCATTCCGGGTGAAAATAAAGCCGTCCACAAAAAGCTGGTGTTCCAGCAGAGCAGCCTTTTCACCTGGACGCCATCCCAGCCAGATGCGGTTTCCCAGCTGTGAATAGTCCTCCCTCAACTCAAAGCCGATTCCTGGATTGTAGTCGCTACCAGCCCGTGAATAACAGAGATTAAAGCCAAGGCCTTTCCGTGTTCGCCGTTCCCAGGATACTCGGATCCGCGCCGGGTCAAGAGAAGCCGGGTCGTTTTCTTTGCCGTTTTCAAATGTCTGGGCCCAGTTGAACAACAGGTAATCATCCTCAGAAACCCGGAAGATGCCGTCCAGGCCGTACGCCGCATTATAAGAACCATCCACCCCAATGCGCGAAGTGATCATGCTTCCTATGTATGAATTCGGATTGAAAACCCGGCGGCGGACCCGGAACACACCGAAATTTTCCGAAGGGAGGCTTTCTTCACCTTCTAAAGGCGCGGTCTGCATATCCAGGAAACCAAGGTCCCAGCCTCCCACGCGGCCCACTAGGCGGGCACCGCCGTAAATGCGGACAGCCTCCTCTTCATAGAGCCCGATCCGCCGGCTGTAGAAAAGCCGGTTGGGCTCTCCATAGTTAAAATCAAACGTGCTGTTGCGCTCCTGGAAAAACAACCTTTTCTCGGGGAAGAAAAGGGAGAATCGGGTTAAGTTGACCTGCTGGTCATCCGCTTCCACTTGGGCGAAATCTGTATTCGCTGTGAGGTCAAGAGTCAGATAACTGGATAATCCGTATTTGATATCCAATCCCGCTTCGAACTTCGGTTCATCCGAGTAAAGATAAGCGGTTTCCGCATCATTCAAGTCGTAAGCCTGGCTATAGCCAGCCAATCCGTATGGAGTTATGTAGAGAGGCCTGCGGCTTCGGACTCCTTCCAAAACAATCTCGGAAGCACGGGATACTTTCCAGGAACTCCAGAATCCATACTTGGGGTCGATCAGAGGAAACATTACTACTTCGAATTTACGAGCTATGTACCTCCAGACGATCAAGCCCATAGTTACACGTCCTTCCTGTTCTTGAAACCGGAGACTGGAGAGAGGAATTCTCATCTCCACAAACCATCCCTGATCGTTCTGGATAACGGCCACATCCCAGAAAGTGTTCCAGCTTATATTCAGGGGCAGCAGGCCCTCGGCATCGTTGAATATGAGAGCGTCCAGACGAAGACCTGTGGGAGTGGTAAAAAAGCCCATTCCGTTCTCTTTGTCATTGAACGTATCGACAATAAGACCAAACCAGTCTGTGTTACCCTCAAGATAATCCCGCTGCTTGGAGGTAGCCAGGATCTTTGAAGGTTCCTTGTCATAGAGTCGTCCAGCCAGATAAAGATAATCATCGTCGAAGGCGATCAAGGCCTCTGTCTTTTCGGAAGGAGGATTTCCTGTATTTGGTATCTGCATCACGAGAGGCACTGGATTGATTCCCTTCCAGGCATCTTCATCGCTCATTCCATCGAGGTTGACAGGACCGTTAACTCGCTGAAGCACCAATTTATCCTTTTGTTGTTCTGGTGGAGGAATTTTCTCCTGAGGAATTGCGGCAGAGTTCACCATAATGAATAACAGGATAAATGCGAGAACTGCTCTATTTTTAGACATTCACTAACCCTAATTATTTCAATTTTTGCAATAATATACACAAATAGAAAAAAAAGAGCAAAACAAACAAAAAAGGGCCAGATGTACGCGCTCAGTAATTTTGTAACACTTTTTGGATGTCATTGTGAGCGAAAAGATTTTTTATTCCAACAAAATTCAGATTGATTTTTTTTAAAAAAATTTGGATACTGTTAACTCAGGAGCGACTCAAATGAAAAAAAACAAAAGATACTTCAAGAAATCTCTAACCGGACTATTCGCTGCAATAACACTTATTTTTCTGAGCATAGCTGTTGCTGAACATCAGCAGACTGACGTGCCTTTTGTCCCGACACCGGATGAAGTCGTGTTGGAAATGCTTAAAATGGCGAATGTAGGCAAAGATGATGTGCTCTATGATCTCGGATGCGGGGATGGTCGAATCGTTATCACGGCTGCAAAAAAGTTCGGCTGCCGGGGTGTGGGTATAGATATCGACCCGCAGCGCGTCAAGGAAAGTCTGGAAAACGCAAAAAAGGCAGGAGTTACCAATAAAGTCAAGTTTATTCAAGAAAATCTTTTCACGGCCGAAATCAGCGAGGCAACCGTTATGACTCTCTATCTGCTCTCAGAAGTCAACCTCAGACTGCGGCCAAGGCTTTTTCAAGAATTGACTCCAGGCACAAGAATTGTCTCTCACGAATTCAGCATGGGAAAATGGGAGCCCGAAGCCAGCACTACTATAAAGACAGGAGAGACGCCCGTATCCGATTACTGGCAACCGAACGTAGAAGATTATTGGAATTCACACAATGTTTATTTTTGGATTATACCCGCGAATGTGACGGGAACCTGGGAATTGACAATACCGGATATCGCTGTGCCAAACGAGCTGACATTGAAGCTTGATCAAGAGTTCCAGCAGGTAAAGGGGAAAGCATTTGAAGGCACATCCGAGATCCCTTTATCCATCGAGGATGGAAAAATAAAAGGGGATAAGCTTAATTTCACTTTGGAGAGAAAACTGAGAGGGCGCACACAAAGCATGCACTTTGAAGGAAGTGTAAAAGATCATATCATGAAAGGCACTATGAAAATAGAGAGCAGTTCAGGAAGAGAAGAAATCCGATGGAAAGCCAAACGCGATGCATCCACTCTCCGCCCGATCCACATCTCAGATTATTAGTTATGAGGAATTTGGGTCCTGCTCCCTTCTCCACCTTTATCCTGGATTGATTCCTGCTTTTGAGTCCATCCATTTAAGAGAGAAAATAACTTTTATGGCGACAGCCGAAAACCAAAGGCCCACAAATGGACCCATATCCACAAGACCCTGCGTCCCCGGATTATGAGGAAAAGTGTAAACATTAAAAGCCAAGCCCAAAAACGCAACAATACAGCCAGGCGCACCAAATATCCACCCCAGTTTTGGATGCTTGAACATGACAATACCTAAAAGAAAGACACTCGCGAAAATGAATATATCCCAGGCAACATCAGCTCCCATTTGAACGGCATTGGCTACATTATAAGCCAGCTCCCAGGCTTCTCTGGTTATTTCGCTGGCTCCTTCCAGGGAAACAGCCCGAAACTCAGCCCGCACGGCTGCCTGCATCGTGCCCATCATCGTGACGGAAGCCCCGGCGATAATCAAAAACAGCGTCCCGATTTGAAGCGGGATGGACTTCCTGTAATGCTTTACAAAGTGGTAAAAACCCGGAGCACTCGCACAGAGAAGCGGGCCAAAAGCCCAGAATACAGGATAGGCAATCTGCGGCGGCAAAGAAACAGCCACCGACACAGCATAAGAAACGCCCGCAAGAAAGCCGCAGACGATACCGGTTATGACCCATCGCTTGGCGAACTGTGTTGGTTCATCCATAATTCCCTCCTCGGTCCAAACTCTTTCCTCGCTCCTATTTTAAAATGTCAGATGTATCTGTCAATGAGAATTCTGCGAATTCGAATATAAACAATCCCTTTATTCTAATGTTGACAGGGAGGATACCGGTTAAATATCATTTAGCATCGGTTTGAAACAGGCACGAAATGAATGATTCTTTTTACTTTTTATTAGCGCTCTCCTTCCTGGTTGGCAGCATATGGGTAACCCTCACCTCGATTGCGGCAGAGCGTTTTGGGAGCAAAATTGGAGGTCTGATCGGAGGACTCCCCTCGACTGTAATTGTCTCTTTTTTCTTTATCGGACTCACGCAGTCTCCTCAAACCGCATCATTAGCCACGAATGTCTTTCCATTAGCCTACAGCGTCACTGGATTATTTCTCGTGTTTTATGCCCTTTTTTCCAGCAAAGGATTTCTAGTCTCATTTGTCTGCTCACTTTTGATCTGGTTCTCACTCTCGGCTCTAATCATACTGTTTGATATAAACAATTTTCTCATTTCACTGCTTGCCTATGCGCTCGTCTTTTCAATCTCTTATTACGTCCTTGAAAAAAGATTGAAAATCCCGTCTACCGGAAGAATCAAGATGAGTTACAGCACTCTCCAGGTCTTAGGCAGGGCGGTTTTCAGCGGGATGATGATCGCCTTTGCAGTCTTCATGAGCAGAGTCGGCGGCCCCATATTTGGGGGGATATTTTCCGCTTTCCCGGCTGTGTTTATCTCTATTTTAATAATCAGCTATAAATCCAGAGGGATGGATTTTTCCCGAGCTGTGACCAAACCTTTGATGACAACCGGCATGCTTTCAATCGTAGCTTACGGGACAGCCGTGAGATATTTATATCCCAGTTTTGGTCTTATTACAGGCACAGTGGGAGCATACATAATTTCCCTGGCAGGCGCTTATATATCTTATATAATCTTCCAAAAAAACTAATATACAAAATGGGGTGAGGTGATTTTGCGAGAATAAAGACTGTCTTATTTCTTTTTCGAATTCATTTACCCGAGTAAAGCACTACGTTTCGAGCGCGATGATAGAAAAACAAGCTTAGGCGACCTCTTCATTCCAGTCTTTTGATTATGTGCCAGCCGTATTTGCACGACTCAGAATCGTACTCTGCGATTCCTATTCCGCCGACAGAGAGACTGAAACTCACATCTCCGAAAGCCTTCACCATCCGGGAACGGGAATACTCCTTTTTTTCCTTGTCTGGTGGAATATCTATATTCGACATCTTATATATTCCGGGATACTGGTCATCTGTGTATTCTTTCACTAATGCATCAAAATCTTCGCCTTTCTGGGCCCTTTCGAAGACTTCTTTGGCCAGCGATTCTGCCTCCGCCTGAGTCCGCGTCACGCTCTCAGTTGGAATCGATCCTTTAAAGGCGATTAAAATGTGCTGGACAGTGACGCGGTCAGGTTCTTTCACAGTGACTTGTTCAGGTTCTTTCTTGCAGCTTGCGAGCAGGATGAGTAAAGCTACCAAACTTATCAGTACATTTGACTTCATTTTTGCCTCCTCTTTATTGGAGCCTTGCGGTGAAGCATGAATTTTAAAAGATGAAAACAAACTCTCAGGCCTGGCTGGAAAACCGCTAATATTAATGACACTGTTCATTAATTGGGGACTGTTCCCAATTAATGAAATGTCGAATATTGAGACGCGACCCCTCTAGATCAGTTGTCCTCCTGCATGGGATCCCGGCGAACAGAGACCGTTCCCGAATACGTTTTGCCGTTCACCGTGAGCTTTACAGCGTACGTCCCCGGCTCAGCCTCAGCCGCTCCTGCTCCCCGGCCAAAGCGTCCTCTATACCGCATGAAACCGCCAAAGCCGATTGTCTCAAAGGCTTCTCTTTGAATCGCCTGCGCTTCCCTATAAGTAATGCCGGGTTGTTTGAGCTGTTCGAGCGCCTCTTCCACTGTTTTTTTCGGGTCTTCTTCCACTTCCGGCCGTTGAAGAATTCTTTCCATCATTTGCTGCATCTGTGCGATGCTCTGCTTCATCTGCTCCGGCGAAGGATCAAACCGCATATCCCACATCAGACGATTCACTCCCGCTTTCACATCCTTGAGGGTATAGGTCGTCTTGAGTTTTCCTGTGGCATCTGTGATCTCAAGCTCCACAGGGCTGGACGGTTTGTCTTTGAGATAAAAACTAACTGCAGCGCCATCAGGAGGATTTTCCCCTGCGAAAAAGAGGTTGCCTCGTCCATAGCCTCCCCGGCTCAGGCTCAGCCAGTGAGTTCCCGGACGTTCATTTTCAAACAGATACGCCTCCGAGGAGAGGGCCTTGTCTGTGGCTTCCTGGAGAGGCGAGATGTCGTCAAGAATCCATATGCCGCGCCCGTGCGTTCCTGCAATCAGGTCATTGTCCCGGGGATGGATCATCAGGTCATGGAAAGCCACTGTCGGCATATTGAGGCCGAGGTTCGTCCAGCTTTTCCCACCGTCTATGGAGAAAAACACAGCAAACTCTGTCCCGACAAACAGGAGGTTCTTGTTCTTCGGGTCTTCGCGGATGATATAGACTGGCCCATCATCCGGAAGGTTTCCGGTGATGTTGGTCCAGGTCTTGCCGTAATCCGTGGTTTTAAACACAAACGGTTTAAAAATATCGCTCCGGTGTCCTTCGAAGGTCAGGTAGCAGGTACCTTCCTCGAAACGGGAAGCCTCGACTCGGCTGACCCAGATCTCTTTGGGGACATCCGGGACGTTTTTTCGCACATTTGTCCATGTCGCTCCCCCATCTCGAGTCAACTGGACATTGCCATCATCCGTGCCGACCCAGATGAGGCCCGGCGTGATCGGGGATTCAGAAATCGTGGTGATGGTGCAGTGTGTCTCCGCTCCTGTCTGGTCGAGGGTGATTCCGCCTGTGGGCTTGCTGTGTTTATCCAGGTCGTTGGTGGTCAGGTCAGGGCTGATTATCATCCAGTTGTCGCCGCGGTTGACCGATTTGAAAAGATGGTCACCACCGAAGTAAATCGTACTCGGGTTGTGCGGGGAAATAAAAATAGGAGAGCTCCAGTTGAAACGGAAAACAGACCTCTGGCGAAACTGCATCTGCGGTTGCTGCGCGGATTGACGGGCCTGGGTTTCTCTCTTGGAGGGTGGAGGCACGTGTTCTTTCCAGTTGTATGTATTCTGCTGCGATGGTCTGATCCGGGCTGTTTCCCGTGTCTCCACGTTCACTCTCATGATATTCCCACCCTGGCTTTCGCAATAGGCAATGCGCCAGTCAGTGGGATCATTCTGTGTGTAAAATCCATCTCCACCCCCAATGTTGAACCAGAAATCGGTCAGGATCATCCCTTCCCGGCTCATACTGGGGCCACACCATGTGCCGTTATCCTGGAGTCCACCGTAGACGTAATAAGGATCGCGCATATCCGCGCTGACCGCATAAAACTGCGCCAGGCAGAGGTTATCGAAAAAAATCCAGGTATCGCCATGGTCATGGGTGAGGGATGCGCCTCCATCCTGCCCAACATAGAAGCGGTTCTTGTTGGTCGGGTCGAGCCACATGGCGTGGAAATCAGGATGGAGACCCCTGATTGTTTCAAAAGTCTTCCCTCCATCTTTGGAATACTGCATGCTGGTCGCAAGATAATACACAAGCTTGTCGTCAAACGGATTGATGTAGATATGGCTGTAGTAGAACGGACGGACATTTATCCGGTTCATGTACATCCACGATGCCCCGCCGTCCTCGGACCTGTAGATTCCAGTTCCGAGTTTTTCCATATCAGTGAATTCGGGATTGGGTTTCTGCTGTGCACCTTCCCGGATCGTCCTCTGGGGTTGATATTCGTGCTCGACCACAGCCATCAGGACTTCTGGATTGCTGCGGGAAATAGCCAGGCCGATCCTACCGAGGTCTCCGGAAGGAAGTCCCTTTTTCAGCTTCTCCCAGTTTTTCCCGCCGTCCATGGTTTTGAAAATTCCGCCGTGCGGCCCCCCGGAATCAAAACGCCAGGGCTGACGCAGCCTCTGCCAGAAACTAACATAGAGTATATCCGGGTTTTCCGGATGCATGACAAGGTCGATGGCGCCGGTCTTACCGTCATTCGGTAATCCCTTGGTTAGCTTCTGCCAGGTCTTTCCACCGTCCTCGGTTTTGAACAGACCGCGGTCCCCGGAGTAGCCCCATGTGTGGCCGGTCGCCGCTGTATAGACTATATCGGGATTTGTTGGATGGGTAATAATCCGGCCGATCGTTTGCGTAGTTTCCAGACCCATCCGGGTGAATGTCTTGCCTCCGTCAGTGGATTTATAGATACCGTCGCCCCAGGCAATGCTGTTTCTGCAGCATTCTTCGCCTGTTCCCACCCAGATGATATTCGGGTCTTTCTGGAAGAACGCCACATCCCCGATGGACGCTGAGCCGTATTTGTCAAAAATCGGCTCCCATGTCGTCCCCGCGTTTACAGATTTCCAGACACCTCCGGAAGCAGCCGCCACAAGCACCTGAGTGAAGTCGCTCTCCAGAGCCTCAAAATCGGATATGCGTCCGACCATGTTGGCCGGCCCGACATTGCGCCACTTGAAGTCCTTGATCAGGTTTTTCTCCGGACTCTGTGAAAAGAAGGGCCGAGTCACACCAAGAATAAAACAGATTAATAATAATGCCCTAAATGCTTTCTTAAAATGCGGATTCATCCCTTACCTCCTGGTTTGAATTGATAAAGTGCGGAAATGCACTTTTATGTATGATAGTCAATAGATGTAACATGGCATAAGCCATCTTTTGAACATACGCTTTAGACATACCCAAATATTCGAGACGCCATTATATAAAAAAATTTAAATTCTTCAAACAATATTTTTAGTGAGCCTTTAAAAAAGGGGCCAGGCCCCTTTTTCTGAACTGATAAATATTTATTGAGATGCAATCCTTTGTTTTGTCATTTTGAACAGTTTAATATCTCTTGACAACCTAATTGAATTTTGTACTTGATAGTATGCACAATTGTACATATAATATAAAAGTGGAATTTGAGTGGGATAGCAATAAAGCTATTTCCAATCTT
>JGI24422J19971_10000990_pt1 | contig 16820 bp, 18 predicted proteins | sample DeeMarSWOR152_54_FD_19971 | JGI IMG/M metagenome (IMG submission 19971) | reverse complement strand
AGTATTTTGGAACTGAAACTTTTCCGCCCCTTTTCGAGTATTGTTAGCTATATCGGTTTCCTATGCGCATATCCTATTTTTGCCAAACTGGCATATTGAAAATGAATAGAATTCATGAAATTACCCAATTGATCTAGGACATGAAATAAACCCGATAAAGATATTTGTGCTTCTGATAGAATTGCAGCATTCCTGCTTAATTATCATCAGAACGAGGCGATAATGGCTCCTGGTGTAATATTGTCAATCATTCTTGTGCCATGAAGGTATGTGCTTATCTTCAGAGCCTCCTTAGTTGTCTTATCCTCATTAATAGCCTGATAATAGCGTATGTAAAAAGCAGTAGAACCAAAAGAATGATTATCTGAATTACACCCCACCATGGATAGGGACTATCAGTCAATATGCGTCCTCCGAAGATCACCAGCAATGGGATCCAGAAAACCCACAAGAAGGCTAGTACTCTTTTGTATTTGGCTATTTTCGACTCAACATCGGTGAAAATTTCGGTTGTCTCACCTTGCTTAGCTTCTTTACGGAAGTATTGCCAGGCAGACATTTCGCCAATATGCTCCCAGCCCGCATCCTGAAATAGCTGTAGATATTCTTCCTTGTCTTTTTTATGAAACGATTGATAGTCCATGCGGTAGACATAATCCCGCGGTTCAGCCACTAGAAACTCATAAAAACAAGGCAGATGAACGGATGATAAGTGATAACCTTTCTGCGACATCTTTTCTAACCAATTTTCCTCGGCATCGTCCTGCCAGGCCCAAAACCATCTAAACTTTGTAACCTTAGTCTTTTCCATGTTCACTCCTATACTGTAATTCGCTCGACTACAGTCGGTTTGTCGCTGCCAATCCCTTTCTGGTCATAATTTCCAGCCTCTTGATTTGACCCAATAAAACTTCCTTCCCCTTCGGTGTAAGCTTATAGCTTTTGCGCCGATTTTCTTCCTTGACCATAACGATGAGGCCGGCTGCTACTAATGTATCGAACACGCCATAAAGTGTACCGGGACCGACTCTTACTGTTCCTTGACTGATTTGCTCTACCTTCTGCATAACCGCGTAACCATGTAGTGGCTCAATGAGCGCCAGCATGATGTAATACGTGGCTTCAGTAAGTGGCAAATACTTCTTAGCATCATCCGCAGTTATCATAAGCACTACATTCAGTATCGTCTATCGTTATACCGAGATACGGTATATCGTTTAACGATATATTAAACAATACAAACAATTTTGTCAATACCTACGGAAAAAAATTGCCAATAGACAGAGGGTCGTGAATAAATTATGAAAAAGACTCTGCATGGATGATCTGTGTTAAGGTTTCTTGGGCAAAATATTTCATCTGAATTTAAAATAAATTGTTCCCAAAGCTAAATTTTATCATTTTATACGTAAATTTCACACGGTATCGCTTAGAAAGGGTATTGACAATTTATCCAGAGTACTTTATAATGCAAAGTACTCTACATTAGTTAAGGAGGGTTTATAATGAAAGACAGTGAACTGCGGACAATAGAGCGGAAGGTCTACATGTCCTTTTTCGAGGATGGGGTCTGGGATATCTTCCTGGGGCTTTTTATACTGGGATGGGGTCTGTCTATACTTACCAAAGCGGCCTACCTGCCAGGCGTATCTTTCATAGGGATATATTTTGTAATGTGGGGAATAAAAAAGTGGCTTACCTACCCACGTATTGGCTACGTTAGGTTTAGTTCAACAAGTCGGCGGATAATAACAATAAGGTTCATTATTCTTGGGACTGCGGTACTCTTACTTGGATTATTGGCTGCAATTCTGTGGGGTATTGGAACGAGACCACAGTGGCTTGCTGATTATTTTCCGTTGATATTTAACGGCATGCTTGCGGCGGTCGTATGTTTTGTTGCTTACTGGGCAAGAGTTAATCGCTTTTACCTGTATGCTGCACTCATCTTTCTTGGGGCGGTTTTGCATCAGTGGTCAGGTATTGAATGGGAATTCGGTTTTATCGGTTCTGGCGGAATAATACTTCTGAGCGGTCTGGGATTTCTAATCAGATTCCTACGTAAGTATCCTCGGGTAGCCCAGGAAGGTAAAGATGGCGACCAGTAATTCCGGTGGTGAAGATAAGCGCAGTACGCCAAGCATCGACCGCTTGATTCATGAACCAGCCAGGTACACCATAATGGCTTACCTGTATGTCGTGGAAAGTGCTGACTTTCTATTCCTGGTCAAACAGACAGGGCTAACTTGGGGAAACCTCTCAGCACACATCGGCAAATTAGAGGCAGCGGGTTATGTTGAAATAAAGAAGGACTTCCTGGGTAAGAAGCCTCACACTGTGGCTTCACTAACACAGGAGGGGCGGCTTGCCTTTGAAGCCTACCGAAGGGAGATGATGCAGGTCCTTGATGAACTACCGCCTTCCAGATAGGTAAAGGCTGAAATTTCAAAATAGGAGGTGAAGCTGCAAACGAAATACCTAAAGGGCATGGGCGACTAATGCATTACTATGAGAGTATATGGAAACTTAGGTTGGAAAAGGTATGATTCTCCAAATTAGATTGTATGAAATTCAGTTTTGCGATCCAAGAAATCAGGATATAAACCATGATTAATGTGTTTAGGGTGTTGGTCACAACATTGCCCTGGTGGATAAAATGTTTTATTCTTGAAATAAACTTTGACTTAGTAATTAGCGTTAACTGAAAGGAGGAATTGCCATGGAGGGAGAAAGAATTTCGTATTATGAGTCCGTACGTCGAGTGTACGATAGGATTAAAAAAGATGGCATGAATAATATCTGGGACAGGTATGAAGCCCAAGGAATGGGAGGCAATCCTGACCAGCGTTGTCCCTTCTGTATGGGGGGAGTTCGATGTGACCTGTGCTCTAACGGACCGTGTCGTGCCGACGTTGCCAAGGACAAGAGAGGCGTGTGCGGCATCACTGGAGACGCTATGGCGATGCGTATGATGCTTCTCAGGAATATAATGGGAGCTTCAACATATCACTATCACACTGAGCAGACCATCAAGACGCTTCGAGCTACAGCCAAAGGCGAAACTCCTTTTAAAATAATTGAGAAAGACAAATTGAAGGTATTTGCTGGCAGGCTGGGGGTCGCCACCTCGGGCACAATCAGGAAAACGGCTCTGGCTCTCTGTGATTTCGTTGAAACTGACTTCAACCGTAAAGTTGATGAGCCGAGCCAGATAGTTGAAGCCCTGGCTCCTGAAGAACGAAAAAAAACCTGGAAAAATCTAGATTTGTTTCCTGGGGGAATATATGGTGAAATGATGCGTGCGTCAAGCTCCTGTCTTACTAACGTGGATGGGTATTATGTCAGCCTGGCATTAAAAGCGATGCGCCTGAGCATAGCGATGGCTTACCAGAGTCAGATTGTAAATGAGTACTGCCAGGATATAATCTTCGGTGTTCCCAGGCCACATAAGATGCGTGTTGACCTAGGAGTACTTGATCCCGATTATGTTAATGCTTTGCCCAATGGTCATGAGCCCTTTCTCGGTTTTGCGATGGTTCAAGTAGCTAGGAAGCCGGAGTGGCAGAATAAAGCCAGAGCGGTAGGGGCAAAAGGATTGCGCGTTATTGCCAACATCGAGACCGGTCAGGAGATGATTCAAAGATGGGAAATGGATAACGTCTTCTATGGTTTTACAGGTAACTGGATAATGCAGGAGGCTATTCTTGGCAGTGGTTGTGTTGACCTCTTCGCCTGCGATATGAACTGCTCAATGCCGATTGACCCGACTTATGCTAGAAAGTACAAAATAAGGCTGGTCCCGGTTAGCGATCTGGTTGCTTTCGAAGGCATTACCGAGCGTATCAACTACGAACCTGAAAAGGCAGAAGAACAAGCAACTCGATTGTTGCAAATGGCCATAGACAATTTTAAAGAACGCCGTGCCTCGGTGCCGCCGGTTATGGGTTTGCCTATGAATGAAGCCGTGATCGGATTCTCCTCAGAAAGCATAGTTGAAGCTCTGGGTGGCTCCCTGGAGCCGCTCCTAGAGGCGATCAAAAACGGTACCATCAGGGGTGTGGTTGGACTTATCTCGTGCACTACTCTGAGAGATACCGGCCAGGACGTACACAGTGTGCGGATGGCTAAGGAACTGATTAAACGCGATCTGCTTATCCTTTCCATGGGCTGTGGCAATGGGGCAATGCAGGTAGCGGGTTTATGCCGCCCTGAGGCAAATGAGTTTGCGGGCATAGGTCTTAAGGGTCTCTGCCAGACTCTTGGTATACCGCCGGTATTGAGTTACGGGACGTGTACTGATACTGGGCGTATTGCTGATCTATTAGCCACTCTATCCAGTGCTTTGGGGAATGTACCCGTATCTGAACTACCTGTGGCCGCCGTCGCCCCCGAGTATATGGAACAGAAAGCGACTATTGATGCCGTCTTTGCCCTGGCTTTTGGTCTTTACACCTATGTGAATCCGGTACCCACAATTACCGGAGCACCGAACCTGGTTCGCTTGTTAACACAGGACTGCAAGCAGGTAACAGGTGGTATATTGAATGTCGAAAAAGACTCTGTCCAGGCTGCGAATGCTATCCTGGCCCACATAGAAACGAATCGAAAAAAGCTGGGCATATAAAGTTAGCGCAGGTAAAGGAAATTCAAGATTTTTTCTGCCTTCGTGCCGTGCTATGATTTAAGGGATATTTGTAGAAAGAGAGCTCAGAAATTCATGATAGCATTTGAGGCAAGATGCGGCACTACTGCTATGGGTATAATGCCTCATAGAGATGTTGAGCGGGCGATGGAGCTTGCCTTGAGCTTGGACATCCCATTCTGGCCCCAGCTTCCCAGAGTGAGCTTGTATGAAGATATGTATGTGCAAGCATCGCAGAATTTCCCCGGTATAGCTATTGACTTTGACAAAGGGAGGCTTAGTTTCGACACTGCCCAATTTGAACAGGAACTAGACGGATATTTCGGAAAAATGGATGACCCGGAGACTTTTATCCTCACTGCTGAGTATTCCGCAGTATTTCACAAGTTTCTCTCTAAGGAACTTAAAGGTTATAAAGCTGTCAGGGGACAGAACATCGGTCCCGTGAGCTTCGGCTTTAAGGTGCTTGATGAGAACCTCAAGCCAGTCATTTATAACGATGAGGTCAGAACTATTTTGTTTGATTTTATTCAGAAGAAAGCCAACATTCAGTATCGGGAACTTAAGGAAAGGAATCCTAATGCTTTTGTATGGCTGGATGAGCCGGGGCTGGGTTATGTGTTTAGTGGCCTTTCGGGATATAATGAGCAGCAGGCTAAAAAAGACTACGATAATTTTGTTGAAGGACTAGAAGGTCCCAAAGGGCTGCATCTTTGTGCCGAGGTGAATTTACCCTATCTGTTAGAGCTGGGGATGGAAATTCTATCCTTCGACGCCTATCAAATTGGGTTTATGCCCAGAGAATATGCTGATGGCGTAGCTGAATTTATCAAGAATGGTGGTGTTATATCATGGGGCGTTGTCCCTACTGAATCCACAGCTCTGGCAGCACAGACACCAGAAAAATTGGCTGTGATTCTCTCAGACTACTGGGAGGTAATTTCGGAAAGTACAGGTTTGTCCTTGGACCAGATTGCCATGCAGGCATTGGTGGCCCCAGCCAGATGTTGCCTTAGCGACACAAGCCAGCTTAATACAGTTGATAAGATGACAAACAAATGTTCAGTCTCCAGTACTGAAGAAAGGCTTGTTGAGAGAGCATTTGCTTTTTTGCCCGAACTCTCGCAGATACTGAGAGATAAGTATGGCATGTAAAGAATAGAATTTAATTCTTATTTATGATTTCCTCCTGGTCTTAGACAGAAAAATTTATACTTGATTATTTAAGGCGATATAATAATGAGAAAAATATGAAAGTATTAGGCATTATGGGCAGCCCGAGACGGCAAAGCAATACAGAAATCCTTCTTGATAAAGCGCTGGAAGGTGCCAGAAAAGCGGGAGCCGAAGTTGAAAAGGTGCTAGTCTCAAAACTCAAAATCTCACCGTGCCTGGAGATATATGCCTGTTTCAAGGATGGCAACTGCGCCATTCAAGATGATATGCAATTGCTCTATGAGAAGCTTCTAGAAGCAGACCATATCATTTTTGCTTCACCGATATTCTTCTACGGTATTACCAGTCAGGCGAAGGCCGTAATAGACAGATGTCAGGCGCTTTGGATGAGAAGACACGTGCTGGGTATAGGCAAGGAAGATAAACGGGAGCGGAGGGGGGTGTTTATCTCGGTAGGCGCTACGCGAGGTCAAAAGCTCTTTGATGGCGCAGTGCTCACGGTTAAGTACTTCTTTGATGCTATAGGTGTGAAATATTTTAGTGATTTATTAGTCAGAGGAATCGATGACAAAGGCCAAATTGGGGAGCACCCTGAGACACTCGAGGATGCATTTCGCCTTGGTCAGGAGCTTGTTTCTGTAAGTAGAGACGCAGAATGAAGGCAATAATAGCTGACAATCTAACTAAGATGTTCGGTCATCTTGTTGCTGTAGACCATATTTCGTTTGAAATCGAAGAAGGGGAGATTTTTGGTTTTCTTGGCGCTAACGGAGCGGGCAAGACAAGTACCGTTATGATGCTGGCGACGGCGTTGAATCTCAGTTCGGGCACCGCTACGGTATGCGGTTATGATATTAGAAAGGACAGAGATAAAGTCAGGGAATGCATCGGCATCGTATTTCAAGAACTAAGCCTGGATATTTATCTGACAGGCAGGGAGAACATGGACTTTCATGCCAGGTTGTATCACCTTCCTAAAGAAGTGAGGGATGAAAAAATATCTCAGGCTCTGCATTTGGTAGGATTAAAAGACAAACAAAATATATTGGTTAAAAATTACTCCGGCGGCATGCAACGCAGACTTGAGATAGCAAGAGGCATGTTAAGTTCTCCTAAAGTCCTATTTTTAGATGAGCCGACTCTCGGTTTGGATGTACAAACGAGAAGGCTCTTATGGGATTATGTAGTGAGATTAAATAAAGAATCGGGTACCACTGTACTACTAAACACTCATTATATAGAGGAAGCGGACTATCTCTGCCATAGAATAGCTATCCTAGAGCATGGAAAGATTGTCGCGGTGGATACCCCCAAAGCATTGAAAAATTCTCTGGGAAGCAGCGTGTTTTCTATTAAGCTTGCTCACGAGGCTCCAGCCCATGAGTTTGCCACTTTGCTAAATGGAATGAACTGGGTTAAAAAGATCAGTCAGCATGATGGTAATCTGGAGATAAGTATAGGAAATGGAGGGATGAAGATACCCGAAATAGTGAGATTGGCCCGCAACCACGGATTCGTTATTTCCTCAATCGCCGAACACAAGCCAAGCTTGGAGGATGTCTTTTTACACCATGTCGGTAAAAAATTAAAAGGTTAGTTGCATGAATAATGTTATAGAGATTGAGGCTCTGACCAAAGCTTTTAATGGTCTGGTAGCTGTAGACCATATTAGCTTGAATATTGAGGAAGGAGAGATATTCGGCTTTCTTGGTCCTAATGGAGCCGGGAAGACAACAGCCATAAAGATGCTGTGCACCATACTGAACCCTACATCAGGCTCGGCTAGAGTTTGCGGATATGATATTGTGCAGCAAAGAGATGAGGTCAGAGAGTGCATCGGCATCGTCTTTCAAGACCCGACCAGTGACACTTTCTTGACTGGCAAAGAGAACCTGGATTTCCATGCCCGAATGTACCATATGGACAAGAGAACCAGAGAACAAAGAATTGCCGAGGTGCTGGGCTTGCTGGAATTGCAGGGGAAAGAGAAGACCCAGATTCAGCATTGCTCGGGTGGTATTCAACGCCGGTTTGAGGTTGCCCGAGGATTCTTGAACCATCCAAAAGTGCTATTCCTGGATGAGCCCACTCTGGGTCTGGATGTGCAAACGAGAAGAAGTCTATGGGATTATATTAAGATGCTAAATGAAAAAGAGGGCACAACCATGATTCTCACCACCCATTATATAGAGGAAGCGGATTATCTCTGCCACCGAGCGGCTATCATAGATATGGGCAAGATAGCAGCGCTGGATACGCCAGAAAAGCTTAAGCAAGCAGTAGGTTTAAACCTGATTTCGCTGCAAGTAGCATATGATGATGACAGCCTGGTTAATTTATTGAAGCAAATTGCCTGGATAAAGAAGATTGAAGCACGTGATAGCTCATTGGAGCTAAGTATTGATGGTGGTGAAGAGAAAATTCCCGAGCTTATTGATTTTACCGATAATCATAACTTTGTCATATCATCCATCGAGTTGCATAAGCCGAGTTTAGAGGATGCCTTCTTACACTATACCGGAAAGGCGATAAGGGAAGAGGAGGGAAATCTAATGGAACTGTGGAAGGCAATGATGACAAGAAGCAGAGGTAGAAAGTAATATGCAGAGAATTGAGTTACGTAAAGTTATAGACCCGCTGCCGATTTACACCATGTGGCTGCGGGAGATGAAGAGATTTTCAAGAGTAAAAGCAAGGATTATCGGTTCGCTAGCGATGCCTTTCCTTATTCTTGTCTTCCTTGGTTTGCCGATGAGGTCTGTGCTTATCGAAGACATAGGTTTCCTCAACTTTCTCGCTCCTGGAATAGTGGGTATGACTTTGCTGTTCTCTGCAACTATGACGGGGGCCTCAATTCTCTGGGACAAGGAATTTGGTTTTCTCAAGGAAGTTCTAGTGGCTCCCGTTAACCGATTTTCCATTATATTGGGCAGAAGCCTTGGTGGCATAACCATAACAACAATCCAGGCTATGATCATATTGGGAGCAGCCGTAGCTATGGGAGTTAGAATAACCAGCGTGTCGGGCTTCTTTTTGTCTATCGTGGTGATGCTTCTTACCTGCGCTACCTTTACTGGATTTGGCCTGATTCTTGGCACTAGATTGGCTCAATCCGAAGGTCTCATGGCTATGATGCCATTGATAACATTGCCCATAATGTTCCTCTCGGGCGCCTTTTTCCCAATGTCAGCCATGCCATCCTGGGTAAGATATATCATGTATATTAACCCTCTTACTTATGGGGTGGATGGCTTGAGGGGCACGCTCATCGGCTCTGAGGCCGCCGTCTTTCCGCTATGGCTCAATTTTGTCGTTCTTGTTGCCCTATCGCTGACTCTGGCAACTTTAGGTGCTTACTTCTTTTCTCGGATGGAAGCTGATTGAGAAGCAAAGAAAGCCAATGTAACTAATGCTGATTTGGATGTCGATAACGATTATGGTGGACTTATATGGGTATACTTTGTCCTCTACAGAGCAAGGTGCAGAAGGTAGTTATTGAATGCTTAACTTAGTAGCGTTTAGCTTGCCGTTTAGGCTTTACATTGCCCCGATAATCAGGGGCGGTGATGTTGAATACCAAGCTTATCCTGGGGTCCACCATTCGTGAACTGATCCGTGTTTCAATCTCGTCTAAAGAAAGACATGTAGTAACCACCATTGGCAACCTAGCATTATACCTGTAATTAATTAATTGATATAACTTCTCTTGAGCCCAGGGTGTGGCCGATTGCTCTCCGAAGTCATCGAGTATCAGCAATGGAACCTCCTTTATTTTCTCAGAAAATTCGTCATAGGATATTTTGCTGTCTGGACTGAATGTAGAACGTAAATGGTCAAGAAGGTCGGGGACAACCACAAATAAGACCGGCTTTCCTTGTGCCAGCCGGTAATTGGCGATAGCTGCCGCCAGGTGAGTTTTCCCACACCCATTGAGACCATGGAATATCAACCAGCCTTCAGGCGAGCGAGCGAATTCTACTGCTAAGTTGAAAGCTGTATGCAAATTTTCCCGCTTATCTAGGGGAAGTTCCAGTCTCTTGTGGTCGAAATTATCAAAGGTCATATTTCGTAATAGCTCTAACTCTAAGCCACTTTGGGATTCCAATGGCGATTTTTGCTCAATCGTCCATACCTGGCAGAATTCATTATTGGCAAGATGGCCGCGTAATCGTTCATCCATTCTTTCCAGAGGTACATCGGTGGTGATTACCGTGGCCAACCTGGTATTGAAGCGATGTTGAAGGAGTTGCTCCAGCTTCTCTTTAGCCCAGGTAGTAGCGGTTCCCAAAGCGAGGTCATCAAGCACTAATAGAGGTACATTCTTTACTTGCTCAAACATCTCGTCATAACTGGTATCGCTTGTGGGGCTGAAAGCGGAGCGGAGGTGGTCTAGAAGGTCGGCGGCACCGATGTAAAATACAGGTTCCCCTAAGCTGAGACGGTGATTGGCGATAGCACAAGCCAGGTGTGTTTTACCAGAGCCGCTGGGACCTAAAAATACCAGCCAACCCTCAGGATTCTCAGCAAAGGCTTTGGCAGCCTGGTAAACCTGAGCAAAGTGCTCCTGGGAAATGGCGATCGCCGCCTTTCCTTTAGCAGACAAATTATCAAAGGTAAGCTGCGCCAGTGCACCCAAGTTGCTGTATTTCTCAAGATATTCTGTTTTTTTCTTTCGCAGTTCCCCTTTACTGCATTTGCAGGGTACCACCCGGCTGAAATCAACTTTCCCTGAATCCAGAGCAGGATGCACAAAGCCCGCCCCTTTGCAGATAGGGCAGATTTCACCCGCGCCTTCTTCTACCGAAGGAAGGGAAACTTTATCTTTGGACGAGGTGTCCGTATCGGCCCTTGATGTATTTGTCTGGGTCATCCTTTTTAATGTCTCTCTTATACTTTCCACTGTCCTTACCTTCGCTAGCCCATCTTTCTAAGATGCGGGCGATATATCTCCAATTGCGCTTATTCAGCGCAACTGCTTCCTTAAAGGCTTCTTCAATCCACTGGGGTGGATAAAGNTCCTCCGCTTCTTTAAGGTTTTCANCAGTCAGGGGCGTTATCATGCCGATATTCTGCTCGTAGAGGGCATAAATGTTGACAGTCGATAGCTGACGGCTATCAATGGTGAGAGAGTAAACATCCTCGAGCATTCCATCTATATTTAAGGTCGAGTGTAATAGAGTACCGTGCTCTACAGCCGAGTTCAAAGCCTGGCGAAGTTTCTCCTCACCCATCGTATCCATTAGTTCATGGGAGAGCAATTCCCTACAAGTGACAAAATAGGGACGCTCTTGCTTTCGCAGGGTAAGATAAGCTACATATAACACTATCTGAAGTTCAGCCAGGTCTTGAATTTTAGGCACCAATTTAGTAAAGAAGGTGTCAGGCAAGGAAATAAACTCTGTTTTCCTGTGAAAGCTTGATAATTTCCGTTCAGACATCTTTTTACCCTTAACTAACCCCAAAAAGTCCTAGGACTTTTTAGGGATCTCGGATGAATCTTATTCTAAATCAAACAAGGTTTCCGCGAAAATCACAAGATTTTCGCGGGGTGTTTTAAGAGGCGGAAATCAGCTCAGCCTCTATATTCTCAAATTTGGCAATACTGCTCAGGAAGCGCAGTTTAATTTGTGATAGAGGACCATTTCGGTGTTTAGCTATGATGATGTCCGCGATGCCACGGGGATACGGTTCCTTTTCAATATCATGCATCTTGCTCCAATCTTCGGCGGAAAAATACATATCATCCCGATAGATGAAAAGAACAACATCAGCATCTTGCTCGATACTGCCACTTTCGCGTAGGTCTGAAAGCTGAGGTATATGGGAGGCTCGCCACTCTACAGCTCGACTGAGTTGTGACACAGTTAGTACAGGCACATTTATTTCCCTAGCGATGGTTTTTAAGTCACGAGTTATCTTGCTAATTTCCTGAACTCGGGTTTCAGTCTTGCCATTACCCTGTAGCAGTTGCAAATAATCGATGATAATTAGGTCGATGTTGCGCTCGAAGTGAAGGCGTCGTACCTTGCTTCTTATATCCAAACAGCGAAGTTGAGGCGAATCGTCAATGTAAATCGGCGCCTCGGATAGAATTCCACTGGCTTCCATAATTTTTATCTCATCCTGTTCACTAAAGCTTCCAAGGCGAACCTTTCTAGAATTCACCCCGGATTCACTGGCTAGAAGCCTTTGTACCACCGCCTCTCGGGACATTTCTAGGCTGCATAAAGCAACGCAAGCTTTTTGGTTAATAGCGGCATTTCTGGCGATATTAAGGGCCAAGCTTGTTTTACCCAAACTAGGCCTGGCAGCCAAAACAATCAAATCAGATCTCTGTAATCCTCCTAACAAATCATCTAAGGCAGTAAAACCAGTCAAAACGTGAGGTATTTCCCCTTCCCGCACTGCAGCAGGTGGCCCGGCTTCCTCAAAGTATTGGCCTAAAGCTTCTCGAATTGGGATGAAATCCCGGGGTTCCCGCTTCTTTCGCACTTGAAACAGGATGTCTTCAGCTTTATTGAGACTAGCCTCAACATCTGGGCTGGCCTCATAGCCAAGGGCCTCGATTTGCCCAGCGGCGGTAATCAGTCGCCGCATTACCGCGGTACCGGATACTATTTGAGCATAATATTCAACATGGAGGGATGTGGGAACATTACTTATTACATGGCTTAGGAAGGCGGCACCACCAATTTGCTCCAACTTGTCCTGACGCATTAGCTCATGAGCCACCGTAATCTGGTTAATAACTTCATTGCGTTGGTAAAGAGAGATACAAGCCTGGTAAATCACCCGATTTGTTTCCGAAAAAAAGTCCTCGGACTTGAGGGAAGCGGCAATTTTCAATATGGCATCAGGGTCGATGAGCAAAGATCCAATTACTGCCTCCTCAGCTTCGATATCATTAGGTGGCAATTTCTCATTTGCCATGTCTAATCTTTCTCCTCCTCTTTCTCTTTCTTCTTCTTCTCCTCTTTTTTCTCTGCCTTCTTCTCTTCTTTTTTCTCTGCCTTTTTCTCTTTCTTCTTCGCTACCTTTTTCTCTGTTTTTTCCTCTGCCTCTTTTTCTTTCTCCTCCTCGATAACCACCGTAATTTGTGGTTTAAGGTCACTGGCTAACTTAATATCTATTTCATAGCTACCTGCTTGGCGCAAAGGTTTTTCTATATCTATATTCCTTTTATCGATAGCAGAACCTATGACCCGACTTAACTCTTCAGCTATGTCGGCAGCAGTAATAGAGCCAAACAAACGTTCTCCAGCACCCACGCGAGTTTTTACATGAATTTCTGTTCCCTCAATTTGTTGAGCCAGTTCAACAAGTTTATCGTGGTCAATACTTTCCTCAAGTTTCTCCCTCTCCAGCCTGGACTCTACTTGTTTAATGACAGTTGGGGTAGCTACTAAAGCTAAACCTCGGGGCAACAGGAAATTTTTCGCATAACCTTTGCTCACTTCCTTTAGCTCTCCAATTTTCCCTTTTCCTGGGATGTCCTCAAGTAAAATGACTTTCATAAAATCCCTCGCTTCGCTCACAATGATAAAAATCTCGCTGCTGATATGGCAGCAGTAGCACCATCTCCAGCAGCAGTTATCACCTGCCTGGCGGAATTATGGCGAACATCTCCGGCAGCAAATATTCCTGGAATCTTCGTTTCCATAAGTTCATTGGTGATTATGTACCCTCCTTCGTCCAAAGGCAACAATCCGCGCCACTGAGCACTATTAGGCTCTGAGCCGATAGCCACAAAAACACCTGCTAGCTCTAATATTGACATTTTAGCATTTTTGGTGTTTTTTAGCATGAGTTGCTTAACTACCCCATCGCCTTCAATTTTAGTTACAATAGTATCCCAGATAAACTCTATCTTGGGTTCGGCCATAGCTCTTTCCCCAAATATCTTGCTGGCTCGAAGTTGGTTGCGACGGTGGATGACCTTTACCGAGGAAGCAAACTTGCTTAAGTAGAGAGCCTCAGTGACGGCAGTATCACCGCCCCCTATTACAGCTACTATTTTACCTTTGAATAAAGGCCCATCACAGGTAGCACAGTAGGAAACGCCCTTACCTACAAATTCATCTTCCCCAGGCACGCCCAGTTTGCGAAATTGCGAGCCAGAGGCAATGATTATCGATTCAGCTACGAAATCGCTGTCACTGGTGCTGACCAGATTATGTCTCTGGCCAGGCACAACTTTAGTAACCTCAGCGAGCAAGGTTTCCAATCCATAGCTAGTGGCTTGCTCATGGATAAGTTGTCCTAAATCAATGCCTGAGATACCCTTGGGAAAGCCAGGGTAATTTTCCACTCGCTCAGCATTGATTATTTTCCCGCCGATTACTCCTTGTTCAATAAGCAGAGAATTAAGCCTCGAGCGGGCGCAATATAGCCCGGCGGTGAGTCCCGCCGGTCCACCACCAATGATGACCACTTGATAAATTCTATTCATAGCTTTAATGTATAGCTATTCATTTCCAGAGGACACAACATTCCCCTTTCTAGCCAGAACACTGTCCTCTACAGGGATTTAAAAAAATCCGCATATACATGGACAAGCTTTACACTAATTATACCATCGACTTTTACCTGTAGATCGGGAACACCTACTCTAACCACGGTAGAACTCTTGCCTGACCTTATCAAGCATTCCTGGCTGGAGGACGTCAACCACAGTCATAGCCATTGCCTTAGCGGCATCCATCAAGCCTTCGTGTCCTGATTCTGAGGCGGCTGCTGCGGCAAACTCCGGTGTATGTATCAATACCTCAGGCGAAGCTATGGCTATCATAGGGTGTATGCTTGGTAACAATTGACTGACGTTCCCCATATCTGTACTGCCAAAGCCAAAGTGGGGGTCGAAGGCTATGACATGTCGTCCCAGCGATTCTAGATTTTGTCTAAATAGCTGAGCCAAAGTGGTATTGTTTTTCATCGGAGCATAAGTCTTATCTCTCCATCTATATTCTAATCTTGCACCACTAGCCAGAGATGCTCCTGTAAAACAGTTTACAACCTTGTCCTTCAACTCAGTAAGATACTCATTATGTAGGGCACGAATTAAAAATACAGCTGCGCTATGAGCAGGCACTATGTTGGGTGCTTCACCCCCATCGGTGATTATGCCGTGGACACGTGCCTCCCCTCTTAAGTGTTGACGCAATGAATTTATGGAAGTGAAAGCCAAAATCATAGCGTCAAGGGCATTTATCCCTCTGTATGGTTGGGCAGCAGCGTGAGCTGGCCGACCAAAGAATTCCACTTCCAGGGTGCTACAGGCAAGTGTTTGTATAGTTACCATGTTGAGTGTATTGGGATGCACCATCATAGCCACGTCTATTTTTTTAAAGGCTCCCGCTTTCACCATGTCTATCTTGCCAGCGAAGGATTCCTCGCCTGGCGTGCCCATAACCAAAACGCTGCCTCCCGACTGGTCAATAATAGATTTACTAGCCACAGCGGCCCCGACTGCCGAGGTAGCTATTATATTATGTCCACAACCATGTCCTATTTCGGGCAAAGCATCATATTCGGCAAGCATGGCAATACTTGGGCTTCCCTGGCCATATGTCGCCCGAAAAGCAGTAGCTAGGCCGGCAATGCCTCGTTCTATATGGAATTCGTTATCTTCAAGATAACTGGTAAGCCAAGCCGATGCCTTCTCCTCTTCGAAGCCCAACTCAGGGTTATCATGGATATTTAGGCTCAATTGGATGAGCTCTCGCCTTTGTAATTCGACCCTGTCTTTTGCCTTTAGCTTTAGTTTTTCTATCTCCAAGGCTGTTTAGCACTCCCTTCTGTCATTCTGAACGTAGCGAAGAATCTAATTCCGCACAACGTGATAAAATAATCATTTTCTATTTCCGATGCTTGATCCTCTTATGATATATTAATTATACTTTGTGCTTTACCCTAATTTCTAGGTTATGACAAATGGAAAGAAAATCTTTAAGGGCTTTGATAAATGTAACTCAGTTACTAAAAGAGCCTGCTGGCTCTAGCCAAAGCCATGATATAAGCGGTATGATTGATGAAGAAGTTGAAGGTTTTGTTGAAGGAAAGGCAAAAGTGATTCATATCAATCGGGGAGTTTTAGTTCAGTGTCAATTAACTGCTGAAGTAAAACTCATATGTGGGCGCTGTCTTGATACATTCTTTTGCCCTATAAGTTTCACTGCTGAAGAAGAATTTCTTCCGATAGCTGATTTGGCAATCTCTTCGCCGGAGCAATCGGAAAATTTCACTATTGATGCTAAAAATATACTTGACCTGGGTGAGTTAATACGGCAATATGTATTGTTAAATTTGCCCATGAAACCCCTATGTCGACCGGAGTGTCCAGGAATAAAGGAGGAGAATTCAAATGCCGCCATTACCTAAGAAAAAAACTGCTAAAGCGCGCCAGGGGAAAAGACGCAGCCACCTTAAATTGACTCCTCGTGCTATGGATGTGTGTCCTCATTGCCACAGTCCTAAGTTATCTCACCATGTTTGCCCTAACTGNGGCTGGTACAATGATAGAGAAGCAATCGAGGTTAAGACTGCTAAAAAATAGTTCGCATGGCTGAGTTATCCAAGGTAGNTTATGTTTTTCCAGGACAGGGNTCCCAAAGTACAGGTATGGGATTAGANNTGTATAAGAGCTATCCTTCAGCCAAGAAAGTCTTTGATGAAGCCGATGTTTCTTTAGGTTTTTCCCTCTCCCGTTTATGCTTTAAAGGTCCCGATGATGAATTGATAAAGACGCACAACGTCCAGCCAGCGATACTAGTCGTCAGCATTGCCTGCCTTAAAGCGCTTGAAGAGGCAGCAATAGATAAATTTCCCTCCCCCACTTTTGTTGCTGGACATAGTTTGGGTGAATATACCGCTCTGGTTGCCGCTTGTGTGCTTAGTTTGACTGATGCTGTTTTGCTTGTCAGGGAAAGAGGGAGATTAATGTATGAAGCTGGGCTAAAAAATCCCGGGAGCATGCTGGCTATAATAGGGCTTGATGAAGAAGCAG
>JGI24422J19971_10000986_pt1 | contig 16847 bp, 16 predicted proteins | sample DeeMarSWOR152_54_FD_19971 | JGI IMG/M metagenome (IMG submission 19971) | reverse complement strand
CCTGGGTTTTCGGCACTCATCTTCATCTCACCGGTGACGATGTTGATGCGGTAGATATCGAAGATCCTTGGATCTCGCCTGTTCATGCTGATCAGCATCTCGGTCTCGATATCTTCCAGCTCATCAACAATCCCTACCCTCACGTTTTCAAAGGGCGTGAGCTCCTTCAGATTTGAACCATCAATATCAACCGCATAGAGTCGGAAGTTTTCATCCCCTCCCCTGTCCTGGGCATACACTATTCGATTGTCGTTCGCCCAGGCATAGCTTGTTATATCCCGCTCCCTTGCGTCGGTGATGCATGTGGCCCTTTGCTCCCCGCATTTTTGGACATGGATGTTGAGTCTGCGCTGCCATGGCATTAAAAAGGCGATATAGTCCCCACTAGGGGAAAGGGTCAACCGTGTCATTTGTGCGTTCCTGAAAAAATCCTTCATGGGAATCAGCCGAACTCCCTGGCCAGAGGCTGAGGATCTGACAGAAAGAGCGGCTACGAAGACAAAGCAAGGGACAACTATACACCAGAACACACGCTTTCTGGGCATTGCAACCTCCTTTGGGCTCTCCACATTCCAAATTAGGCCTGTGGCCTTGAGGAGCTGTTTGTGCGCCACCTCCATGGATGGAGCCCTGCACCCAATAGCCAACCGTTACCTAACGAGCGAAGGGATTGTTATGAGAGCGGTAGTCGCCTTTTCTAGTATGATCTGTGGGTCAGGGTGTCAAGCTTTTTCGAGAAAAAGCAAAAACATTGTTGACAGCAGTGTCGTCAATGAGATATATTAGTAATTGTTACTGTTAACTTACTACAGCATCCTGGGGATTATAAGCCTTATTTGGCCCTTCTATGAAAGAATTAAAAAACTGTTGACTTTTTGGCCTGGATGAAAATAAGGTAATAGGGGATATGCTTGATCAAGATCATCGAAAGGGGGTGACCAAAGGGGGAACCACTTCAAGTAAGATAGGGGGAAGATTAAGTGACGTTTAACTGACCCAACCAATGGGTCTCCGAAAGGAGGAATCAAGATGCATTTCAAAGATATAACACGCAGGAAGTTCTTTAATGATGTTGTGAAGTATTGTGGGGCCGGCGTAGCTGCTGTTGGTCTCCTGGGTTTAAAGAAGTCTGCCGAGGCTGTGGAGGATCTGGATCAACCTGCACAGACAGGTGTTTGGACAATGAGAGATGTCCAGCTTGATCAGTACGGCGAGTTTATCGGTCANGCACCCCTCCCAAAGGGGTATTTCGANAAAGAACCCGAGGAGATGATCAACGGCGGGAAGCCGGTTGATTGGTCTCATCTGCACGCNAACTGGTACACAGAGGGAGGGAAGTCCCTGGTNAGTATCGTTAGCGCCACTCCACTGGACAGAGACCTGAAAGGCGATATCAAAAAGACGGTACAGAANATTGGTGGNTTCGNCAAGGCCCTCAAGAAAACGGATAAGATCTTGATCAAACCCAACATGAATACCGCAGATCCATGGCCAGGTGGAGGCACTGATGCGCCCTTCTTAGATGCCCTCATCAAGGTACTCCAGGATGAGGGATACAGGAATTTGACCGTTGCCGATACCTGCGGACCATGGGGGCCAACGGAAAGGGTTATTAAGATAGTGGGCTATGACAAGGTCTGTGAAGCTAATGGTGTGCCCCTCAAGGATTGGGACAAGATGAAGTGGATGAATATCACCAACGAGAAGGCGGAGTTCCTGGGGAGATTCGGCGGCGGCGACGGGACAGTTGGATATCCTGCGGATCTACGAGACTATGATAAGGTCATCTATACGCCGATCATGAAGACACATTTCCTGGGCCACATCACCCAGAGCCTGAAGCTGTCGGTAGGGATACTGCACCGTGCGGACAGGGGAGCACATCTCCACAACTTCAACCACGTCTTTGTAGGCCAGCAGGCAGCTGAGATTAACCTCCCGTTCCATCCCGATCTGATTATCATGGACGGGCGCAGGTCGTTTATCAGCGGAGGCCCCTCTCATGGCGAAATGGTGAAGCCTGGCTTCATCCTCGCCTCCGGCGACCAGGTGGCCAATGACGTGTGGGGGATTAAGCTCTTGCAAGAATGGTATCCTACGGTCCAGAACAAGATCACCATGGACGCCTGGCGCGTGAACCAGATAGCCCACGCGGTCAAAATTGGCGTTGGCTATGCCAGAAGCGATGCTGATATCAAGATAAAAATTTAATTCTTCTGGCTGGATAGCCTCACCCATTCCTGACTCTTAGCTCTGGGGTGGGTGGGGCTAATTTTATCCAAAAGCTTTGAGAATTAGGTAAGGGGAAGTAGCTGGATGAAGCATCTATTTACTATCATGGTTGTAGCCCTAGTAACAACATTGCCAGCTATGGCAGCGTCAGCGGATGAGGGGTCGGAGGGAGCATCTATCGCATTTCTCAAGGCTCAATCAGTTTTCCGGGCAGTAGAACTGAAGTGGAAGGTAAAGGCCCCATATAATAAGAAGGTAAGCTTTCAAATACTTCGCAGCGACAGCTTCGCTGAAGGTCCGTATGAGGAGATTGCAACCGTTCCATACAATAAGGAGAATACTGACTATTCATACTATGACAAGGCTGTGCCCTCCGAATCCACCTATTACTATAAACTGGTTGTCATAGGAGGCGGGGAGACCTATGGTCCTGTCTCCGCGCGGCCATTCTTTTCACTGCCTGCAACGTAGTGCCTCGCCAAAAGGGCTGAAGATGAGATTGTCTGACCTCCTGATCAGGATCCTGATAGACGATTCCACTCAAAGAAGACTTCAAAAAGAGGGTAAGGAGATCACGGGATTTCGGGGATTACTAAGGGTTTTCCCTGGGCATTTCCATAATCCCACCCTCTATAATCCCTTGGGGCTTCTGGCAGGAGTTGGCTTTACAGTGGGCCTCTTTAATCCGTGGTGGCATGCTACTGTCCGCGAAGGGAGGTATGCTATTGATGCATATGCCTTTTTCTTGAGCCATAATCTTCCAATAGAAGGGATGAAGTATATTATCGAGACGCCCGTCCCAGTCGTCGTAATCTTGCTCTTGGGCCTCCTGGTATATCTATTCATTGCCTTCTGGGGAAGTACCATAGCTGGAAAGAAGGGAAGTCTCTATGTTGCGTCAAGCGGTTTGTTGATGCTGATTTACACAGCGGGATTTTACGGGACCCTGCTTTTTGGCTGTCACAGAATCGATCGGCCAGTATCAGGGGAGTTCATTATTTATCAGGATATGGCGAAGGTAAACGTTCATACCTATTTCTTGCCCTCATATTATTTCGCCATCGGCGCCGGCGTCCTCTGTTTGCTCTCCTCATTAGTACACGGGTTGATCCCTATCAGGCTCTATAGCGGGAAGAAAGGGGTTAAAGAGGAATAGTGCAGTGGATTATGAAGAGCTCTTTCAGAGGAATTATGGGATCTTCTCAAAGGATGAGCAGCAAAGGATCCGTCAAGCCAGTATCCTGATCGTAGGCTGTGGTGGGATCGGAGGTTTAGTAGCAATCATCCTGGCCCGTTCAGGAGTAAGCCGTTTTGTTCTCGTAGAGTTCGACGCCTATGAGCCATCGAACATGAACCGGCAGATCGCATGCTTTGTGGATACAATCGGTAGAAACAAGGCGCAGGTCATCAAAGAACAGATCCTGCGAATTAATCCCCAGGCCGAGGTAGAGGCGCATGAAAAGTTGCTGAACCATTCCGAGATTGCCAAGTTGATGCCGCAGGTAGATTTGGTCTTCCCAGCCGCCGATGATTTTGCATTTAGCATCTTCGTTTTTCAGGATGCGGGGAAGCTTGGTAAAACAGCGCTGATGGTTGTTCCCTCGGGGACCTGGGCAAACGTGAGCATCATACCCCCTGATCGGCCTTCCCCAGAAGATATCGAGGGCCTCCCAAAGCTCTCAACTTACGAGGAACTCAGCGAAACGCTCCGAACGCGAAAGTACAGATTTGGCACATATTTTTACATCCCCCTTGCAGATTGGCGAATCGATTACTACCGGGGATTCATAGAAAAACGACTCTCTCCAACCCAGATTTGCCCCACGGTCTGGCTCGCATCAGCCCTCGGAGCCCTGGAGGCATTAAAATATTTCAGCGGAAAATGGAAACCCGTAGCCTCGCCAAGATATTGGAACATCACCAGGGAAAAGATCCGGATCAACCGCGTCAACGTGCCCTGCCTGCAGACCCTGCTGGTATGGCAAAGGCAGTTCATGTGGTGGGTGTTCCAGACCAGATTCGGACCCTTTCAGGAGAGACTCCAAGAGGTGTGGTGGAGGCTATATTATCGATGGGTGAAATACCGGGAAGAACATAGATCCTAGCCTTCCGTCAGATTCTGAACTTACTTCAACAAGGCCCTTTTCATGGATTTGGATTACAAGTCTCTATTTCAAAGAAATTATGGAATCTTCACCGAAAGCGAGCAGGAGCGGATAAGAAATACGCGAGTGCTGATCGTAGGGGATACCGGCACGGGAGAAGTGATCTCCGTGATCCTGGCCCGCAGCGGGGTTGAGCAGTTTATTGTCTCTGGGAAAGAAGCCTACATTGCCTCCGACATGAACCGACAGATCTGCTGCTTTTCAGACACCATTGGCAAAAGTAAAGTCGCCCAGATCAGGGATACCATCCTCTCGATCAATCCGAATTGCAAGGTCATCGCGTACGATCATCTCCCATCGGAGAAGGAAATGGATCAATTGGTTCCCGAAGCGGACATCGTCATCCCGGCTGTAGATGATCTTGCTTATAGCGTCCTGCTCTTTCGTGCAGCCAGAAGGCATGGAAAGCCTGCTGTCTTATGCCTACCCTCAGGCTCAATGGGATGGGTGAGCGTATTCAAGGAAAAGGGTCCAACTATAGAGGACGTCTTAGGCATCCCTAAAGTAGACTACGAGGGAATGCGCCTGGTAATGCGTTCCGCGATCTACCAGTGCGCTCAATATAGGCTCATTACAGCAGGCGATTGGCGAGTGCAGTGGTTCTGGGAATATTTTAGGGGGAACCGGCCTCTTGCCCTTTTGTGCCCTGTTGAATGGATGATGGACAGCCTTGCGGCACTTGAGACCTTGAAGATAGCCTCTGGGAAATGGATTCCAAAAGAGGCACCTCGGTGCTGGTACATGAAAAGAGGGCGGGTCTCGGCTTCACGGTTCAGCCGAGTTGTGAGCTATCATCGGAAATTGGGATGGCTTTTCTTTGGATCGAGGATCGGGACCCCATTTCATAAGCTGGCCTTGTGGTTCTGGGGCAAGGTGTTTAACTATCTGGAGGCCCGACAGAATCGGTGAAAATGATGACCTGTTTACACGGACCTGAGGTTGAGCAAAAAAGCTTGACACCCTATAGGTGCTTTCTTAATCTCCATTCTAAGGGGTTAACCCCGCTTAAATCTTACGAAAGGAGGCGAAGATGGGATTATTTGACTTCTTGTCCAAGGTTCTGATAGATGAGTCCACTCGGAGGAGGCTCCAGGAAGAGGGTAAGGAGATCAAGGGATTTCGGGGATTCTTGAGGGTCTTCCCCGGTCATTTCCACAACCCCACCCTGTATAATCCCTTGGGGCTTCTAGCGGCGATTGCCTTTATAGCGAGCTTTCGTAATCCATGGTGGCATGCAACCGTCGATGAAGGCAGGATCGTCATTGACGCATTTGCCTACACATTGAAGCATACTGTACCACCCATAGGCAGGGTCTTTATTATCGAGACGCCCCCCGCATTCACCGTGTTCATGCTCTTGGGCGTATTATTGTACCTCCTCATTGTGTTCTGGGGGAGTACCATGGCTGGAAAGAAAGGGAGGCTGTATGTTGCATTGGGCGGTGCGTTGTTGCTGATGTACACCGCGGGATTTTATGGGGCCCTCGTTTATGCCCTTTACAGAATAGGCGGGACACTAACAGAGGATTTCCACGTATATAGTTATCTTATGAGGAAGATAGACGTTGATCCGTTTTTCTTGCCAACATATTATTGGGCAATCGGCGCCGCGATTGTCTGCTTGCTCTCATCGTTAATCCACGGATGGCTCCCCATCAGATTCTACAGGAAGAAATAGGAGATCCAAAAGAAATGGTGTAATGGATTATTTGCCAGATGGTTCTGGCTTGTAATGACGAAACTCGATCATAAGGGCACCCACAGGAGCCGTGTGAGGCCCATGCTCGAGTCCCTCAGGAAAGAAGCCAACGGTACCCGCCGGATACACCTCACCTGTCAGGCTATCCACTAGCCCACCTCTAATAATATAGACAACCTCATCGAAATCATGCTTGAGCGGTTGCTCGGAACCAGGAAAGCTTGGTTCCACGCGGAGAAGCCTGCAGTAAGTCCCGGAATCCTTATCACGGTAAAGGATGATCTCCGATGCGCCTTTGGGCAGCCCGCTTACAGGCTGCCACCCGGAAATACTTTCAGGATCTTTGAACTCTCTACGCATACTACCCTCCTCTGCAATCCTTTGTATCCAACTACGATTCTCAACTGACCGCTTTTTATTGTGTAAACCTATAATTTATGACTGGGCAAGACAACCAGGTTCCATGTTTGTCATGGTATTCTTTCCGCAACTTATTACCTTTCTCCCGCACCCTCTGGGATTGCGGTAAACCCTGTCAGATTTCACACACGGCATTACACCCCGTGTGAAAAAGCAAAATACGATTCTGGATAGCATCCCCGTGCTCAGCCCAGGGGATTCTAACAGGGTAAAGTGAAACTCCTATTCCACTTCAACAATAATATCAATCTCTACAGGTATGTTGAACGGCAACGAGCCCATCCCCACGGCATCACGGGCATGCCTGCCGCGATCCCCGAAGACGGCCACGAGCAGGTCGGAACAACCGTTGACAACCTTTGGGTGCTCGGTAAAAGACTCCACTGAATTAACCATGCCCATTACCTTTACAACTCGCTTAACCTTGCTCAGATCCCCAATCTCGGCCTTCAGGGATGATAATAGATCAATGGCTGTCAGACGCGCGGCCTCATATGCCTGTTTCATATCAAGCTCGCGCCCAACCTTACCCACAACAAAGCCTCCTTCCGGTTTCCTTGGTCCGTGACCGGCGAGAAACACGAGATTACCGGTACGCACCGCCAGCACGTAATTCGCCACAGGGGTTGGAGGGGTGCGCAGCTTTATACCCAATTCCTTCAGTCGTTGCTCCGGATCGGGGTCATCCACTTGGGAGCCTGCTCTTAGAGCCTGAGCTATCCCTAGCCCGCAAATAACTACAAACAGAACCAACAATATCGTCCCTAACCTTTTCATTTTATGCCTCCTTTCCTTTAATTAGCGCCTGGCCCAAAACAACCTCGTTTTATACCCTATAGATAAGGTAAGTGCAAGCCTCTTCCCCACACGAACAGGGTAACGTCAAAGTCCAGAGTATGGGTATCTTTTTTTTCAGTATGCCCTCACATGGTTCAGACTAATGGGCGTTTCAAAATGGTTTAATAGATGGAGCCTATTATTATAAGGCTTATGGCGCAATAAACCATTTTGAAACGAACCAATAAAGCCTCGCGTTATAGGGCATACTGAAAAAAAAGATACCCATACCCACAAATGAGCCAAAAGATGGATATGTTAGGTTTTACTATGACAGAGCCCTGCCCACACGAAAAAAGTTGACAGCTCGGATACAACCTGAGACAAAGGGACGCATCAAGAAGTTGAGGCACAGGAGGCTAGCAATGAAGTGCCAAGGCATGCAAAGGTATTGGTTTTTGGGTATTGCCCTGCCAATTCTTATGATACTTCTGGCTTCGGATGGCACAATTTTTGCGGAAGGAAGAGACATACCAAGAGAGGAGCAGGTCTCCTTTGGGGGATCTATAATCTTAAGGGATGGTGGATCAGTTAGGGTCGTTGAATTCCTGTCGCCCCTCAAGGACAATTACATCCAGGGCGAGTATGAAGGTCGTATGGTCAAAATCAAGGCCAGCGACCTGAAGGAGATTTTGCTGTTAGATGTTGGTTGCGGGTATGGGTGGTACTTTCACGGCCCCCAGTGGAAAGGAAGAATGCGCGTCACTTACCGGTCGGGCAAAGGCCTCGAGATATCCAGTGCTGACTTTTGTGCCTATAATCTGCAAGACGGGGAGTTTCAATATAAGGTTTATAACGAAGCTCTGGGGAAAAATGAGACAAGGCACATAATGACTACAAGGATAGCCACGATCCTCATCGGTGATGTGGAGGGGCAAGGGATGCGGTCATACAAACGAAGTAAGGCACTATGAGCCGGATCGGTAATTCACTGATCTCGGGAAACCCCTGCTTATACAAAGAATCCACGCACACAAACCGTGGATTCCTTCTTTGCAACCACCAGCGCCTCCAGGTATCCCGAGGAAATCCTCGGGATACCTTTTGGCTTCAAACTACACACAGTGAACTGCGAGAGAGATCTATCAACCTCCCTGCTAGGCAATTGCCCTCAGCTGTTCCTCAATGATACCGCGAAAGAGCGGGATCTTGTAGCCGTTGTTCTTCAGCGGTTCAGCGCCCTTTACCACGGCGTCAGCGGCCTGTGCAATTGTACCTGAATCCAGTTTTTCACCGGTGATGACGTCTTCGACCTCAGTAGAACGCCATGGAACAGGTGCCGCGCCGCTCAACACGACCCTACCTCCAGTGACCTTACCACCGCTGATTTGGATTGCTAGGGCCACACCGGCCAGGGCGAAGTCAAAGGACTGACGCACCCGCACCTTCCGGTAGGAACTACGAAGCCCTTCTGCTGGCGGTGGTACAATGACCTCGGTAACCATCTCGTCAGGTTCCAGTACGGTCTCCTTCTGCACATCCACAGCAGGCCGGACATAGAATTCCTCCATGGGTACCGTCCTGGCCCCCCCGGGTCCGGCAAAGCGGACCTTCGCTCCCAAGGCTACCAAGGCCGGAGCCATATCAGAGGGATGCACGATGTAACACAGACCGTCACTGCCAAAGATGCAGTGGTACTGGTTTTCACCATTCTCGGCATAGCACATATCACCGCCTTTCCGCAGGCACTGGAAATCGCCGCGGAAGTACCAGCACCACGGCCTCTGACAAATATTACCGCCAATGGTTGCCTGGTTGCGTAGTTGCGGGCTTGCCACCTGAGAGGCAGCCTGTGCCAACCCAGCGTACCGTTTTTGAACAACACGGTTTCCGGCTACCTCGGCAATAGTGGTCAAGGCCCCGATACGCATACTGCCATCACCCAGTTGTCCGATGCCCTTCAGCTGGTTGAGTTTGCTGATACTCACCACCTTTTCAACGTCAAACACCCTGTCGCGAAGGCAGCTGAGCAGGTCGGTTCCACCCGCATGAATTCTGGCACCACGGGACGCAAGTTGGCTGATGGCATCCCTTATCGATCCTGGGCGGACGTAATCAAAGCTCGGTAACATGATTCTACCCTCCTTTCAGCATTATGCTCCTAACTGAAGCGGGTTAATAGGGCTTTTGGTAAAGCGTATCCCGGTGGCATGGTAAACCGCGTTCGCAACAGCTGCTGCTGGCGGTACCTTTGGCGGTTCCCCAACTCCTTTGGCCCCTGTGCTGCTGAACGTGTCGTTCTTGTCTATGAGGAGATATTCCATACCCGTGGGAACGTCCTTAATCGTTGGTACTTTGTAGTCGTGCATATTCGTGGTTAGGAGCTTGCCTGTCTGACGGTCAAATACCCGGGCTTCACTCAATCCGAGGCCAATTCCCTGGGTAACGCCGCCTGCCAGCTGAGCTTCGTAGCCCACCTTGCATATGACCCGCCCGCTCTCATGGGCGGCCAGGTAACGGAGAACCTTGACCTCCATGGTCTTCATGTTCACTTCCACTTCGCAGAAATGGGCACAGAAGGGTTTCACCCTCTTACCCGGCGGGTTGGCCCCAGCATGGGCAACACCAACAATCACCATTCGATCCTTCAGCCCGGAGACATCGGTGATCTTGACCTTCTTACCCCCTGTGGAGACGATCTGTCCACCTTCGACGACAAGATCGGAGGGATCAACCTTCAGATCCTTGGCTGCCATGTCGAGCAATTGTTGCTTGATCTTGATAGCAGCCTCCCGCACGGCCGGCGTAGAAGTGGGAATGGTCCTGCTTCCGGCGCTTACCTGGCAAACCTGAGTAGTGCCCGTATCCGCATGTTCAACGTGGATAAATTCCGGCTTTATGCCCAATTCCTCAGCAATCACCATGGACAGCGCCGTCTTGGTGCCTGTACCCATGTCGGCTTCCCCAATGCTGAGCTTAACGCTGCCATCGCGAGATAGCTTAAGGATCGGCGTCGTAGGTGGCCAGATAAAGGCCATCTCAAAGCTGCCGGACGACATCCCTACGCCCCGGCGGATCTCGCCTTTCCTCGTGCGCTCTGCCTTCCTTCTGGCCTCTTTCCATCCGAAGGCCTTGGCACCATCCGCAATGCACTCCCTAAGTCCGGTAGTGGTATACGGCGGGTTACCTTCGATGTCCTGCGCATAGGTGGGCATATTCTTCAACCGCATCTCAACAGGGTCCATCCCGATGGCCTCTGCCAGCGTATCCATCATCTGTTCCATGGCCCACGCCGCCTGTGGATGGCATGGTGCCCGCATAGGCCATGAAGGAGGCCCATTGACATAAACATCTGTCCCCTCCGTGAGAACGTTGGGGCAGAGGTAGAGATCCCTGTAAGGCCTATCATACCAGAATATCCCCCCAGAGGATATGGCCCCGCCGGTATTGATGGTGGCATAATGGTAAGCGGTCAGCGTACCGTCCCTCTTGACACCGACCTTTACCTTCATGTTGTGAGGCGGCGCATTTCCTCCGTCAGGATAGCTCTCCTCGCGTGTGGTAGCGATCTTAACGGGCCGACCCGTCTTCTTGGCCAATAGGGGCGCAATAAAGTCGGCCAAATAGACGTGGGTCCTGCCTCCAAATCCGCCACCACTATACTTCGAAATGATACGGCATTTGGAAAGGGGCAGACCCAGTCCCGCGCTAATTTCGGCCTGACTTGGATGAAACACGCCTTGGGTACCTATCCACAGGGTCAGGGAATCCCCATCCCAATTGGCCACGCCCCCTGCCGGTTCCGGACAATCGTGGAATTGACATTCGACCCTGTAGTTCTCCTCAAGGACCACATCCGCCTCCCTGAATCCCTTGTCAAGATCTCCCCGTTCATATTTATCCGTCACCCTCTTGTTGCCTTTCTCGCGGACACGAGGGGCGCCCGGTTTGAGTGCCTCCACCTCATCTACCACAAAGGGCAGGACGTCATAGTCAACCTTGATGGCTCGCACAGCGTCCCATGCCTGGTAAGGGGTCTCAGCGGCCACCGCAGCGACTGGCTCGCCGTGATAGCGGCAGTGAGAGGGAAACAGCTCACGTTTGGCCGTCGGATCTGCCCATGTCCCGATGGGAGTGTATTGTTTGGCCTCCGGGCTGCCGCCATGGATCACCGCATGAACGCCAGGCATCCTTTCCGCCGCGCTGGTGTCCACGTTCTTGACCATGGCATTCGCATGCGGGCAGCGGAGGATAGCGCCATAGAGCATCCCCCGCAGGGATATATCATCATAATAAACCGCCTCACCGCTTACCCGCTCCCGGGCATCCACACGGCGCATCCGTGTGCCGACAACCCGTGTTTTCCTTGGCCACGGCTCTGGCTCTTCACCTGGTTTTGGGGTTTTCGGGAGAGAAACACCCTCTTCATAGTAACTTGCCATAGTTCACCTCCCTTTCACTTTAACGCTGCAGCGCGTTTAACCGCCTTGAAGATTTGTGGGTAAGACCCGCAGCGGCAAATATTACCACTCATGCCCTCCAGAATCTCCTCAGAGGTCGGGTTAGGATTGGCGCGCAACAGGCCTTCGGCTGCCATGATCTGGCCTGGGGTGCAGAACCCACACTGGAAGCCGTCTTCCTCGGCAAAGGCATCCTGCACCGGCCCAAGCTCTTCACCTTTCATGAGCCCTTCAACGGTGGTGATTTTTGCGCCCTCTGCCTCAACGGCCAGCGTCATGCAGGCATAGCGGGGTACATCGTCAATCAGTACCGTACAGTACCCGCATTCGCCGCGACCGCACCCTTCTTTGGCTCCTGTCAACCTGAGTTTTTCTCGAAGGACATAGAGCAGCGTCCAGCGCGGTTCCGCGAGAACGCGACGGCGGCGGCCATTGACCACCAGCGTAAGCTTAGTCAGCTCCTTGGCCTCCCTCACCTCTTCAGCCTTTGCCTTCTGACCGAGGAGCGTGCTGGAGGCAGCAACACCTACAGCGCCGACTCCTACCGTCGTGAGAAACCCACGACGCGTTATCCCCTTTTGAACCTTACCCTTCTGTTCTTTACGGTCCTTTTTCATAGGCACCTCCCTGGGGATATTCTCCCCCCTTCATAGGTTAATAGGTGTCTCTTCCTTTTACTGTGTGCGGGGATTCTAGAACTGCGAGAAATCCCTCCTTTTTCGGTGAAGATACTATACACATAGTAGGCTAGTTACGCAGGATTCAACACAGCCTAGGTTGGATCTGTACAAGGCTGTTTCATACACAACATCTATTNACATGTCAAGAAAAAAATCGCGAAAAAATCATTTTCAGAGGTTTAACCGGTTTTCACCGGCAGAAAGCACCCTGATCCATCTTAACTTTAGTATAATATACACCTTATCTCCCACGCGTAAACCGAGCTCCTCCACCCTCTCAGTTGGGTGCTCCGCCACAAGGGTATGCTCTCCCACCCGTAACCGTATCCAGGTAAGGTTCGACGAGGGCCTCATCTCGATGATTGTCCCTGTATACCTGTTGATATCCGGCCCGGGTGGCTCGCTCGTTGAGATGAAAATATCGCGAGGTAAGATAGCGATCTTCTTTATCTCACTACCATCATCGGGAACCACAATGCTCAGGTCTTTACACTTGACTTCAGCGAGTCCCTTACCAAGCTCTCGGGAATGTTCACAGCGAAAAATATTCGGCGAGCCGATAAATTCCGAGATCTGCTCACTCAGAGGCTCAAAAAAGACCTCCTCCGGTGTTCCAACCTGAGCGAGCTCTCCGTTATGGAGGACGGCAATCTTATCCCCCAATTCTTCTGCCTCCCTTTGATTGTGGGTAACGTAGATGGTAGTTATCCCCAGCTTCCGTTGCAGCCCTTTAAGCTCTATCCGGAGGTACTTCGACGTTCCATAATCAAGGCTGTTGAAGGGCTCATCAAGGAGCAATGCCTGAGGATAGGGGGCGAGGGCACGGGCAATAGCCACCCTCTGCCGTTCTCCACCGCTCAGGCCAAGTGGATAACGATGCGCAAAATTCTCAATCCTCACCAGATATAACATCTCTCTAACCCGCTCCTCGATTTCCAGGGAATTCCTCTTCTGGGCCCGTAATCCAAAGGCGATATTAGCCTCGACATCCAAGTGGGGAAACAACGCCAAATCCTGAAATATGTAACCGATCCTCCTCAGATGAGACGGCACTGCATCGATACTCGACCCATCAAAAAGGACTGAGCCCTCATATTCCACAAGACCCGCGATGATATTCAGCAGGGTCGTCTTGCCAGCACCATTTGGGCCGAGAAGGACCAAAAGCTCCCCTTTTTCTACCCTCAGGTTTATATTACGGCAAATGAAGTTACTGATACCTCGTAGTTCCACGCAGGGCATAGTCAGCTCCATTTGGCGGTGAGCCTTTGTTCGAAGTAGGAAAGGGACTTCTCGAAGGAGAAGCACATCACTGACAAAACCATAAGGCACACAATGATGACATCAATGCGGATCAGGCTCTCCGCCCGCATCATCAGGGCGCCAATTCCCGTGGGTATAGCCACCATCTCCGCTGCGATGACGACCCTCCACGCCATTCCCGCCTCTAACCGCAAGCCCGTAAAAATACTAGGGAGCGCCAGCGGAACGATGACGGCAAGCAGTGTCCTGATCTCCGAGGCCCCTAGCGTCCTCGCTGCCCGGATATAGTCCCGACCAACATTTTTTACGCCGGTTGCGGTATTGTAACACACGGGGAAGAACGAGCAGATAAATATGATGGCAATCGGCAACAGTTCGTTGATTCCTATCCAGAGCATCAGTAAAGGCAACCACCCCAGGGCCGGGATGGGATACATGAGGCTGATGATGGGGCTGAAGGCCCTATCGACAAGTCCTCTCCATCCCATAAGGACTCCCACCAACAGTCCACATGCGGAACCGGTAAAGAAGCCAATCAAGACACGCAAGAGACTGCGGAAAAAACTCTCTGCCAGCACCCCACTAACTATAAGCGAGAAAAACTCTCCTATCACCTCGGAGAATGCGGGGAAGAAGATTTGCCCTGGGACTGCGCCAAGACGTGCCATCACTTCCCAAAGGGCTAGAAAGACCAATACAGGTAGCATTCCCCACTTTGGCTTCAATCTATTCAACATGTAGAAAACTCGTGTCCACTATATCCTGGGCCTTTATAGCGCCCCTAATGTATCCCAACTGGGTCATATAGTTAATCATATCCTCAATGACCCGTTGGTCCAGGTCAGTTGTGAAGACCATCCTGTCCATGGAACGGGATATGGTTTGAGGGGTAATATCAAGAGCCGTTGTCAGCTTGCCCGCCTTGGATGGCAGGACTTCCCTTTTGGTGCTGGACAGCTGTCGAGCAACAATGATCGATGCGCTATGTCTATTTTGATTGAGCCACTTTGTCGCCCTTTTGCTCACCGCTACCAGTTTTTTCACCGCTTCGGGGTTGTTTTGGATCAGCGCTTCCTTGACGGCCAGCACACTGCCCTGCATCTCGGGCCAGACATCCTGGCTTGTCAGGAGCATCTTGAAACCGAAATCCTCTGCCATGGTCGCCCACTGTTCGGGCAGGAACGCGGCATCCAGTCGGCCCATCTTTATCGCTAAAACCTGTTTCGGCGGGTTCATCCGCCTGACATTCTTCAACACCTTACCCTTATTAAGGTGGTATCTGTCTATGGTCTTGTGCAGCACCGCGTCAACCGTGCCGCCTTCCCTCACGCATCCAATACGAACGCCAGGGCTTTCGAGGCCATAACAGTCCTTTACCTTCTCGGGATTAACGACCAGACCATAGCCGTGTTTGTGGGTCCCGGCCACTATCCTAATCGGTACCCTGGCATTGGCATACACATTGATCGCGGGAGCAAGGCACATATAGGCTACCTGGATATCTCCTCGAGCCAGGGCAGCCGCCAAAGCCATGCCGGTCACATAGCTTTCATAAACGGATATGGGAAGCCCTTCTTCCCTAAACCAGCCCTTATCGATTGCCACATAGGCACAGGCGGCATGGTCCATAAACTCCACAGCCATACCAATTGCGGGGATCTCTGATTTATGCCTGTTCTCGCCAGAGGCGGGTTGTCCAATAACGAGAGATAATACAATTACTGATAGAAGAAATAAGGCCCCCCTTCTCGTTCCCACCATTTGACACATTTTCGTCGGAGTCATAGGGGTTAACCGCTCGTTAGGTCGATTTAAAACACAGGTGGTTCAATCCCATCAGCCGAGCGGCTCCGGCAATCGTTACGCCATAAAGATACACCGGCTTATTATATTTATCGGACATATTGATGATATCCGCCACTGAGCCGTTTGAACTGCTGGACCCCGTTGCTAAAACCACGTCACTGGCTTCAAACACCTTCTGCAACCCTTTATCATCTCCCCACCCAATGGCAACGCCGTATCGTACCTGATTTCTGTTATCCTCATCTCTATCTATGCAGATGACGTTGCCCGCTCCCAAGAGACTCACCATGGCCTCTAAAATCGCTGGCTGCAATCCAATGAGTCCCACTGAACCGGGATTTAAGGTCCGCACAAATCGTTTGAATTCTTGGGCACACTCCTCCGGTTCGTTATTCTTGCAGTGAACCGTCCGTATATCCGGATACAAATATCTCATTACAGCATTGAGCGCTGCGATAAAGAGTGCCTTTTGCCGGGACTCCTCTAATCTAAGATCGATGATCTCTCTGAGGGGTCCGGAAAACTCCGAAGGGGCATCCGTATACGCCTGCCCTTTGCTCCCCAAAAAGGTGGCCTGCATCAGGACTTCCTTTCCCTTTAACAAAGGGAAGTCCTTTCTTTCAGGATCTCCAATAGCCTCAGTTGGCTTCAAGATATGGGTTTTAATCGTTATCTCTTTGTCCAATAGCCGATTCCCTTCGACGATCTGAAGAAGCCTTTCGTGCAGCCGTTCATAAAACATAATCTACTCTGAACCTCACATTCCCCTTTGATTTTCCTGGGTTGGTGGAAGTATATTTATACCTCGCAGCCGGAACGTGGTCCCTTTACGTACTATAATACTCAGCGAACCAGGCTGCTGTTCCAGACGAAATAGATTCGCCAACGGCATTCCGAGCACATGGCACAGGATAGTCCTGTTGACACCGGCATGTCCCACTATAAGGACATTACCTTCCATCTCGCTCACAATTCGTTCAAAAACAGGCACAATTCTTCTGCGGAGATCGGAAAAGCTTTCTCCATTAGGCGGGCGGTAATCTGGGAAATCCTCTCCCCTCCTTTCATACTCTCCTGGAAAGCGTTGGCGCACTTCCGTCACGGAAAGCCCTTCCCATGCACCAAGATTGATCTCCCTGAGTTCCGGTAAGGGACGGACAGGTATCTCCCTGTCCTGCGCGATAATTCTGGCCGTTTCAAGGGAACGGACAAGATTGCTGCAGTAAATGCGGTAAAGGGATACAGAGGAGAGCCTCCGTTGCCAGTATTTGGCCTGCTCTACCCCCGTCTGATTCAACAGCAGGTCTGTCTGCCCAATATAGCGTCTGACATCATCCTGCCGGCT
>JGI24422J19971_10000985_pt1 | contig 16856 bp, 14 predicted proteins | sample DeeMarSWOR152_54_FD_19971 | JGI IMG/M metagenome (IMG submission 19971) | reverse complement strand
TTTCGGCGGGTTGGTTTTTGTAGTCCCATCTGAAGTCTTCGTCTCTGGGGGAGAAGGTTCTTTCTTTGGCTCTGATGCCGTGTTCGTCTCTTCTTATGGAGACGAGGAGGGCGTCGAATCGTTCTTTTTCGATTAGTTTTTTGAGGGGTTGTGTTTTTAGTTTGGTGCAGCATTCGAGTCTTCCTTTTTCGGGCGCCATTCCGTTTTTGAGGGCTTGTCTGTTTTGGGCGATGATGAGGTTGAGGTTCCATTCTTTGGCGATTTTGTCTCTGAACTCATATATTTGTGGGAATTTGTAGCCTGTGTCGATGTGGATTGTTGGGAGGGGGATTTTTCCGTGGAAGGCTTTTCTGCAGAGCCAGAGGGTTAGGGTGGAGTCTTTTCCTGTGCTCCATAGAACTGCGAGGTTTTTGAATTGGGCTTTGACTTCTCTTATGATGGATATGCTTCGTTTTTCCAGATCTGCAAGATGCGGGTCCATTTTTGTTGTGCCCCGTTCTAGTCTATGTAGCCTAAGGCTCTTAGTCGCGCTCTTACGCGTTCTTCATCTTCTTTTGTGAAGGCTTCTTCTGGCTCTTCTTCTTCGGCTACTATCTCTCTGAGGACGTAGGTGACGTAGCTGGAGACGGAGGTGAAGCCTGTGCCTTTGATTCTCTCTTCGACTTTTTTGAAGAGGGGGGTGGGTATGGAGACTGTTGTGAACTTCTTCCGTTTCGATTCTTTCTTCATGGCGAGTCACTTAATGATATTTAATTAGGCTGGCTAATTATATGTAATTAGCAAAGAGGATTTAAGCTTTTCGATGCGCAAACAGGTTAAGTCCACTCATTGACCTCTCTTTGGACCAAGAGGTGGGTACATATAGGGTCAACATCCCTTGTCGACAAATCAGACGGAAATTTGATCTTCTTCGCGCGCTCTTGAATGTGGGGAAAACTTTTTTGTCTGTAGTTTAGCGCGCGCCTAGAAAGAGATATAAACAGATATCTTAGCTGAGTGTTGTTCAGTGTCTATGTATTCCTCTGCCGTTTTTGTTCTTTCCTGGACCTTCCCCCCGCGCACGCTCAAGCTCTTTTTTTTGGTGGAGAAGCAGTAAAGGATGGAAGAAAACAGACTGAACATTGTGTTGCTAACCATCGACTGTTTGGGAGCAGACCATCCGGTTGCATGGGTTACAAGTCTCAAACTAATCCGTTCATTGATAAACTTGCCTAAGGAAGGGTTCTCTTCGTGTTTTGTAGAGCATTTCAAAGAGGCAAAGAAGCTTGTTCAATGCATTCCCAAATTCCGAAATTAGTCTGTCAATATCTATGTGCTCGCTATCTCTTTCTCAATTTCTTTGAGTGCATTAACTAGTAATTTGTTTTCTTGAGGTTTTCTTACAGAGATTCTTACGAATTTGTCGTCTAGCGATGTTTTATTTGAACAATCTTTTATCAAGATATTATAATCAGAAAACAGTTTATGTCTAAGCTGTTTGCTATTAGTATTTTCACTTAATATCTTACAGAACACAAAATTTGCCTTCCCATGAAAAACCCTCAGCATTCTTACACCTCGTAATTGGGTACAGAGCTTCTCTCTATCATCCACTATCTGCTCTATTGATCGATTGTACTCTTTTTGATATCTTGGGAACAATTCTATGAATCTTTCTGCAATTGAATTAATGTTCCAAATCGGAAGATGGCGTTTTATTTCCCTTCTGATTTTTCTGTTAGAAGTGACGATATATCCAAGTCTCAATCCTGGAATGCCAAATTCTTTGCTTAAACTTCTCAATACTATTAAGTTTGCAAACTGGTTTATTAACGGCTGAACAGAGTGATTCTCCCTGTCTCCAGTAAAATCTATGAACGATTCATCTACTATAATTCCATCTAAGTGTTTTAGGTTTTCCAATGTTCTTATAATATCATCTTTTTTTGTGACAGTTGATGTAGGGTTGTTAGGATTAATTATAACTGCGAAGTTGCTGCTTGATCTATTTGCGGATTGTATAAATTTGTCTGCATCTAAAACGAAATTGCTTTTCTCATCTAAGTCAAGATAATTGATCTGTGATCTGTCCAGATCTTCGTATTCATTGAATGATGGGACAGGTATAGTGATTTTCTTAATGAAGTGTCTATTAAAGATTCTGATGAATTCTGATGATCCGTTTCCTACCACTAAATTGTCCTTGATAAAACCTTCATCGGTATACCACTGTGATAGAAGGCTGCTAATCTTATGCTGTGCAGATGGGTAATTATTTATCAGAAGCGGCATATCGTGAGCTAATTTCGAATATAGATGAGGAGGTGGAAAGTATAGATTGAATAAGAAACAGAAATCCGTGAAGTCGTGTCTCCAATAACCTCCATATAAATTCGCGAGTTTCTCTATTCTTTCTTCTTCCTTAGAAAACAAGTAACTAGCCATCTCCAAATCATCTTCAGTATCTACTTCATACCATTTTTTTCTGTCTACTATATGACCAGCTATATTTGGTGTGTTTAAGTAAATCAATACTCCGAGCACAATTTCGTAGTAGCTTTTGTCACCATGCGTTTTTATATAGATATCCAGGTTGGGTTCGAAATATTTCTTGAAAAAATCATGAGTAAAATAATAAATATTCAGAGTTTTGTACTTATCAGAGTAATCGAAATTCAAACCTTGTTCACTGCTGGGAATTAATCTCCTTATTTTATTGCACTCCTCGTCCATTTCAACGATGGCTCCAGACATCATTTTGCTGCCTCTCTCATCTATTTCAACTACAGTTCCAGTCATCTTATAGTGTGGTCTAGAGAGAAATGCAATGCTTTTGTCTCTGTTCTTAAAAACATAATCGAGAATGCTGTGATCGAAAAAGATGTCCCCTTCCATTAGAATGAAGTCATCCACTATTCGACTCTTAGCCAACCAAAGAGAATAGATATTGTTTGTAGATGCCCAGTCGTTGTTTTCTATATATGTTATACGAAGCCCTTTGTAGTCTTCTCCTATTCTTCTTTTGATTAACTCTTTCTTATATCCTAAGACAATTATGGCCTCTTCAACTTCTTTATGTTTCGCTAGTGCATCCAAGTCATTTGCTATGATTGGTTTTCCATTTACTTTCACGAGAGATTTTGGCATCTTATCAGTAATAGGTCGCAGCCTGTTTCCTCTACCTGCTGCCAAAATTATTGCTTGCATGCTCTCACCTTGCTACGCACCAGTTTCCCTATGTTATCTATTATCTAATGAGAAGCCAAGCATTAGTCTATATATCCTAAGCTTCTTAAGCGGGCTTTTATTTTTTCTTTCTCTTGTTCGCTGTAAATTTCTTTTGCTTTCTCTCTTGTTTCAGTGAACCTGTCTAAAATTTTTCTGAATCTCTCGATTTCTTTCGACCACATTTCTTCTCCTATTAAGTTATTCTTCTCTTCAGGATCATTTTGGAGGTCATAGAATTCCTCTTGTTTAAGGGTGTTGTTCCGTATAAGTTTGAAACTCATGCTTTGTATAGCTTGCAAAGCGCCGTCGCCTCTTAGTTCGTACATTTCTTCCGAGTAGGCTAAATTGCTAATTTTTTCTTTGCCGTTTATCATAGGTTCTAGATTGACCCCATCGAATTTCAAGTCTGTGTCCATATCTAATAGAGACAACACGGTTGGTACGACATCAATAGATCTTACCATATCTTTAATTCTAATGCCTTTTCTCAACCTCTTGTTTTTGATTATCAGAGGGATTCTCAAATCGGTATTATACACGGATTGATGTTGACACCAAGAATCTTTGTGAGGATGCTCGTCGAATGTTTCACCGTGGTCAGACATAACAACAAAAACGGTGTCGTCCCACAGCTCTAACTTCTTCAGTAACGTAATGAGAGGTGCAAACAGATTTTCATCCATACATTCAATTTTTGCGTCGTAGTAATTCCATTCTGATAATCTCCCTTCTTTTATTAGTCCAGATTCCAATAACCATCTGTCGGCCGGGACATGACATTCAAAATAATGGCCCCACACAAAAAAGTTAGAATTGTGATTGTTTTCTATCCATTTTAACATTTTATCAACCCACCAGTTACCCCAAATGCTATCTATTTCAGTCCCGGTTTTTTTATCTTCGAATTTTTTTCTGTGCCAAGAAGTGTCTTCGCTGGGTTCATCAAAAAAATCAAAACCGGCATTGAAGTTGGATCTTGAACTCAAGAAATCGATCCCTGTGAAACCTGCTGTTCTATAGCCTCTATCTTTCAGTATTTCTGCAAGAGTTTTTGTTCTAACGAACCCGAAGGGATCCCTTACGGTATGTTTGTTTGGGTAGTTGCCAGTAAGTATTGACGCGTGGGATACTGGCGTTAAGGAGGATGCAGTTATGCAGTTATCGAAAGTTACGCCTTGCTGCGATATTTTGTCTATATTCAGCGTTCTTATTCTCTTGTAACCATAGCAACTCAGGTGATCTGCTCTGACAGCATCCATAGTTACTAGAACGACTGGATTTGGATTCATGTCAAATCATCTCTTTTCCGCATGATAAATAGTATAGGGATTTATCTGAGGAAGTATTCTTTGCATGCATGCAGATATGTATTAGGTTTGCTTATCGTTTCATACCCCACTTTTTCACGGTTTCACGCTCAAGCAGTTCAAGCAAAATGTTTTCTGCAATAATCCCTATTATTGATATGCAAAACAGAGCACCGAGCATTCCGGCCGAATTCAGCTGGAATCTGTTCATATAGATAAGCCAACCCAATCCGCCTTTGCCACCAACTGCTCCAAAGATCAACTCGGCTGCCACCACAGAGCGCCAAGCAACTCCCCACGCCGCTCTGAATCCACTTATGATGTGCGGTGAAGATGCCGGTAATAAAACGTGTCTTACGAGACGGAATCCTTCTAGTCCGAAATTCCTTCCAACATCCATCTGGGTTTTATTGATGGTCGAAAAAGCATTGATTACATTTATTAGAAAAGGAGAAATTGAGCCGAAAAATGTGACAAATATTATTGGGTCTTCTCCTAGTCCAAACCAGAGTATTGCAAAGGGCAACATTGAAGATGCGGGGATGGGACTTATAATAGAAACAATTGTTTCCATCACAGATTTCATTTTCTTGGAGATAGCGGTTAAGCCTCCCATCAAAAATCCGACTAAACAGCTTAGAGTGAGACCTAAAAGAAGAAGCTTCAAAGTATAGCTAGAAGCTTGAAGTAGACGTTGAGGATGAGAAACCATATAATTTAAGGTATCTGTTATTGAGGGAAAAATGAATGACGAAAATATTCCGGATCTTGCAACTAGTTCCCAACTTATCAATGCCACAATGATCAATGCAATTTTCCAAAAGAATGAGGGAAAAGAGGGAAGAGAGGGAATTTTCATTGAATCTAACCTTCTATCAATTCTATAGCCTGTGGGAATAGTAGTTGTTCCGTAGTCAATTCTTGGCTGATGGTACCTAAGTCGTACATAACACCAGCTTGCGTTTCAAGGGCGTCTAGGCCAATTGCTGGGCCCCATGTAACTCCTAGTTCTTGCCATAGTTCCCAAGCTTCGTTTTCCTCGTAATCGTAGACTTCTCCGATTATTCTACTTGCTTCTTCAGGATTGTTTTCTATCCATTCGATTGCTTCTATGAATGATTCTAGCACCATATCTATGGTTTCGGCCTCGAGGGAGGCTCTTCCTATCAAGACTCCACCGGCGAGGGGTAGACCCCAAATGGAAGTATCATTGGCAATCTTGTGGTATCTCTCAGTCTTTTCTGCGTAGAGAAGAGTGTATGGAACTCCGGTGAAGTCTGCGTCTACTGTTCCTTCTTCCATCATTTGAAACGCATCTGAATGACTGAAAAACCCAGAAATTGCATCTGCATTATCTTTCGTTCTACCCAAATCCTTGTATGCTTTAATCAGCCCTACATGTTCTATAGAGTTCACTTTTACGACACAGACCACATCGCCCTCTTCAAAGTCTGCGATTGATTGAACATCTGGTCGCCACGTCCACAATTCATGCTCTTTAGACCCGATGCTAGCTAGTATTCTTGTTCCAATCCCTTGGTCTACACCCACGATTGCAGGGGCGGTTCCCATTTGGGCAAAGTCAATACTTCCAGCGACTATGGCTTCATTGATGGTTGAGCCACCAGAGATTTTGAAAAAGTTTGCTTGGAGGCGTCCATGGCTTTTGTTCTCAATCAGATCGAGGTAGTCTAGAATGATGTTTGCACCATAGTGAAATCCCACCTGATAGGCAAAATTTAGTTTCCTAACTGCTGGTTCGGGTCTTGTCACAATCCAGTAGACATTTGTTATTACGAGAAGTATGACGAGAACCACTACAAGGGCGGTTAGATATGTTTCCTTCTTCAAGCTTAGTCACCTCCTCTCAGTGGTTCTATTAAGCCAATGAGTCCACTCCATACAGTTCCGAATTTGGAGGAGGCTGGGTCTCGATGCCTTGGGAGATCAATGTTGACTGTCGCCTTGTTCGTCGCGGGGCTCGATGTAAGAACAGCTACTCTATCGGCGAGGATAACGGATTCCCGGACATTGTGCGTGACGAAAAGTATCGTCTTGTGTATCTCTTGCCAGATCTGAACGAGTTCTCTCTGGAGTCTCCTCCTTATTTGAGCATCTAAACTTCCGAAGGGCTCATCCATCAGAAGTACTGATGGGTCCATGGCTAGAGCTCTTGCGATAGCTACTCTCTGTTTCATGCCGCCCGAAAGCTGGTGTGGATAGGCATCTTCAAAGCCGTCTAGCCCGACCAAGGAAATCATGTGCATGACCGTCTTTTCTCTATCTTTGGCTCCCTTAAGATGCAGCCCAAACTCGATATTCTTGAACACGGTTTTCCATGGGAAAAGCTGATCGAATTCTTGAAAAACCAGAAATCTGTCTGGATCAGGAGAAGTTACTGGATTCCCGTCGATCAAGATCTCACCTTCATAAGATTCAAGGCCTGCGATTATCCTCAGGAGTGTCGTTTTGCCGCACCCAGATGGGCCTATGATGCATAGAAATTCGTTTTCATAAACGTCTAGATTGATGTTCTCTAGCGCCTTTACGGGTTTAGATGAATAAAAGGTTTTCGAGAGGTTTCTGATCCGAATCTTGACGTTCTCCATTCTTTTCACCGGTCCTGGATGGTTACCCTGGGTTCTTCACTGAGAAAGTGGGCTCGAACATCCATGAGGTCCTCAACAAAGTCTATATCGGCACAGAAGCGTCGTTGGGCATTGACTCCGTGGACGGCATTACCATCGTTGATGAGTTTTTGGATTCCGAAGCCCAGATTCGCATTTTTTCTCACGTCCGCGGGCATATCACTCAAGACACGGATTAATTGGGTTACGCCGTCTTTCGAGAGCTTTATGATTCCAATGAATTCGCCATAGGCTTGCTCCGGTCGCATTGACTTGTTGATTTCTGTGATTGCTCCGTTTTTCACTTTGACTTTCATGTCTTCCCCAACGCAGATCTTCTTGTCCACCGCGATGCAGATGTCAGCTTCAGATGTCAACAGGTTTTTCAGTATTTGGGAGTCAAATACAACATCAGAATTGAGAGAAACAAGACCTCCATGGAATGTCTCATTTGCCAGCCATAGGGAATAGAGGTTGTTGGAGTTGGAGTAATGGTTGTTATATATGAAGTTCAGGTTCCAGGAATTTTCTTCACAGAGATCTCTTATCTTCTCAGCTTCGTGTCCTATGACCATTGTTATTTCTTGGATTCCACATTGTCTCAGGTTTTCTATTTGATGTTCCAGTATTGTCCTTGGGCCTATCGTGAGTAGACACTTTGGTGTATCGTTTGTTAAAGGTCTGAGCCGGGTTCCCAAGCCAGCTGCTAATATGATGGCTTTGCTTACGGTGGGTCCTCTCTTCTTTTCTTTTTTCTCTGTGTATTCCTTGATGAGAGCCTCTATGACCTTGTTCTTCTTACGGTACCCCCTTTCTCTTATTACTTGAAGGCTAAACTTTTTCCAGAGTTTCTCGTCGATGTTAACTGTTGTCTTGACTTTGCCCACTCAGGCCTTCTCCACATGAAGTAAAAGAAAAATCCCAATGATATACCCTTCGATAAAAATACCTTATATCCTTCTTATGCTCTCGCGATCTCTTGCTGTTTTCTCAATTAACGATACCGACTATCGGCTAGGAGTTTGAGCCACCTTTAACAGTTTGATAATTTCCTGGGCACATCTTTTTGAAGAGTTTCCGTCCAAGTATTTGTGCATTTTTCTCGTAACTAGTTTTCTCTTTTCTTCAAGTAAGTTTGGGCTATGTAATGCTTCGTGTAATTTCTGGAAGAATTGTTGTTTGTTCTTGACGATGTAGTCAACCCTATCTTCAGGGGTTAGACAGAAGAAATCTTCTGACTCCAAGTCGAGATCAATGAAAACGATGGGTCTTTTGAGAAGGATGAAGTCGCTCACGATGCTTGACCAGTCTGTGATCAGTACGTCTGTAATGTATAGGATGGGTTGTGGATCTGGGTGTTTCATGGGTGATGAGTCAAAGAGGTGGCTGTTCCGCTCTATTTTCTCAGTCAGTATTTTTCGTCTCTTAGGGTGTCTTCTGTACCAGTGGCGATGCATTCTTATGAGGAAGTTGCAGTTGTTTCTTTTGCAGAACTCTTCTATGTCATCTAGGATGTCGCCGTTTTCCCAAAGAAAGTTTACGTGATAGGGTGTACGCCACGTAGGAGCATAGATAATGTTTTTCCTCTCAAAAGGAATGCCGATTTCTTTCAAGATTTCCTCTTTAGACATGGTTTTGTTGATCAACGGATCAGTTCTTGGGTTACCAGTCACGCTTATTTTACGGGCAACATCGCTTTCCTGAGAAAAGCACTGTTGCATGAACTGGGAAGTGACAAATGCCAAGTCATAGTGCGCTAGCAGTTTTTCTCTAGTTGTTGGTTTGAAGCCGCCTCCTCCATGCCATAGGTCTACCCATTTGCCATGATACTTGTGGCGATACCTTACGCGATCATCTGGTTTCAAAAATCTGCTTAGAACTAGGTATGCACGACCGAAGGGGATATTGTCTGGCGTGTCGGCGCTGACCCAGATATCTGTGCCAAGGAACTGAGGAAATCTCCGTATGTCCATGTAGTAGTAGGCATTTACGTTGCTTGAACGCAAGCGTTCCAATTCTTTTTTGTTGGCTGTGACAAAGTAGATTGTTATGCCTTTGCGGTTTTCCATTTCATGATACAGACACTTGACGTTGCCAACAAATACATCATATACGAAGCCTACAACATGGGTGTTCTTCTTTTTTTTATGTATGAGGGTGAGAAGGCAAGCAACATAGAATAGGACTGTATCGCGTAAAGAAAGGAGTGTGCGAGCTAGTTTGGGCATTGTTGCGGTCACCTCTGGTGTGTAGGGAAATTCTCAGGTCGCGTGGTATTTGTGTCTATTGCTGCACATAAACGATGCTCAGGTTCTGTCATGGCGATTGGCTGCGTGAAACGTGGCTTCCAGCAAGCTTTTTCTGCTAATTCAACGAAGAACTAACTTTACGCGCCCAACGAGTCATTTCATTCATTTTACTTCCTTTTGATTATTCTCAGCAAGAATAAAACCATGAATCAAGTCTTGTCCTATCTTTCAGACCTAAGTTGCGAAGGATGGTTCCTTTTCTGCCCTGAAACCAAGCACGATGTCCGCCCTTTTCAAGATGTATTACACGGAAATACTTTGCGATATACTCTGGTTTGATTATCGTTTTATGTCCCAATTCCTGAGGATATTGTGGGTCTCTTATGCGTTGCATCAACCATCTCAAAGAAGGTGGGATGTTGGAGGGAAAGTCGGTGACATTTTTTCTGAAATGCCATTCTGCCGAGTTAGTTATCCGCGGAATAGAGATATGGTTTCTTCATTTTCCTTTAGCGACTCGACGCACTTCCTTCAGACATTTGCTGGGGTCGCTTAAATGTTCTGGAATGGCGTGAAGGAAAACCGTGCCAAAAACGTCCTCTTTAAACGGTAGAAAACACGCGTCTGCAACACACCACATTTCCCCTTTCCACGATCATTCCTATAATCCCCCGTTTCTTATCGAATTATTCGCGGTGACCGCAACCTACATTTAAAGAGAAACGAGAAGTGTCTTGTCCAAGGTTTCTGAGAGGCAAAGATTTCACTCAGTTGTGGTTTTCTATTTTCCTTGTAGAGATACTCAACTTTGCCCCGGAACCACTCATCAGTTCAGCTAAGAAATAAGAAACTCTCATTCAGCGACACCTACTAAGTGGAATTGGTTATTACCGTTGGATTTCTCTTTGAACACTCTTTTCCACTTGTAGTTGGTAAGCAATTCCTTGATTTCCATGGCTTCTTTCTCGTAGGGCTTGTGCATTTCCAAGATTAGCTTCGGCTTATGTTCATGTATCGTTCTCAATGCTCCTCTCACTACCGGAACTTCGTAGCCCTCCGTATCAATTTTAATCAGTCCTATCCTTCCTTGAAAAGTGTAGGAGTCGAGACGTTTAACAGGAACATAAACGAACCTTCCTGTGTAGTCAGTCGTTTGTCCAACAACGAATCCACTAAACCCCGGCATTTTGGATAAGAAAAGCGGAAGCCTTCCATCTTCGTCCCCAAGGGCTTCATAGTGCACGATCACATTCCTGATTTTTTTTGTATTAATTTCCAGTATGCTTATGTTTCTTGGATTCGGTTCCCACGCATGAACTTCTTCACATTTAGGAGCAAGTTCACATGTATATGCACCAATGCTAGCTCCGATATCTAAGAAAATTTCGTTCCGTTTGATAGTAAAGTATGGCCTCATATGAGGCTCCCCCTCATGGATCTGATGTTGCCGAAGAATCATAAGGTTAAGAGTGTTTCCGACAAGTCTTGGGACGAAGTGCCTCCGGCGTATAATGTTGAGAATCCGCGTCAAAATCGACCTTGCTGATAAATTCCAACGCATTTCTTCAAGATGAATTTTCATCTTCTCGATAAGCACGATGCCCACATCCACCATCAAGATTTCTTGTACTTTTCATAGTAGTATCCCTTTAACCAATACAGGTGCCAGTGGAGAGGAATTATTGCTGAATTGCGGTCTCTTGTGTACAAAAAAGTCCACAACGCTTTGGGGAACGCCAGAATGGCATTTCTCCAAACCGTTTTCTCATCGATGTAATTGTAACGCCTAGATATTATACCATCCTGCAATCCCTTGTTCTTGAAGCTTTTTTTTCTGGGCGCGTTCCAGCATTTTGCGGATGGACTAACTATGTATTTATAACCTTTCCCCACTATCCAGTCCTGTATGTATTTATCCTCTCTAACATGCAAGTCCACAGGGATTGAAATGTCTTTAACTAATTCTGTTCTTATCAAAAGAGCCATGGTCAAAGCTACTTTCCTCTGGCGATACAACAAATAGTCCTCCAATTTTTTTCGTCTCAGGAAAGCCATGCTCCGACAAAAACTCTTTGAATAGGTAGGAAGAACCAAGCCATGAATTGCGCCTACTTCAGGCGTGATAGATTTTCTTATCTCTTCAAACCAATTTGGACAAAGGATCACATCACTATCGACGAAGGCGAACCATTCAGTATCAACTTGCCGTATTCCAATTTCTCTACCTTTGCCTCTACCTCTATTATCTTGTATGATACAAGAAGTATATTGTCTGACGAATTCAATTGTATCATCAGTTGAGTACCCATCAACAATAATTAGCTTGTCAACTGGGATTTCTCGAAAGATAGACTCAAGAACCTTGGTGAAAAGTTCAGGTCTTTCAAATTGTTCAACGCTGTTCTTGGTGATCATGGCCACATCAATCTCAGACACCATTATTTAACACCACAAGGGACTGCTGCTTTGCTTTTGTGCGACTACAGTTTGACTACTTCTATCAAGGCATCATAAATTACATATACTTTGCGAAAATCTTCCCATTCAGCAAAACTAAGCATTATATGAGATGAAGGAAACAATATCATTTAAGGAAAAGACGAGGCCAAGATAGTGAAGACAGAGAGCGATAAAAGACTTGACAGAAGTAAAAAATGTCTTCGACAAATATGAAATTGATTTCTGGCTTGACTCACGGATTTTGCTTTGTGCTGTTAGGGATAGGAAAGCAATTGAATGGGACAGCTCGCTATTAAATGGATGATCAAAATGGTTACAATTGACGAGATTAAGACTATTGGACAATCGGGGAAACGGCTCGCCGCCGGATCTCCATACTATCATGTTGTAAAAACGATCTCACCCTATTTCACAAAATTCTTTATAAAACACAATCTAGGTGCAAACCAGATAACTTCCTGTTCAATCATATTAGGAATCACTGCAAATCTTACCTTCATTTTTGGAAATCATCATTTATTGCTTCTTAGTTGTGTTATCTACCAATCTTGGCGCATCGTTGACATAGTTGACGGAGAAATAGCAAGGGTAACCAATGTTAAGACCCCCGGCGCCCATTCACTGGGGCAAAGACGTGGAGCTCTGTGCGAGAATGGAAAACTACGGTTTGAGATGGGTTCGCGAGTTGAGCGCCGTCGGCTATCACCGCCTGACTCTGAAAGAAGGCCTTCACCGGGCATGGAGAAGCGGGGCAGATCAAATCGAGCCTTGGAAATATGGCACCAAACCGTGGCGCTCGATTCTGTTCAGAATAGTGGCCAGAACCCTCGCAATGCCGATCTACTACGCATTCAGAGGTTGGAGCCCGCATCTTCCTATACTATTTCCTACACAACCTGATCTACTTGGTTGCATTTCTAAGGGAGGTTAAGAATGTTGGAACACACCTCAAAGGAACGCAATACCGCGAAAGTGTTGAAACTCGTCAAGCAAGCTTTTTCCAGTTTGGAGTTCTGGTTGCACGCAGGTTCCCTGCTTGGAGCTGTGCGTGAGAATGGACGCATTATAAGCCGAGACAACGATGTAGACCTTTTCGCGTGGCGCAAAGACATGAACAAATTTAAATCTGCGTTGCCACGCTTGAAGAAACCTGGGCTGTACGTAGTGTTGAACGAGAAGCTTGGGAGATTGAGTATCGATCCGCTTGATAACCGATTTTTCCCAATCAACTTGGATTTCCTACGGAAAGACTACGGTTACGCTTGGAAACTCAACTTCTCCAAACGAAGATTCGACATAAAGAATTTCCTTATGACCGCGTTAGAGCGTGGAGTGAACATTTCCAGCATCAGGATTCACGCCGACCAAACCGTTGCTACCAAAATCAAGGATTTCTCAGCCAGACTACCCGCCCAGGTGAAGAGACTGATCACAAACATATGTTGGCGCATTCTGAAGGCACTGAACTGGTACGAACCTTACGTTTTCCCCATCAATTTCTTTGAGCATCTCAGGCACCTCCCCTTTCTGGGCCAACAGATACTCGCTCCAAGCCCACCCGAAGAATTTCTGCGATACAACTACGGTGATGACTGGCGAATCCCGAAACAATGGTGTTACTACGTAGATGCGCGTACAGCAGCCAAAGGAAAGTTGAGACAACGCCTCTGGAAAAAATTCTGAAACATTGCAGATACACCGAATTCCGGATTCCATAAAGCGAAGAACTTTGCACAGGACACCACGAGATGTATGCTTAAAAGACTAGATGACAAAAACTATTAACCAAGTCATTTTCTATTTCTTCATCCTCGTGCGCGCAGATGCATTTGTCCAAACAGCCTTTCTAACTGCTCTCCTCTTCTTTTCTTCAAATCCCTGTATAACTCTGCTGCCAGCTTCACATAGTCCTTCTGATTCTCAAATGCCAAGACAAAAGCCCTTCTTATGGTGTCAACATCGTTTTCTGGTATAACAAATGGACAGTCCTTACCCAACAGCTTCTCCACTGCAGGATTTCTTCCAAGGATAATCGGGCGCCCAGCTGCCAAAGCTTCGGTGACTACATGAGGAATCCCGTAAGGCTGCAGAGAAAGATCAGCAACAAAATCGCAAGATGCTATCAAGCCCCGATATTCCCTATCAGAAAGAAAGCCAGCGAACACAACATTCTCCACATTCAATTCATGAGCCTTCCTAATGTGCTTCCGAAGAAATCTCTTCCTCCCAGTTATAACCAAAGTCACGTTGAGATCTCTGCAGGCTTCGAAAAGGAGGTCAGGCCGTTCAAGGGCATGTCCCCCACCACAAGACATGACAACAACTTTTCCCTCTTTAGGGAGCCTCTCTGCAAACGTGAAGTCCGCTTCTTCAACCCATTCTTCATCAACAAAATCATATATCGTCAAAGCCTTTTTGGCGCCTATTCTAATGAGCACATACTCCCAGCAATCTGTATAAGTCGTATTCAAATAAGCTCTACTGACACAAAACTTCTCCACAGAGTTTATAAAAGACTTCACCACCGGATTTGTAATGATCTCCCCCATACTCCAGACGGAATGATGATCAATAATGATCTTGACTCGATAAATCCTACCGTATATAACACATGTCAGCGCCGCGAAGATAGGCGGATTTTGAACAAATACAACTTCTGGCTTGCTTTCCACAAGCATAATGAACGTCCTAATAGCTTGAATCACGTATCTAATTGGAGACAACAATTTCACCCTATAAAAAACACTATAATTCCACTCTTCAGCACCAAGGACCGAGCTAAGGTCATGCATCCGCCTAGAACCCGTCGGCGTCCAAGTCAGACAAAGAATCTTCAGACATACCACGACTGTCATTCTGTAGAATTCATCTTACCTTACTCATTTAACAACCTTTCGTGAGCCTGCTTGATCCATCTTGCGAAAAAGCTCGTCCAAGAATAGTAGCCAGGTCAATCAGAGATGTAGCAACACTTAACAGCACCTTCACTCCTCCACTTTCCCATCTATTCACGATGAGCACAACCACCGCAGCCGAGAGAAGGCGACAATTACCGAGAAAGAGAGTCTAAAAGCAAGCCATCTCAAACAACTCTTTTATGTCTACCAGACCTAATCGCGCACACATGCAGAAGCATAACTAACAAGTGTTATTAATGTAGTAGAATGAAACAGTAATCAACGGAAACTCGTGGTCATAGATGAACATACTGGTAACTGGTGGGGGAGGCTACATCGGAGGCGGGCTTCTTCTTAAGCTGGGCGAAGAGTTCCCAGAAGCCACCATAACATCCCTCGACAACTTGACAGCCGGAGACCACCGCCATGTGGAGCACTTGAAAAAGCAAAAACGTTTTCGCCTGCTGGTAGGCGACATCAGAAAAAGATCCAATCTAAGAGAAGCCTTCACACCCGACACAAGTATGATTATACATCTGGCTGCAATCGCCGGCGTTAAATCGTGCAATGATCAGCCTAAGAAGACCATAGACACTAACATTTTTGGCACTCATCTCCTCTTGGAACAAGCAACTAACCACAACGTTGAAAGATTCGTATTCACCTCCTCTGCCGCAGTCTACGGAACACCACAACAGCAACCTATCAGCGAAAAGCATCAATTGAAACCTATCAACCTCTATGGAGTGACCAAGGTGAGCGGTGAAGAGCTTATGAACGCTTGTCACATGACTCGCGGCTTGTGCACCACGACACTCCGTCTATCCAATGTTTACGGCTTGAGTGCATACACCAAGTGGAAGACCGTTATTCCTCGGTTTATATGGCAGGCAACACACGACAAGCCTCTAACAATCCGGGCTGACGGAAAACAAGAACGCAACTTTGTACACGTGCAAGATGTTATGGACGCCATAATTCGTTGTCTAAAAGCTCCCGAGCAACTGGTTGCAGGTGAAATCTTCAACGTAGGCGGCGAATCTTTGAGCGTCAATCAAATCGCCGAGATCGTAGCCCAAGAGGGCACGAGCAGGCTGGGCAAGAAAATCTCAAGAGCTTATACTCAGTTGAAGCTCGGCGAAGTCTACACGCCCGAATTCAAGTACGATTGCAAAAAAGCCTTTCAGAAGATAGGTTATAAGTCGAAGCGACAAGTCTCTCTAGGTGTGTCTGAGTTGTTTGATTACGCAATAAAAACAAACGCTCCACAAAGTCAGCATAATTGAACAGTTTGCTTTTCCGGATATGCGGTTTTCCATTTGGCGAAGTCAACAGCTTATGCACACAATTAAGCTGGTTTAGAACTCTTGACTGGCTTCCAGGTTTCCAACAAGCCTTTTCGTTTGACTTTGTAATCGATTGTCGCAAGGAACCAAGCAAGAACCCGGATTAGACCCAGCATGAAGAAAAACCAGCACTCTTTCAGATTTTCGCAGAAGTGAAGGGCGCCTCCGAGCCCCCCCAAAAAACCTCCCTTTGCTTCCGTAGATAGTGATCGCTCGGTGACGCCGTATCTCTCTTCTATTTGCAGATAACCAGCGAAAGTCCTTCTCCTTTGAGTCAAAAAGTCAATAAAGCTTTGAGGATATCTGATGTAGACTTTAGCATTCGGGACGTATTTGACTTTATAACCCTTTAGCTTAATGAGAAGCCCAAATGCGGCGTCATCCGCCAACAAATCGGTTGGTATTCCTGCAACGATTCCTCGTCGAAATGCACATAGGTTTCCCGACAATGTGAAGAATTGATCGTTCCGATCGTCGTAGAGTCTCTTTCTGTGGGCTGCCCAACAGAGGAAACTAGCCCAAAATCCAAATACACCTTCTCTGCTACCCAATGAGGCGATTTGACCACAGGTTGCTCCCACATCTGCTTGTTCAAAGGGTTGAAGAAGTCTTGTAATGGAATCTTTTGCAGGAAAAACGTCTCCATCGGTGATGACTATTACGCGTCCTCTAGCAGATTTGAGAATTTCATTGATGGCAGCGGGCTTTCCTCTTCTTTCTCTCTCCTCGATGAACCTTATGTTTGTGAACCTTTCAACGTAGC